>ERZ838225.1761-NODE-1761-length-14496-cov-138.585486_pt1 | contig 14496 bp, 10 predicted proteins | sample MGYA00519684_ERZ838225 | MGnify/ENA primary metagenome ERZ838225 (study PRJEB31850, sample SAMEA3708829) | human gut metagenome | biome: human gut; feature: human-associated habitat; material: faeces | place: China | collected 2014 ...
AGGGATGAACATGAACTTTGACCACGAGGAATTGACCCTGATGATGCTCTACAACACCGGCACCCGGCTGGGGCTTATCCACGAACTGCGGCTCATGCAGTGCTACCTGATGCCCGATGAAACTGCTCTGCGGGAACTGTCGGAGGGCGTTATCGAGAAGCTGAAACTGCTGACCGATGCGGAGTTTGCCGAGCTGGAATTTCCCCCGGACTGATTTTTGCCGCCTGCGGGCGGCGTACATAGGCTCTTTTGTACCGAAAAATTTTCGCAAACCGCAAGAAAGTGGGCTTGATAGAATCCTTCCATTCATGCTATACTAAAACCAGTTTTAATGCACAGAAAAATTGAAAGCGGAGGATAGCCAATGGATACCAAAAAAAGATCACCCATCGACCGCCTGCTTTTTGCCACCTTTCTGAAAGGCCGCACTTCATCCCGTGATGTATGGGAAGAAAAGGGCGATATGACCCCCGAAGATAACCAGAAGATCATCGAGGAAACCAACGAGATCATCAACAATGATTCCACCTATCCCTTCATCAGCTACCTGTCCGACCTGCTTGCCAAATCCAAACCCTCCGATGAAGCGGTCAAGAAGCTGCACGACTGCATCGACAAAGTTGCCGCCGCACTGGGGCAGGACAGCACCGATGTGTTCCGTGCGCTCCTTGCAAAGCTGATCGAGGAGCCGGAAGAAAAGCAGACCTTTGACCGTCTGCTGGAGATGGCAGAAAAGTTTGCCGCAAAACACGAATAAAATACCATAGATTCCATAAGCGAGTGACCTGAAAAGGCCGCTCGCTTTTTTGTTTACCATGAACTTGAAGGGAGGAACGCTATGCCAAGCAAAACCGAAGAATATCTTGCCCTTGCCCAGCGCACGGCAAACGGTCTGACACGGTACTGGGAAAGCTGGACGGACTACCTGACCACAGCATCCCGGCTGTACAAGTACAGTTTCCCGGACCAGTTGATGATCTACGCCCAGCGGCCCGATGCCACAGCCTGCGCCGATTACGACATCTGGAACAATCGTATGAACCGCTATGTGCGCAGAGGGTCTAAGGGTATCGCCCTGCTCGACCAGTCCAGCAGTGTCCCCCGGCTACACTATGTCTTTGATGTGAGCGATACCGGGGTTCGGCGCAATTCCCGTGACCCGGAGGTGTGGCAGCTCAACGATGACCTGTTCCAGCCGGTATCAGAAATGCTGGCGCAGGAATACGGCATTCACCATGAACGGCTCAGCCAGCAGATTGCGGACATTGCCGGAAAGCTGGCAGAATCCTACTGGGACAACAACAGCACAGACATCCTCGCCATCGTTGACGGTTCGTTCCTGATGGATTATGATGATGCCGGACAGGAACTCCAGTTCAAGAGTGCCGCCGCAATCAGCATCATGTACACCATTTTGGAACGGTGCGGTTTTGAACCAGAGGGTTATTTTGACCGGGACGATTTTCAGGCAATTTACGATTTTTCGACCCCGGATGCTGTCTATGCACTGGGTACGGCGGTCAGCGATTGCAGCCGTGATGTGCTACGGAATATCGAGCGTACCGTCAAAACCACCATCCGTCGCCGCAATGTAGAAAGGAGCCAGCATGAATATGAAGAACAGGAACGCGACCTACTCAACCATCGGGGATTACCAGCTCCCGAACCTGACCCTCAGCCAGCCGAAGATCCCGTTGGGCAAGTACGGCAGGATGCGCCGGACGTACCTGATGAACCATCGCCCGGTGCTGTACAACACGATGCTCCTGAACGGGAGCCTGTACCCGCACCTGATGGAAGTGGAGCAGACAGCAGAGAGCCGGATGCAGCAGACCATGGAGCAGCTTCTGAAACAGACCCCGGCCCCGGACAAGGAGAACCGGCAAATGGAATGGGTGCAGCACATGAACAGCCTGAAAGCGCTGGCCGAGGAACTGGTGCTGACGGAGCTGATCTACAGCTAAGTTTTCTGGATGCTAACATCCCTACGGAAGCCCAGCAAATTGAAAAAATCGACCAAGCGGAGAGCGAAAAAACGCCCTCCGCTTTTGTTTTGTCGCAGGCTGAAATTGAGAACGAGCTGCGGCGGCATGGTTCAGGGTTTGCCGGCGGCAAGCAACGCATTATGGCACTGTACCAGACCCAGCCTGACCGAAAACTCCGTGCCAAGGCGTTGGCAAAGGAGTACGGCATCGGTGGGCACTCCCACGATTATCTGGATGGCAGCAGCGGCTTTGTGAACCACGACTGGAAGGGACTAGAATTTGATCATTACCCCGACCACCAGAAAATCACCCTGAAATGGGCGCAGGTGGAAAAGTATATTGACCTGATGATCCAATCCGACCGCTACCTCACCGACAAGGAGAAGGAACAGCGTACTGCCAGACAGGAAGCTGAGTGTCAGCTTCCGATGCTGGATGGCACTGTTGCCGCAGAGTACACTGCTCTGAAAGAACAGTATCCCAACACCCTCGTGGGCTTTGAACTGAACGGTAACTATCTGTTCTATGACAAAGATGCCGTTGCTGTGGAGCGGATTCTGCGCACCAATCTTCTGTCACAGGAAAATGTGCTTGGCAAAGTCAAAGTAACTGGTTTTCCGAGTGAGCAGTGGGCAGCAGAATCTAAAAAGCTGTGGGCAGCAGGCAACAACGTCTATCTGGCTGGCTTGAACAAAGATGGCTCCCACCACCAGACAAAATATCTTCGGGAAGCGGATTATCTGCCAATCGGCAGCATCATCAAGCTGGATGGCCGGGATTTTCGGGTGGAACACGTTAATTTTACGTTCAAATCCGTCAGCTTACAGGACATGGAGCTGACGAAAAACAGACTGCCCATTTTCCGCAATGAGCATCTTCCGCACATCAGAGAACTGTACGAAGAACAGCAGGCCGCAGCCATTGATCTGGTTCCCGAAAAAGAGGTCAGCTATAAGGTCGGGGACGAAGTTGTAGTAGACCTTCCCACCAGAACGATTGAAGGAACAGTAGGCTATATCGGTGATACCGATGTGCGCATCGACACTAGCGCACACGGGCAGTCGTGGGATAACGAAGTTATCAATAAACGACAATTCGAGGACGGTCTGCGGCAGAATGAACCTAGCCAGCGTGTGGATGAAATGCTGGCGCAGGCAGAAACCATCTACAAGGAATCCGAGGTGCCGGAATATGAGCGTTTTTCTGTCCGCGAAGTGGTCGGAGGTACATCCTCGCTTTTTGCTATCTGGGATGATCTCAATGAGGGCTACTATGCAAATGACAACGGAATGGCGCAATTTCCAGACAAGGAGCAGGCCGAATCCTATTGCACCGCTTTGAAAAAAGAGACGGATGAACGAACCGCCGCCGATTGGCTTGCAGTGGAAAAGGCAAAGTTTTTGGCGGAAAATGAACCTGTTCTCGCTCTCCCAAAAGAGCGTGATTACCGTGTGGGCGATACAATCCGTCTGGACGGTAAGGATTTTACGGTCGAAACTGTCGGAACTCTGAACATCCAGCTTCGTGACCCGGATGAGGTCTATCCGGTTGCCCGCTCGGAAAGCAAGGAAAATCTGGAACGGCTGCTGCGCCAGCCGGGCAACATCCATCTGCACAACCTGACTGTCAATCTCACTCCTGCGCCGGAGCCTGCTGGGAACTTCCACATCACGGACGACCATCTGGGCGAGGGCGGTGCAAAACAGAAATATGCGAGAAATATCCAAGCCGTCCGCACCTTGTTCAAGCTGGAACAGGAGCATCGTGGTGCCACCGCCGAGGAACAGCAGGTGCTATCCCGGTATGTGGGCTGGGGTGGTCTGGCAGATGCCTTTGACCCCGGCAAAGACAGTTGGACAAAGGAATACGCAGAGCTGAAGGGGCTGCTCTCTGAGGACGAGTACGCCGCCGCCCGTTCCAGCACCCTGAACGCCCACTACACCAGCCCCACCGTCATCCGTGGTATCTACGATGCAGTGGAACGCATAGGCTTCCGGTCTGGCAACATCTTGGAGCCGTCCATGGGCGTGGGCAACTTCTTTGGAATGCTGCCGGATACCATGCAGGATAGCCGGCTGTACGGCGTGGAACTGGACAGCATTACCGGGCGCATTGCGAAAAAGCTGTACCCGCAGGCTGACATTACCGTGGCTGGCTTTGAGACCACCGACCGCCGTGATTTCTACGATTTGGCGGTGGGCAACGTGCCTTTCGGTCAATATAAAGTCAACGATAAGGCGTACAACAAGCTGGGATTCAGTATCCACAATTATTTCTTTGCAAAAGCTATCGACCAAGTGCGGCCGGGCGGCGTGATTGCCTTTGTCACCAGCCGCTACACCATGGACAGCAAGGACAGCACCGCCCGCAAGCACATGGCAGAACGTGCCGATTTGCTGGGTGCGATCCGTCTGCCGAATAATGCGTTCCGTGCTAACGCTGGCACGGATGTTGTCAGTGACATTATCTTTTTGCAGAAGCGTGACCGCCCTGCGGACATTGAGCCTGCATGGGTGCAACTTGGCAAGACCGAGGACGACTTTGCCATCAACCAGTATTTCGTAGATCACCCGGAGATGGTTCTGGGCGAGCTGACCGCCGAAAGCACCCAGTACGGACGAGAGGAATTGACGGTTGCACCCATCGAGGGAGCCGTGCTGTCCGACCAGCTTGCCGAGGCAGTACAGCACATTGAGGGGCAGTACACCGCCGCCGAGGTGGATGCCCCCGACATTGCTGAGGAAGAAACCACCCGGCTCACCCTGCCTGCCGACCCGGAGGTGAAGAATTTCTCCTACACTGTGGTGGACGGCGAGGTGTTCTACCGGGAAAATTCCGTGATGACGCAGGTGGAGCTGTCCGACACCGCCAAGGGGCGTGTCACCGGCATGGTGGAACTGCGGCAGATCGTCAACGACCTGATCGACCAGCAGTTGAACGACTACCCTGACGAGGACATTCAAGCGACACAGGCAAAACTGAACGCCGCCTATGATGCCTTTACCGCCAAATATGGCTTGCTGAATGACCGTAAAAACGGCAGATTATTTGAGCAGGATTCCTCTTACTATCTGCTCTGCTCCTTGGAAAATCTGGACGAGCAGGGGCAGCTCAAGAGCAAAGCTGCAATGTTTACGAAACGCACCATTCGCCCGGAGCGCGCCGTCACCAGTGTGGATACCCCCAGCGAAGCGTTGGCGGTGTCCATCGGGGAACATGGCAAGGTGGACTTGCCCTATATGGCAGAGCTGCTGGGCACTCCCGGTGACTATGGGCGCATTACCACCGAACTTTCCGGCGTGATCTTCAAGGACCCTGCCGCCGACCCCACCGACCCGGAAGCAGGCTGGCAGATGGCAGACGAATACCTGTCCGGCGATGTCCGGGCAAAGCTGCGGATGGCGCAGTTTGCCGCCGAGACCAACCCGGAATTTGCCGTCAATGTGGATGCGCTAACCAAGGCGCAGCCCAGAGAACTGGAAGCCTCCGAAATTGATGTACGGCTTGGTGCAACGTGGCTCGACCCCAGTATTATCCAGAAGTTTATGACCGAGACCTTCCAGATCCCCTACTATCTGCGGCGAGCCGTGAATGTGCGGTACTCTCCCTATACCGCAGAGTGGCGTGTGGAGGGCAAGACTGCCACCGGGCGGAGTGACATTATTTCGTCCGAGACCTACGGCACCAGCAGAGCCAACGCCTACAAGATTTTGGAGGAAACCTTGAACCTGAAGGATGTTCGCATCTACGACACCATCGAGGATGCCGATGGCAGGCCCAAGCGTGTGCTGAACAAGCGGGAGACCATGCTGGCACAGCAGAAACAGCAGGTCATTAAAGACGCTTTCGCCAACTGGGTCTGGCAGGACCCCCAGCGGCGCATTGCGCTGGTGAAGCAGTATAACGAGCTGTTCAACTCTACCCGCCCCCGTGAATACGATGGAAGCCACATCAAATTCGTGGGCATGAACCCGGAGATCACCCTCCGTGAACACCAGCGCAACGCCATTGCTCATGTGCTTTATGGCGGTAATACGCTGCTTGCACACGAAGTGGGCGCAGGCAAGACCTACGAAATGGCAGCCTCTGCTATGGAAGCAAAACGCCTTGGTTTGTGCCAGAAATCGTTGTTCGTGGTGCCCAATCACCTGACTGAGCAGTGGGCAAGCGAGTTTCTGAACCTCTACCCCAATGCCAAGCTGTTGGTGGCACAGCGCAAGGACTTTGAGACCGCCAACCGCAAAAAATTCTGTGCCCGCATCGCCACCGGCGATTACGATGCCGTCATCATCGGTCATTCGCAGTTTGAAAGAATCCCACTTTCTTTTGAGCGGCAGGAGCGTATCATTCAGGAGCAAATTTATGAAACGCTTGCCGCCATCAACGAGCTGAAAGCCCACGCAGGCGAGAATTTCTCCATCAAGCAGATGGAAAAGACCCGGAAAACGCTGGAAATCAAGCTGGAAAAACTGCGTTCCGATGAGCGCAAGGATGACGTAATCACCTTTGAACAGCTCGGCGTTGACCGGCTCTTTGTGGACGAGTCACACGCGTTCAAAAATTTGTTTCTCACAACAAAAATGCGGAATGTCGCAGGATTATCCACCAGCGAAGCACAGAAATCCAGCGATATGTTTGGAAAGTGCCGCTATCTGGACGAGATCACCGGCGGGCGTGGCGTGGTGTTCGCCACGGGTACTCCCGTGAGTAATTCCATGACCGAACTGTACACGGTCATGCGGTATCTGCAATACAGCACCCTCCAGCAGAAAAAGCTGACCCACTTCGACTGTTGGGCATCCACCTTTGGTGAGACCACTACCGCCATTGAGCTTGCTCCCGAAGGTACAGGGTATCGGGCGAGGACGAGATTTGCCAAGTTCTTCAACCTCCCGGAACTGATGTCCATGTTCAAGGAGGTTGCGGACATTAAAACATCTGACCAGCTTCATCTTCCGGTGCCCGAAGCAAAGTTTGAGACCGTGGTGGCGAAACCCTCGGAAATCCAAAAGGAAATGGTGCAAGAACTGAGCAAACGTGCCGCCCGCATCCACTCCGGTGCAGTAGATGCCTCCGTGGACAATATGCTCTGCGTCACAAACGACGGCAGAAAAATCGGCTTGGACGTTCGCTTGATGAACCCCATGCTGCCCGATGATCCCAACAGCAAATTGAACGTATGCGTTCAAAATGTGTTGAAGATTTGGGAGGAAGGCAAAGACCAGAAGTTGACCCAGCTTTTGTTCTGCGACCTCTCGACACCGAAAAACGATGGCAATTTCAACGTCTACGATGACATTCGCAAAAAGCTGGTTGCTGCCGGTGTGCCGGAAAACGAAATCGAGTTTATCCACAACGCAGATACCGAAGCAAAAAAGGCGGCATTGTTCTCCAAAGTGCGCTCCGGCGATGTGCGAGTTTTGCTCGGAAGTACGGCGAAAATGGGGGCGGGTACCAATGTGCAGTCCCGGCTTGTGGCGGTGCATCATCTGGACGTTGGTTGGAAGCCCAGCGACATGACCCAGCGCAATGGGCGCATCATCCGGCAGGGCAACATGAACAAGGAAGTCAAGGTCTTCAATTACGTCACGGAAGGGACATTTGACTCGTATTTGTATCAGACTTTGGAGAATAAACAGCGATTTATCTCGCAAATTATGACCAGTAAATCCCCCGTGCGCTCCTGTGAGGATGTGGACGAACAGGCACTTTCTTATGCAGAGATCAAGGCACTGTGTGCCGGAAATCCGCTCATCAAGGAGAAGATGGATTTGGATGTGCAGGTTGCAAAGCTGAAGGTGCTGAAAGCTGACCACCAGAGCCAGAAATTCCGACTGCAAGACAAATTGCTGACCAAGTTTCCGGCTGACATTCAGGAAACGAACGCCCACATTGCCGGGCTGAAAGCCGATGCACAGCTTGCCGCCGCCCATCCGCAGGGCAAGGAGGAGTTCTGCGGTATGGTCATCAAGGGCGTTGCCTACGGCGAGAAAAAGACCGCCGGTGAGCGGCTGGTGCTTGCCTGTTCCGAGCTGCCCAACGCCGAGGAAAAAGTCATCGGCAGCTACCGGGGCTTTGAACTGTCCCTGCGGTTCGATGCTTTCCGCACGGAGTATCAGGCACTTTTGAAGGGGCAGCGAAAGTACACGGTACCCTTGGGCACCGACCCATTAGGCAACATTATCCGTCTGGATAACTCCCTGAACAACTTCCCGGAGCGCATCACCGCCGCAGAGAACGAGCTGGCCACCCTGCATCAGCAGCAGGCGGCGGCACAGATTGAGGTGGAAAAGCCCTTCCCGCAGGAGGAAGAGCTGGCAGAGAAGTCCGCACGGCTTGCAGAATTGAACGCCCAGTTGGATGTGGACGAAAAGAGCCACGAGCCGGAACAGGACGAGCAAGAACAGGCGGATGCACCTCGCCGCCCCTCGGTGCTGGCGGCGCTGGAGGAAAAAACGGACAAGCCGGAGCCGGTGAGGCCCTTCAAAAGCTATCTGGATAAGGACGGTGATGCCCGGTGAGGGAAAAACGGGACGAGATCATCATCCTGAGAACCACAAAAGCGGAGAAAAATCGTATCTATGAAAAGATGCTGGGCATAGGCATCCGCAGCCTGAGCGCCTATATCCGCAAGATGGCTCTGGACGGTTACTGCCTGCACCTCGACCTGAAGGAACTGCGCCGCATGGCTTATCTGCTCCAAATGTGCAGCAACAACCTCAACCAGTACGCCAAACGTGCCAACGAGTGCGGCAAAGTCTACGCCGCCGACATGGAGGACCTGCGGCAGCGGCTGGACGAGCTGATCGACATTGGCAGAAAAATTCTCGCTCGGCTGGCAGAACTCTAAAATTTTCCCCCGTAGTTGGAGGGCTGCGGGGGTACATAAGGGTTGACATCCTTGCAAAGCAATCGTTGACACCTTTATAATAGGGACGAAAGGTAGGTGCTGGACATGAGGTTCGTTTTTAAGATGATCGTTTTCCCGTTTTGGCTGCTTACGGCTTTCCTTGCGCTGATGCTGAAATGGACGCTGAACCTGTCAGCGTTTGTGCTGGCGCTGCCCATGCTGTATATCTTCGGCTGCGGCCTTTATACGCTGTACTGCCGGGAGTGGCTGCAATTTTTGATTTTGCTGGTGGCAGAGTTTGGATGCTTCCTGCTTATCACTGCTGGGACAGTCATTGTAGAAGCCGTGGAATGGTTCAGTGGTTGGATTGCAGAACTATAAAATTTTTATGCCGCCGATGTGCGGCATTTCCTTTTTGCCGGGAGGTGGTCAAACTGGCTGCAACACGATTGATTGCACTGCACAAAAACAAGGGAAAATCCGTTGCGGCCTGCCTGAAAAGCCGAACAGATTACGCCCAGAACCCGGACAAAACTCAGCAGGGCGAGCTGGTCAGCAGTTACGAATGCAGTCCCTTGACCGTGGATGAAGAATTTATGATCTCCAAACGCCAGTATGAACTGATGACTGGGCGCAGGCAGAAAAGTGATGTGATCGCATATCAGATTCGGCAGTCGTTCAAACCCGGAGAAATCACCGCCGAAGAAGCCAACAAGGTCGGTTATAAGCTTGCCATGCGGTTCACGAAAGGCAAGCACGCTTTTATCGTTGCTACCCACACGGACCGGCAGCACATCCACAACCACATTATTTATAACTCCACTGCGCTGGACAGCACCCGGAAATTCCGGGATTTTTTATTGTCCGGGCTTGCGGTACAGCGGTTGAGCGATTTGATTTGTCTGGAACATCAGCTGTCTGTTATTGAAATCAAGCCGTACCGGGAGCGGCAAAAGCGCACACTTTATCCACTCAAAGAAAGCAATCGTGATAAGCTGTGCGCCGTAATCGACGGCATCCTGCTGAACGAGAAGCCTGCAAGTTTTGAAGTCTTTCTGCAAAAACTGGAGCGGCAGGGATATGAGGCGAAGCGTGGCAAGCACACGGCGGTGAAGGGCAAGGGACAGAAACGTTTTATCCGGTTCCGCACTCTGGGCACCGGCTATGGTGAGGACGAGATCAAGGCGGTGCTGGAGGGCAAGGCAAAACACCAGCCGTACCAGAAGCAGCCGCCGAAAGAACAGCCCTTCCAGTTGCTGGTGGATATTCAGGGAAAAATGGCAGAGGGCAAAAGTGTCGGCTACAAAAAGTGGGCAACGAAGTTCAACCTGAAAGAGATGTCCAAAACGCTGCTATTTTTACAGGAGCAGAAAATCGGCAGCGCCGAAGAACTGCGGGAACGTGCAGCGGCGGCAACAGAATGCTATCATGCTATGGGGGATTCCATCAAGGCAGCGGAAGCAAGGTTGACAGAAATTGCCGTGCTGAAAACCCACATCATCAACTACGCCAAGACCCGTCCGGTCTATGATGCCTACCGCAAGTCAGGGTACAGTAAAAAGTTTTTGGAAGCTCATCGGGAGGAAATCACCCTGCACAAGGCGGCGAAGGCTGCCTTTGACGAGGCAGGGCTACAAAAATTGCCGAAGGTCAAGGCGTTGGATGCGGAGTTCGCAGAACTGCTGACCAAGAAGAAAGCAGCCTACCCGGACTACCGCAAGGCACGGAACGAGATGCAGGAACTGATGAAAGCTCAGAAGAATGTAGAGATGTTTTTCGCAGAAGAAAAGGTCCCCAAGGATAAAGCGCAGACCCGATAAACAGAGAACACCGAGGATTCTTCCCGTTTTTGGGGAGTCCTCGGTGTTCTTTTTCGTTATAGAAGCATTTGGCGCAAATGCGCAGCCTGCATCCAGCGGATGCAGTACACAAAGGGTTTGGGACTATCCCAACAAGCATTTTGCAGAGCAAAAATGGCGTTTGTATATACGGACGCCCTGCTTGCACATGCAAAAGTGCAGAAATCTTATACACGTGAATCTAGTCGGCGGTCATGTTCATAGAAATAAAAACGAATGAAGTAACATAGCGAACCTATCAAAAGACAACCTAGAGTTAAAAGTGGGGCCGAAAAATGTATAAGTACAATATTTCCCCAGAAGTTATTAAGAACAAGACCCACCAGATACAATGTAATGACATATGCAACCATAAATGCAGCAAACTTCATACGATGTTTGCTAGGAGGAAAACCGACCTTTTCCATAATACGTCTCAACAAGACACATGCGGAAATCAGGCAAATAGAGAACTGAATTAAATAACCCAACGACAATCCGAATTCAAATTGTGGCACCAGTAACAGTAAAACAAGCCCTTCAATGCCCCATCCCCAGAAAAGAAAAGGAGGAAATAGTACCAAAAAATAATCAAATATTGTCAATCGATTCAATTCGTTTTTTACGCTGTTTGCAAAAGTTTTTGCATCTGTAACGACATCGAATAATTCCTGCCCATTTTTATTTGCTTCGATTGCCATATCAATTAAGTCACTATACAGCAATTCAATTCCACAAAAGTCCCAGCTCACACGTTTTAGATAACGTACAACCTCTTTTATTTGAGATTGGCTTGTGTCGGAAACAAATGTCATTCTTAGACGGTTAGCCTTTTTAATGAAAAGTACTTATTTGTCATTTTGACTCCTCCTCAAAAACTTTATCTACTAATTGGCAAAGTTCAAACCAATTTTCGCGGAATTGATGAAGTTCATTCAAACCTTGTGATGTGACAATATAATATTTGCGGCTAGGACCCTTGGGTGATGAAAATCGTTCAACAGTCACGGCTTTGCGTTGTTCTAAACGAAAGAGCAACGGATACAATGTGCTTTCTGTAAAATTTGAAAAGCCAGTACTTTTTAGCTGTGATAGTATTTCATATCCGTAAGTCGGTTTCTGACTAATTATTTTTAGGACACAAAATTCTATTACACCTTTGAGTAGTTGTGGGTTGCTTCCCATTATGTCTTCACCTCTTTTCTATTGAAAAATGTCTTTACTATATTGTATAACATAGTAGCAAAATTGTCAACATCTTTAAAAGCCTCGTTGATTTCGCTTGTATAGCAAAATCAACGAGGCTTTCCATTATGCAAACCCAATTAGAAATTTATAAGCTATCCACTACTGTGAATGAACTATTGTCAGCAAGAGGAACCACAGTAAGAGTGTGCATCTGAAATGGTTCCACCCTGACAGCCGTTAGTGCATTCGTCGGTAAGATCGCAAATATTACCCGGCGAGCAAAAATTTTCGGAAACGGGCACACAAACAGCCCCGGTCGAGGAGCAAAACTTCGCCACCCTGCTGGAAATGCTGAACACCATGCAGGTGCTGGAGGACGACGAGGAATACCAGAACCCGGTGGATCTGCTGTTTGAAGAACTGGCAAAAAAGAAGCCCAACAGCTTTGCCGGACGGCAGTACAAACTTTACAAGCTGGCTGCAGGTGTTGTATGCTCTAAAAGACTTCTTAATCAAGCGGTTGGGAAGTCTCTTAGAACACACAACCTAAAACCGAAGAAAGGAGCGCAAGTTATGAGAAAAAACGAGAAAATCACTGCTCTGTATGAACGATTGAGCCGTGATGACTTTGGCAAAGATGATGACCAACAGCGTGAGAGCAATTGTACCTACATCACCGGAATACCGAAAGGCAGTCATAGCCTGTGAAAAGCTCATGGAGCAGTTGTCCCAGCGGCTCAGCAAAGAGGACTATGAGCTGGTGCAGGAACTCCGGGCGCAGACAGCAATCGCCCAATGTGAAGAAAGTGAAAGTCACTTCAAGTATGACTTTTCCGCTGGGCTGATGTTCAGCAGGAAGCCCATGAACAAGTGCAGCAGAAGAAAGAAAAATAGATGAAGAAAGCCGCCTGAGCAGAAAGAAACTGTTCGGGCGGTTTCAGCATTCGCCAGTAGATTTATTCACACTCTTGTGATAAAATTTACTACAATAAAGAGCGTGATAGCACTAATTTTATGGGGGGATGCTTAATGAATAGAATTTTGAAAAAATTTTTACAGCGGGGTGTCGATTTAAGTCCTGTGGGAGTTGAACTCCGTGAGGATAATACAAATTATTTTTGTACCCCAAAAGGGGCATCGGTTTTTGGATGGGCAGGGATAGATGGTATCCACTTCTGTTTCATTCGTGGATTTGGAGAGATGGTTTTCTCTGTCAGCCCCATGAATACTTCTCCTGATTATGTTCATCCAGTAGCTGAAAATTTTACCGACTTTCTGCGGCTTATACTGGCTTGTGGTGATGTGGCGGCAGTGGAATAAGCGTGGATGTGGAACGAAGCACAGTTTGAAGCCTTTCTCAATGAAAACCCTACAACCCAGGAACAACAGCAAACTTTATCGGAAATTTCAGAGAAGATGAATTTGTTGCCTATGGAACAACCGTGGACATATATCAAAAACCTGCAATCTTCCTTTGATTACAGTCAGATTAAATACACAGAAGATTATTACGATAATGATATGACTTCAGAAGCAGAATTGGTTGCCCCTGAATGGAAGGTCTATTTTGATGGAGATTTCTGGGGACATCGAGGTAAAGACCGTGCCGGAAAAGAGATCAAGCTGGATAAACAATTCGATTGGGCTGGATATCATTGGGTAATTCCGGCAGCTTATTCATGTAGCAAAGGACTTGTCGTTGATTTTTGTATGCGAGTTGATTCAGAAAGCATCCGTGACTTCATGAAAAAATGGAATCTGGACTGGGAAAATGACTCATGTGAAAATTTTACCCGTGAGCAACAGATGCAGATGGAATGGGAAAACCCACTTTGTTTTAACTTCAAACCTTGCTTGAAGTTAAACGAGAAAATATTACAGACAACCCATGGCTGCGCTGTGAGCTTTAATCCTTGTCTGCCAGATGGCGTTATCAATGAGTTGGAAGCAAAATGGGCAATCGACCATTATGGGCTGGATAGTACTTATGGCTGGGTCATATGCAGAGACGTATTTCCTTGGGGAACCAAGCATCACCCTGAAATCAATAAACTTTTTCTTACAATGGAGCAGCAACCAGGACAAGTTCCAGGCTCACATTTCAAAGTTCACGCACCCGGAGATTCATTTATGTTTTCCCATCCTGTTAGCGGAATAACCCATACACTGACCGTGCAGGAAATAGAACAGCAGACAGTTCCTCAAAATAGTTTTGGTTCTGATCGCTGGATTTATCCGACACATTATATTGCCATGAGTTATACACTTACCCCTGAACCGATGGAGAACATTTCGGTTTTTGACTGTGATGAAGGCGATAGACCGATAGAAGTTACACCAGACGATCATTCGTTCCGTCCAGTTGGCAGTAGTTCCTGTTTTGTTGTTGGTGTTATTGGTGGTGCAGATGGTCCGACAGCAGTTATATATGGAACAAATTCACAAGAAAAACTTCATGCTGCTTGTTCTGCTCTGCACTTTGAACTGGTTGGTGATGATGTCGAGTGGCGTATCTTGTTCAATGTTACGCAGTTTGACAAAGAAACATTCCCAATTATCTAAAAATACCCTTAGAACTCTAAGGGCGCACTTCTATACTCTCTGTCGAGAGTAGTGCGTCCTGCGGAGCTTCATT
>ERZ838225.1766-NODE-1766-length-14465-cov-3.173074_pt1 | contig 14465 bp, 10 predicted proteins | sample MGYA00519684_ERZ838225 | MGnify/ENA primary metagenome ERZ838225 (study PRJEB31850, sample SAMEA3708829) | human gut metagenome | biome: human gut; feature: human-associated habitat; material: faeces | place: China | collected 2014 ...
CCGGGATATGATGCTGGAGAATTTCAGGGGAAAGGCAGCCCGCAGCAGTCTGGAGGATGTTGTGATAAGGCAGGATGAACTATGACTCTGAGGAAATGGAAGTCTATGACGCCCGGAGCATGGGCCTGTAACCTGGCACTTTACGGCATCGGTGTGGGGATTATGCCTATGGGTGTGGTACTGACCATCAACGCCCACCTGGGCGCCGGGGGATACGATGCCCTGAATTTTGCTCTGGCTGAGCGGCTCCGGATCAATACATCCCTTGGCATTTATGCCACAGCCGTTCTGGTGGTGATTCTGACTGCGTTTATCAGAAAGGGATATCCCAGACTGGAGACATTCATTTCGTCCTTTTTTCTGGGGATATTTACAGATATGTGGAAGACTGCTCTGGCGCCTGTACAGGGAACCGGGCTGGCAGCCTCCCTGCTCATCATGGCAGCAGGCGTGGTGGTGGTGGCATTTGCAGTGGCCTGTTATATCATCAGCGTATTTCCCACCAATCCCACCGATGACCTGGTGGTGGCCCTCCATGAAAGGGGGATAAGGCTGGGAACCGCCAAGGTGTCACTGGACGCGGTGTGTGTGATTCTGGCAGTGTTGTTAGGCGGAGAGATTGGCATAGGAACCATCGTATGTACCTTTGGATTAGGTCCGGTAATCGACATGTTTCACCGGAGAATCCGCGGGAAGATATACGGCTGGCTGGGAAATGGGAAAGTGGTTTAAAGGTATCAGGAAGTCTTAATGTGCCAAAAATAATAGAGGACAAGAGCCGGATTTCACTTTTTTGTGGGGTCTGGTTCTTTTATTAAGCAGAGAGGATTTGCAAAAAGCCGTAAAATCTGCCCCTGATGTAATGCCTATTGCTGTAAGTTTCTATTGATATCATACTAGTTATTACTTATAATAATTACCAGCAGGAATATCAGCAAGGAAGGCGTATATCATGTTTTGCCGATACAGAGGGTCTGAAAGCAGCGATACGGCTGTCCGCGCGGATGGATGATTTATTACCATGTGAAAGGGATTTGCTTATGATAAAGACAGTAGATCAGACTACGGTTGCAGACATTTTCTCCATCAACAGTGATAAAATTTATAGAATACCAAAATACCAGAGGGAATATACCTGGGGAATTAACGACTGGAATGCGTTGTTTGAGGATGTTACAGACAATGAGCATGGTTATTTCCTCGGGTCTTACATTTGTGTAAATGGCGGTTCTCTTAACGGAACTGTCCTTGAAGTTATTGATGGGCAGCAGCGCTTCTCAACGCTTATGCTTCTTCTGACTGCGCTATATGAGAAGCTGTCTGAACGCAAAAATGAAATGGATGATGACGATAGAAATGATCTGGCAAATCTGCGAAGTGAATTGGCAAACAAAAAGCAGACCTTTGCCGCAAACGGTAAAAAGATAACAGAATATAGGCAGCGGCTTTTTCTGCAGAAACAGAATATGAATGACGAAGATTTTTCTTTTATCTTGTTTGATAATGGGATTATCACGGATCAGAAATCCAAGCCGCTTAATTTCGGTAATCGCCGTATAGCAAAAGCATACAGACATTTCGGAAAACTCATTGATGATGAGATTGTAGAAATCAGGAGCAAAAATCCTAATATAACTGAGGTGGGCGCTTTGTTCGGCATTGTGCGCAGATTTGAGACCGCTGTTCTGGTGGGGATTGAGGTGGATACAAATAAGGATGCATATATGCTTTTTGAATCGCTGAACCACAGAGGCGTTCCTTTGTCCGCGCTGGATCTCATCAAGAATACATTGATTGCCCAGGCAGAGGATGCTTCAGACGCGGAGAATAGTTACGAAAAATGGAAGTATATACTAAATTGTATAGGTCAGGATGACTACGCTGTACAGGAGCGATTTTTCAGACAGTATTACAATGCGTTTCGGGAAGAATTGAATGAGCCATATCCTAAAACGGATAAGCGTTATTATCTGGGCTATCTTGCAACCAGAACAACACTTCTTGATATTTACGAAAAGATGATAAAATATGACTACAGCTTTTTTCTGGAGGACCTGTCAGCAAAAGCGGAAAAGTATTCTGTGATCGTAAACAACAGTGATGAGATACATGAATTTACAGATGCGCTGCAAGATTTGAGCAGAATTTCCGGCGCGCCGTCGTATATTCTGCTGCTGTACCTGATGTCTAATCAGGAGAAACTTCAAATTTCAGAATCCGATTTAAACGGAATTATCAAAACATTGATTACATTTTTTGTTCGCCGTAACGTAACGGATGTTCCGAATACCAGAAAGCTTACGCAGATGTTCATGGATATTATCACAGTGATTAAAACGTTAAGCGGCGCTGCTGTTGTTACGGAAATCTGTAAAAAGCTGCAATCTGTATCTGCGCCGGATTCCTTGTTTGAAGAAAAATTGCGCGGTCCCATATACGACGAGAATCCGGAAGCTGCCAGATTTATCTTATGCAGCATCGAAGCAAAGCATCAGACCAGAGAAATCTATGTTGATCTTTGGTCTCGTGATACCAGTAAGAAGTACGTGTGGACGATTGAGCATATTTTTCCCGAAGGTGAAAATATACCAGCTCCATGGGTGCAGATGATCGCAAATGGGGATGCAGTGCTGGCAAGGCAGTACCGCGCAAGCTACGTACATACCATCGGCAACCTGACCATTACCGGCTATAATCCAAATCTTTACAATATGTCTTTTAAGCAGAAAAGAGACAGAACATCGAAAGACAAAACAAAGAATATAGGCTATAAAAACGGTCTGTACTTAAATCAGGATGTGATTATGAAGAATGAATGGAAGATAGAAGATATAAAAACCCGCACAGACAAATTAGTATCCATTTTGATGGAAATGTATCATTGGTAAGATAAAAAAGCAGGGCAGACGGCTGAGGAAAAAGAAGTATGGAATTTCGCGGTATTAAGGCAGGTTTACCTGTTCCTGGATTCCCTGTATTTGCGGAGAAATTCCAGCTGCGCCTCATCGTCGGCCTCCCTGTCATAGGGCGTTGAGCCTGCCACAAAACAGCAGACCAGGATGGATAGAACAGTCAGTATCAGGAATATAATGAGTATAATCATGTCCGCTCCTTTCTGTGAAATGCACAGCTATAAGTGTGCAGCCATAAATTTGCCGTTATAAACCTACAGCCATAAACCTACAGCCGTAAATCTTCAGCCGCATACATACAGTGACGCATCCTTTTATCATATCATCTCACTTATAGCTTATCCGTTTATCCTGCCGTTTGTTCATGGAAAATAAAAGAAAAAATCCCCGAGATACCGACAATGGCGTACATTGCATCTCATACCGGTATTCAGGGATTTTTTATTTTTAGACCTATTTCCCGTCGCACACCTGGAAAATATAAAATTTCAAATAATAAGACCCATCCGCTGCCCACAAAATGGGATGGTCCGCCGCCTGGGTCCTGTACTCCACCTGTCTGAGCCGTTTATGTACATTGCCGGCGGCTTCCCGTATGGTTTTGGTAAACAGTTCCGGGTCCATGAAATGGGAGCAGGAGCAGGTGGCCAGATAGCCCCCGTCCTTTACCAGCTTCATGCCTCTCAGGTTGATTTCGCGGTAGCCCTTGACCGCGTTTTTAATGGAATTTCTGGACTTCGTAAACGCCGGCGGGTCCAGGATGACCACATCATATTTACGGCCTTCCTGCTCCAGCCTGGGAAGAAGGCTGAAAACATCGGCACACTCAAACTGTACCTGTTCCGTCAGGCCGTTGAGGGCAGCGTTTTCCCTGGCCTGGTTTACTGCCAGCTCCGAGGCGTCCACGCCCAGCACATGTGCGGACCCTGCCAGACCGGCGTTGAGGGCAAAGGACCCGGTGTGGGTAAAGCAGTCCAGCACCTGTTCCGGTTTGATGCGGCGGCAGAGATTCTGAACAGCCAGCCTGTTGTACTTCTGGTCCAGGAAGAAGCCTGTTTTCTGACCGTCCTCCACATCCACCATATAACGGACCCCATTTTCCAGGATTTCCACCTTGGTGTCAAAGGCATCTCCTATGAATCCCTTATGGCGCTCCATTCCCTCCTGCAGACGGACCTTGGCATCGCTGCGCTCATATACGCCCCGGATGGCAATTCCGTCCTCCGCCATGACCTTTCTGAGCTTGTCCACAATGACCGGCTTCAGACGGTCGATTCCCAGAGCCAGGGATTCCACCACCAGCACATCTGAAAATTTGTCTATGACAATACCGGGCAGAAAGTCGGCTTCCCCGAATATGACGCGGCAGCTGGAGGTATCTGTCACAGCCTTCCTGTAGTCCCAGGCACTGCGCACCCGCATTTCCAGAAAATCGCTGTCAATGACCGTATCCTTCCTGCGGGACATCATGCGGACCGTCAGCCTGGACCGGGTATTGATGTAGCCGGTACCAAGGGGATATCCGTCAAAGTCCTCCACGGTCACCATGTCGCCGTTTTCAAAGGCTCCATTGACACTCTCTATCTCATTGTCGTAAATCCAGGCGCCTCCGGCTTTCAGGGAACGTCCCTGTCCTTTGCGGATGCGGACCATTGCTTTGGGGCTGTATTCAATTCGTGTTTCCATTGTATTCTCCTGTGTTCTGTTGTGGTTTATTTCCCATCATATCATAACATGGAGAAAAATTCATCCGGTTTATGGATATACATGACACTGCGCATACATGACATTAATATAGGAAATGGAAACCGTTCAGACGATATTATACGTAGGGGTCGATTTCCAGGACACCGATTCCCTTGGTGATGATGTGTTCTGTCAGCTTTGCCATTTGTTCCGGCGTTTCCTTGAGGCCTGTCTGGAGCCAGTACTGTACCAGGCCGATGCATCCTGACACGATGAAGGAGAAGAATGCGTCAAAGGCAGCAGCATTGCCGGAGCGGAATACCTCCATCCAGTCCTTCAGGCACTTTTCACGTATAAGCTGTTTCAGACGGTTTACAAAATTCAAATCCCCGTTTTCCCCCAGAAGAATCTCAATCAGGTCCGCGTTATCATATACTAAGGAATATATTTCATTGAATATGACAGAAGGGCGCTGTTTTAGATCCACGGCGTCATGTTTACAGACCAATTGGTTGAAATCTTCCTGGAGCTCGGCTTCTGTTTTTTCCAGAAGGTCAAACACATCCTTATAGTGGAGATAAAAGGTGCCCCGGTTTAAGTCCGCCATGTCGGTCAGCTCCCGAACCGTGATATCCTGGACCTTTTTCTCCTTGAGCAATGTTATAAGACATTCACGAAGCTGTCTTCGGGTCTTACGCACCCGGCGGTCCACAGGTTCAATGCCCATTATCTGTTCCTCCTTTTGGTTATATAGGTTTGCGTGTATTTACAAATATTTAACAATTGCATTCTGCACAAAAATGGAAAAAGTGTTGATTAACCGTCAAAACTAAGAAAATTAATCATTGTATTTTTGCCATAATTTATTATAATCCATTATAGTCAATAAATAAACAAAAGTCAATTAACAAAACGGAAGTTGTTTAACGATATAAAAGATGTATAATAGATATATAGAAGGAACGGGGGCAAAGGGCATGAGATATAGAAGATGTGCGGTCATTCTGGCTATGGCGGGAGCTCTATGGGCCCTTGAGGGGGCCGGACCTGTGACGGCTCTGGCGGATGAGCAGGCACAGTTGATGACCGCCTCATTTATTCCTGGCTGGAACCAGGCAGAGGGAAGATGGTATTGGCTGGAACAGGACGGAAATTTACATAGGGGATGGCTCCGGACAGAGGGAAGGTCCTATTATATGGATGAAAACGGGGCCATGGTTACGGGCTGGAGGGAAGTGGACGGCGAATGGTACTACTTCCACGAGGATGGAGGCATGAACCTGGGAGAGCTGATACTGGATAACGGGAAATATGAGTTTTCATCGCAGGGAGCCCTGGTTTCTGCCGGCTGGGTGGAGAATACGGGCGGAGGTGCCTATGATGCGGGATGCTACGACGATATGGCCCAGGATTTATTTGATCAGCTAAATGAGAAAAAGAAGGATTTATACTTTGAGGAATACCCGGACCGTGAGGATGAGTATGACGGCGATATGCACCGTGTCTATGACCGGTATGCGGGCTTCCAAATGGATATGACACTCAACAAGGCGGCGGGCCACAGACTGGACGGAGCCATGGCAGGGGGATATGCGGATGACAGGATTCCCGGCGAAGGTACTGTTAATGATTACCTGTCCTTTATCAACTACAGAAGGAATGCTTCCTGTCTGGAGCTGTACGTAAGGGACTGTGATGACGCGTCAGAGGCATTTGACAAAATAAAGGAAAAGCTGGATAAGCGTTTCCAGTCAATGACCGACCGGAAGTATTCCCTGGAATATTACCGCCGCCTGGGGATGGCTCACAGGGAAAAGGACGGAAAACAGTATTTTATGGTGATTCTGATGCGGTAAGCGTAAGGACTTTGCAGCGGAATGCGGAAGCGGAAATGCGCGGCACGGGGCATAAGGCCCGCAGGGCATGGCCGCCGTGGGGCGGAAACATAAGGAGCATGGAGTATGGGACAGAAGCTGTTTGGCAGGATAAAGGACAGAATGCACAGGGTAAAAGGACAGGAGATGCAGGAGGGGGATAAGTTTTCCTTCCGCATGGCCAGGTTTATCATACATAAAAAAGGCTGGATTGAGAGCGTATTTGTGGCAGGGTGTGTTTTCTCCCTGATAGCGATGCTCTTTGTAAATGTGAATTATGACCTGACGGAGTACCTGCCTGCATCGGCCAGGTCCTGTATCGGACTGGACCTGATGGAGGATGAATTCGGCTATCCGGGCACTGCCAGGCTGATGATTAAGGATGTGAGCCTGTATGAGGCAAAGCAGTACAAGGATAAACTGGAAGCAGTGGACGGGGTGGACCAGATTCTCTGGTGCGACAGTACGGTAAATATCTATTCAGGCGAGGATTTTATACGCCAGGAGGATATTAAGGATTACTACAAGGACGGCTGCGCTGTAATGGATATCACCTTTGACCAGGGGGATACGGCAAAGAAGACATCCCAGGCCATTGACGAGATGAAGGCCATTACAGGGGATAAGGGATATTATGTGGGAATGGCTGTACAGAACAAATCCCTGACGGAAAATGTGGAGAGCGAGATGAACCTCATTCTTACGGTTGCCGTCATTATGATATTTGCGGTGCTGTGCATCAGTACCACCGCCTGGTCGGAACCATTCCTTTTTCTGCTGGTTATGGGTGTGGCTATTTTGCTGAACCGGGGCACGAATATTTTTATCGGGACAGTCTCGTTCCTGACCAATAATGTGGCTATGGTGCTGCAGCTGGCAACCTCCATGGACTACTCCATTTTCCTGCTGGATGCATTTTCCAGGGAAAAGCAGAAGGGGCTTTCAGAAGAACAGGCCATGATCAACGCCATTGATGCTGCCATCAATTCCATATTTGCCAGCAGCCTGACTACGGTGGTAGGCTTTCTGGCCCTGGTATCCATGAAGTTCACCATCGGGTTTGATATGGGACTGGTGCTGGCAAAGGGAATTGTGTTCAGCCTTATAACCGTGCTGTTTTTTATGCCGGCCATGATTCTCAAATTTTCCAAGTGGAATGATAAGACCAGGCACCGCCCCTTCCTGCCCTCCTTTCGGAAATTCAGCGAATGGGTCTACAGGGTGCGTTATGCCTCCCTTATCATTATGCTGATTCTTGCGCCGCCCGCTTATGTGGCCCAGGGAATGAATGATTTCCTGTACGGCAACAGCGCGGTGGGAGCCAGCGAGGGAACTCAGGTCTATAGGGACGACCAGGTAATCTCCCAGGAATTTGGAAGAAGCAATATGATGCTGGCCATGTATCCCAATACTTCAGCCGTAACGGAGAAAGCGATGTCAGATGAGATAGAGGATCTTCCCTATGTGAAAAGTGTGACGTCCATGTCCAATACCCTTCCGGAGGGAATACCCGAGGAGTTCCTGCCATATTCCGTTACCAGTGAGCTCCACACAAAGGATTACTGCAGGATGCTTATTTACATACGGACCAAGACAGAGAGCGAACAGGCATTTAAGGGCGCGGATGAAATCCGGGATATTCTGGAGCGGTATTATCCGGAGAATTCCTATCTGGTGGGGGAAACACCCTCAACACAGGATATCAAGACCACTATCACGGCGGATAATTCCAGGGTAAATTTATTGTCCATGCTGGGCGTGTTCCTGGTGGTAATGTTCAGTTTCCGGTCCTTTGCCATACCCATGATTGTAATGGTGCCCATTGAGGCGGCAATTTTTCTCAATATGGCCATGCCGTACCTGGCAGGGGATACCATGGTGTTTATGGGATATATCATAGTGAGCAGCATACAGCTGGGAGCCACAGTGGATTATTCCATCCTGCTGACCAATAATTATGTGTCATGCAGAAAGTCCCTGGAGAAGAAGGAAGCGTGTATCCAGGCGCTGATGCTGTCCTGTCCCTCTATTTTTACTTCGGGAACCATTATCATATTGGCGGGATATATCATACATTTCATATCAACGACAGCAGCCATAGGGGATCTGGGGCACCTGATTGGACGGGGGGCGCTGTTCAGCGTGATTCTGGTGCTGACCGTGCTGCCGGCCCTTCTGGTGCTGTTTGACCGCATCATTACCAGCAATGAGTGGGACCGCCTGCAGAAATATCTGAAACAGCGCCATGAAAAGCGCAAAGCCCTGATAAAGGCAGGAATAGGTACCATTGTCAACAAGGCGTCCGCATTGAAACGGACTGATTTAGAACCAGCGGAGGTGGAAAGCGATGAAAATGAAATATAATAGAATCATGGCAGCAGGAATGGTCTTTGTCATGCTTTGCACCGGCACTGACAGCTTACCCGCATACGGAGCGGAGGCCTCCGTGGACGTGGATGAAACCATGTATGTGAATCTGGATTATTATGGCAGGGTAGATAAGATTAATGTGGTAAAGGGGGTGGGCCTCAACGGCCAGACGGAATTTACGGATTACGGAACCTATGAAAATGTGATTAACATGTCTAACAGCATCGAACCTGTGCTGGGGGACGGAATGGTGACGTGGCAGCTTCCGGAGGACCAGAGGGGAAGATTTTATTTTAAATGCGCTGTGGATAAAGGCATGATGGTACTGCCCTGGGACTTTGACGTATCTTATAAGCTGAACGGTGTACCCACGGACGCCGATAAGCTGGCAGGGGCTTCGGGCCTGATTGAAATCAATGTGAAGGCAGAGCCCAATGACAATGCCGGGGAGTATTACCGCAACAACATGATGCTTATGGTGGCTGTGCCTGTGGATATGAGCAAGTGCTACAGTGTGGAGGCGGAGGGTTCCCAGACCCAGAACCTGGGGGATACCACGGCAGTGGTATTTACCGCCCTTCCGGGGGAGGATGGAGCTTATACAGTGCGCATCGGCACGGACAGCTTTGAGACCATAGGCGTGATTATGGCCATGGTGCCGGGAACGGTCGAGGATCTGGAACATATCAAGGACCTGAAGGAAGCCAAGGATACATGGCAGGACGCGGGAGATGAGCTTTACGACAGCCTGGAACAGATGGCAAAGTCTGTGGAGAACATGAGGCAGGGCGTGAATCAGGTCCGCCAGGGCATGGATTCAGCGGAGAGCGCCAGACAGAAGTGGAGTAATTCCAAGGACAGCATACTGGCGGGAAATGACCAGACGCTGGCAGCACTTACAGCGGTGTCTCAGCAGATGGATACCATGATTCCTCATCTCCAGACAGCCAAGGACTGTGCTGAGGTGGTTCACAGCAGCATGAATGACATTGTCAGCACACTGGGAGACATGCAGGACCCATTAAGAAAACTGCAGACCAGACTTAAGAACATTGAAAACAGCGCAGGCGGTATCAGCAGCGATTTGCCGGAGCTTAAGAAGACCATGGAATCCATTATTGCGCTGGACACCCAGCTTCAGGCATCCCAGGACACACTGCTTACGTATCTCAGCTTGTATAAGAGTTCCAGCGCCAAGGCCAGAAGGCTCTACGACGAGGAACTGGATGAGGAAGAGCTGGAGGACATGGAGGATGTGGATTACGGGGTATCAAATGGCGGAAGCCACTCATCTTCCGGCGGCAGCGGCAGCCAGGAAAATACCCAGAATAATAATCAGGGAAATGACCAGGAAAGCGGAAATTCCGGCAGCAGTACGGATGGAAAAGATAATCCGGATGGAGGTGCCGGCGGAAGCGGAACCGAAGAAGGCAGCGGAGGCGGAAGTACAGACGGAAGCGGAGGCGCCAGCGGAAGCGGAAGCGAAACCGGGAGCGGAAGTACGGACGGAAGCGGAGGCGCCAGCGGAAGCGAAACCGGGAGCGGAAACGGAAGCGGAAGCACAGCCGGAGGCGGAGGCGCCAGCGGAAGCGAAACCGAGAGCGGAAGCGGAAGCACAGCCGGAGGCGGAGGCATCAGCGGAAGTGGGACCGGAAGCGGAAGTGAAAGCGGAAGCACAGCCGGAGAAGGAAATACCGGCGGAAGCCCTGCTGAAAACAGCACTGCCAGCGGAGATACCGGCAGCAGCACCCCGGATACCGGCACTGTCATTAGTTCTGCGAAAAATGCAGGAAATACTGGAAACACCGGCCTGGCAGGAATCACGGTAACCGCATCCATAGAAAGGAAAAATATTCCTCTGGTAAGCAGTCCCGATCCGCAGGGAGCCGCAAAAGCCATTGAACAGGCTCTGTATGAAAAGGTGGCAGTCCTTCAGGAGCTGTCTGCACAGAGCAAATCCCTGACAGACAGGATGTCAAACCTGATGGATGATACGTCTGATTCCGCGAAATACAGCGCCGAGATAGTTGACAATATGGATTATCTGATTGAGGATTTAAAGGCTCTCAATGATTCTCTGGATGTATATTATCCGGACCTCCAGACTGCCCTGGATGACTCCCGGGAGCTGGTGCGGCGCACCACAGATGCCCTCAACAATGGAATCAGTACACTGACCATTATCCAGAACACGCTGAAAGACAGCAGTGACGATTTTGACGCAGCAGCCAGAGACAGCCTGCGCGGCAGCATGGAGCTTCTGGATAAAAGCCTGAATATCCTGGACAGCACTACTGCCATGCGCCAGGCCGGACGTACAATGAAGGATACCATTGACAATGAGCTGGATAAGTTTGATACGGATAACCGGTTCCTGTTTATGGATCCGTCCGCAGACAAGGTATCCTTTACCTCGGACCGGAACAAACCGCCCAAGACACTGCAGATTGTCATGCGCACCGATGAGATCAGCGTGGACGACGACACGGCCAAGACCGCGGATGCGGAAGTGGCCAAGGCCAAGGAAAGCCCCTTAAGGCGGATGTGGAATGTTCTGGTGCAGATGTGGAAGGCAATGGTAAGCATTTTCAAAAACAGGTAGAAGCAGGACTGAAAATTTGATATACTGTCCATAGAAGCAGCGGGCAGTGCGGCGCGACCATGGCTGCACTGCCTGCCGCCGTGTGGGGATAAGTTACAAAATGACACAGGTACCGGGGCGTTTTTATCCAGTACCTGCCGCAGGAGGAATACCATGGCCGTTACAGGAAAGCAGGAGAAAACAAAATACAGGCTGGCGGAATCCGTCAAGGAGTGCATGAAGGCAGCGCCGGTGGATAAGATTACGGTCAAAAATATTGTGGAGGGGTGCGGCGTGACCCGGCAGACCTTTTACAGGAATTTTCTGGACAAATACGACCTGATAAACTGGTATTTTGACAAGCTGGTGCTTCAGTCCTTTGAACAGATTGGCATGGGGCACACGGTGGGGGAGAGCCTGACCCGGAAGTTTGAGTTCATCCTCAATGAAAAGGTGTTTTTCACAGAAGCGTTCCGCTCCGATGACAGGAACTCATTAAAGGAACATGATTTTGAACTGATTCTCCAGTTTTATACGGACCTGATTGCAAGAAAAACCAGCCAGCCTTTGGGCCGGGAGCTTCAGTTCCTTTTGGAGATGTACTGCCAGGGCTCCGTATACATGACTGTGAAGTGGGTTCTGGGAGGCATGAAGGACTCGCCCCGTGAAATGTCTGATAAGCTGGTGGAAGCCATGCCGCCAAAGCTGGCAGAGGTGTTCGGTAAACTGAAGCTTCTCTAAAAGTTCCGGATACCTGCAGCCGCAGCAGAGACTGAAAATGGTGATTATGCATAATAATAAATGGTGAAACTGCACAAATCTTAAAAGAAAGTGACAGACAGGGATGTTTGTCACTTTTATTTTAAAACAGGAGTTGTTATAATATTAACAAAAGCAACCAAGTAAAAGCAACCAAGCAAATCTACGGACAGTTAAGATGGGTCCGGCGGTGTACAGTCAAAGTAAAGGAGAAGAGAAGCATGGCAAACAGAATCGTATTAAACGAGACATCCTATCACGGCGCAGGCGCAATCCAGGAGATTGCAAATGAGGCAAAGGCAAGGGGGTTTAAGAAGGCTTTTGTATGTTCCGACCCTGACCTGATTAAGTTCAATGTAACCTGCAAGGTGACAAAGGTACTGGAGGATGCAGGACTGGCCTACGAGATTTATTCCGATATCAAGCCTAACCCAACCATCGAGAACGTGCAGACCGGAGTTGCGGCTTTCAAGGCATCCGGAGCTGACTATATCATCGCCATTGGCGGCGGTTCCTCCATGGATACCTCCAAGGCAATCGGCGTTATCATCACCAACCCTGAATTCGAGGATGTGAGAAGTCTGGAAGGCGTTGCTCCGACCAAGAATCCGTGTGTGCCGATTATTGCAGTTCCCACCACGGCAGGCACCGCTGCGGAAGTTACCATCAACTATGTTATCACGGATGTGGAGAAAAAGCGTAAATTCGTATGCGTGGATACCCATGATATCCCGGCAGTGGCAGTGGTTGATCCGGAGATGATGTCCTCCATGCCTAAGGGACTGACAGCAGCCACCGGCATGGATGCCCTGACCCATGCAATCGAGGGATATACCACAAAGGGCGCCTGGGAGATGACCGACATGTTTAACTTAAAAGCCATTGAAGTCATTGCCCGCAGCCTGAGGGATGCGGTGGAGAACAAGCCTGAGGGCAGGGAAGGCATGGCTCTGGGCCAGTATCTGACAGGAATGGGATTCTCCAACTGCGGTCTGGGCATTGTACACTCCATGGCTCACGGCCTGGGCGCATTATATGATACCCCACACGGCGTTGCCAATGCCATTATCCTTCCAACCGTCATGGAATACAATGCACCCTGCACAGGAACCAAATTCAAGGACATTGCTGCTGCCATGGGCGTGGAGGGTGTTGAGAACATGACACAGGAGGAGTACCGTAAGGCAGCAGTGGACGCGGTAAAGAAGCTGTCCGCTGACGTAGGTATCCCGGCTGACTTAAAGGAAATCGTAAAGCCTGAGGACGTGGATTTCCTGTCACAGTCCGCTATGGATGATGCCTGCCGCCCGGGCAATCCAAAGGACCCATCCTTTGAGGATATCAAGAACCTGTATCTGTCACTGATGTAATTACATAGACAGCTGCCCATGGCAGAAGAAAAGCCGCAGGACATGCCCTTATCAGGGGAGTGTCCCGCGGCTTGAAATTTGTCTGAGGTATGGTCAATCCCGCTCTACAGCCACGCCTGTCCCGGTGCCAATGCCTCACTGAATATGCGTCCCAGATCCCTTTCGTATTTTGCCTGATGATATTTAAAAAGCATTTTTCCGCCGGACACAGGGCCCAGTATTTCTATTTTGCCGGTGACATGGGACATGGCGTAGCGGATGCATTTGCCCTGGCCGTTCTGCATGTTCTTAGCCCCTTCCACGATGCGGCAGCCCTCTGTCAGAGGAATCTGGAACTGGCCCTTTACCCCGGATACGGGGCGGCACTGAAAAATGTAATAGGGAATGACGCCGTATCTGGTCAGATTCTTTAACAGGGTTCCGAGTACAGGGATGTCATCGTTGATTCCCTTTAACAGCACAGTCTGGTTCTTTACAATGACACCTGCGTCAATCAGGCACCGGATAGCTCTTACTGCTTCCGGAGTCAGTTCTTTGGAATGGTTGAACTGGGTCACCACGTAGATTTGTTTGATTTTTGTATAGGAGGCCAATATATCCAGAAGTTCCGGGTCATCATAAATCCGCATGGGGAGCACCACAGGGGTGCGGGTGCCGAAACGGATTAAATCCAGATGGCTGATGGAGCTGAATGCTTCCAGATACCGGCGTATGGTTTGGTTGCTGTTCAGAAAGGAATCCCCGCCGGATATGAGCACATTGGTGATTTCAGGGTGGGAACCGATGTAGGCAGTCATCTCGTCCACATTTCCGGCTGTCTCGTCATCGGAGATTCCCACCAGCCGTTTTCTGAAACAGTGCCTGCAATACATGGCGCACCGGTGGGTGGACAGGATGAGCGCCGTCTGCCTGT
>ERZ838225.1772-NODE-1772-length-14416-cov-25.110786_pt1 | contig 14416 bp, 10 predicted proteins | sample MGYA00519684_ERZ838225 | MGnify/ENA primary metagenome ERZ838225 (study PRJEB31850, sample SAMEA3708829) | human gut metagenome | biome: human gut; feature: human-associated habitat; material: faeces | place: China | collected 2014 ...
CGACAGGGAAAGAAATGGCAAAGACAGAAGGAATCTTAGTAGGGATATCATCAGGGGCAGCATTATATGCAGCTAAAGAACTAGCCAAGAGAGAAGAAAATGCAGGGAAGACAATTGTCGTCTTATTACCAGATGGTGGAAATCGTTATTTATCAACACCTTTAATTCAAGATTAGGGAAATTATTTTCCCTTTTTTTAAAAGGAGAATATAGGGATGAAAAATTTTCAATTCAAGATACAACAAGAAGTATTAGATTTAGTGGTAAAAATAAAAGGTGTAAGAATACATGGTATTAATAATACTGTGTATTTTTCATCTTTAAATGATTATATTGATGTTCATGTTAAACGTCTTTTAGAAAATAATACACTTGATACGTTAAAAGAAAATCAAATTATTAAAGGTTTTTATGATTTACATAAAGAAGTAGGAATTCCTAAAAGAAAGAATTTACCTGCAAGTGAAAATCTATTAAAGAATTTATTAAAAAAACAAGGATTTCATAAAATTAACCCATTAGTAGATATCTATAATCTAATTTCAATGGATACTAAACTTGCATTAGGGGCGCATGATTTAGCAAAAACTGAAGGAAATATTAGTTTAAAGTTAACAACAGGGAATGAAAACTATATTCCTTTAGGTAGCGAAGAAGCAAAAGTTGTTAAAGCAGGTATTTATAGTTATATAGATGATGCTAATGATATTATTTGTTTTAGTGAAATAAGACAAGTTGATAAAACTAAAGTCACAAATGAAAGTGAAGATATCTTTTTTATAGTTCAAGGAAATAAGGAAACATCTGATAAGTATGTAGAAGAAGTAGCTAAAGAATTGATTACAGTTGTAACTTATTATTTAAGAGGAGTAGGAGAAATTATTTAAGACATTTTAGAGCATATTCTAAAATATTTTTTTATTTTATGAAAAAAATCAAAATAAAAGGGTTAACATGATAAAATAATCAAGTCTTATCCAATTTTTCTTAAATATGTCGAACTCGACATATTTTTTGTTGTTATTTAATGAAAGCGCTATTATAATGGAAAAAGGGAATTGGGGAGATGTCAATGAATCAAGAATATCAAGTGCTTGTTGTGTTAGATTTGTTGGTGACACAAATGAACAAATTTGCAAGTAGAAAACTAAAACCTTATGGAATCAAGTTTAATGAATTGAATATTATTCGTTTTATTGAAAAGGCGGATGGTCCGGTTTATCAAAAAACAATTTGTCAAGAATTTCAGCTTTCTCATTCAACAGTAGTGGGAATTGTTTTTCGCTTAGATGATTTAGGTTATCTTTTAATTGGTAATAGTCGTGTGGATAAAAGACATACGAATGTTACAATTACAGAAAAGGGAAAACAATTGATTCAAGAGACAGAAGATATCTATCAAGAAATCATAGGAAAGATGAAAGTGATTATTTCTGATGAAGAAATGAACACAATTATTCAATCTGTTGATCAAATCAAAGAATTATTTAAATAGGAGGTTATTATGGGAACATTTAGGTTTTCAATGAGAATGCTTGTTAAAGATTATAAAAAGAGTCTTTTTTATGGGATTACGTTAATATTTGCGGTTGCCGTATGTTTTGTATTTTTCAATATTATTAATAATCCAGATTTAGCTGATCAAGCGATTGCTAGAAGTGGTGGTACATGGAATGATGTACAAATGCCTTTTTCTTCAGTTTTGTCATTTTTAATTATTTGTTTTTGTTGTTTTATGATTTTCTTCGCAAATAATTTCTTTTTATCAAGAAAGACAACAGAACTTGCTATTATGGCTATGTCTGGTTCAGGGTACATTAATTCAACGATGTATGTTTTATATCAAACATTTACTTTGTTGATTCTTGCTACGCCTTTAGGAATTTTAATTGGGAGATGTGTGGTTCCTTTTTCAAATGATTACATGTATCAAATGTTAAGCGTTTCTAAAGATCCATCCATTATACCAAGTGAAGCTTATCTTTATTCCTTTATCTTAGTTGCCATTGTTTTATCAATGATTTGTGTTTTAACGGCAGGCTTTTTACATAAAAATGATATTCAAACTCTTTTAAGTCAAGAAAAAGAAATGAAAGTTAAAAAAAATACAAAAAAAAGTGTTTCACTTACTTTTTTTGGAATCTATATTTTTGGAATTGTTATGATGTTTATGAATCCCCATGAACCAACTGCTTATATTGCACCAACGCTTGTAGGGTTATCGGGGGCAGTAGGGGTGATTCGATATGTATTACCAGATATTGTAAGGAATTTAAAAAGAGAAATTTTTCTTACAAAAAGATATATTCTTATTTCAATTTCTAATTTAAATTATTCAATTCAAAGATCACTTCTTTTATTTTCTTTAATGACGGTAGCTGTTACAGGAATGCTTGCCATTCTTGCTTCTAATATTCATTCACCACGTGAATTTACGACAGGAGTTATTGGTTATGTGGTCGTTATTGTTTTACTAGTTGTTTCGATTATTTATAAGTTATCGATGGAAGCTATGACTAGAAAAACACTTTTCTTGAATTTATGGAAAATCGGTTATACCAAAAAAGAACTTAATAAAATAGTACGACAAGAAGTTATTAGTTATTATTTTGTTTTGATTTTAATTCCGCTTGTTTATATTGTTTTTATATCAGGACGTTTTATTTATTATGGAGATATGTCACTTCAATTTGCATTTATCTATGTTTTATCTTATGTTATACCAATTATTATTTCAGGATTTATTACTTATGTTCAATATATCAATGCAGTAGTTAAACCAATCAAAGGAGGAAAATAAAATGGAAAGAAAAGAAATACTTGTTGCTGATAAAATTACAAAAATTTATGGAATTGGAACAAAAACACTTTATGAAGCTTTACATGAAGTTTCACTAACAATGTATGAAGGTGAATTTGTGTGTATTATGGGACCTTCTGGGGCTGGTAAATCGACCTTCATTAATAACCTTTCAACTATTGATATTCCTACAAAAGGAAAAGTCTTTATTAATGGTAAAGAAGTACGTGTTATGTCAGAAGGGGAAATTGGTAAGTTTAGATATGAAAATTTAGGTTTTATTTTCCAAGAATTTAACCTTTTAGATAGTTTAACTATTTTTGAAAATATCGCTGTACCACTAACTCTTGCAAATGTGGATAAAAAAGAAATTACCAAAAGAGTCGAAGAAGTTGCTAAAAAACTTGATGTAGCGCAAACTCTTGATAAATATCCTAATGAATGTTCAGGTGGTCAAAGACAAAGAGTAGCTATTTGTCGTGCTTTAGTTACTAGTCCTAAATTGATTGTTGCTGATGAACCAACTGGAAATCTTGATAGTAAAAACTCTCATGAAATTCTTTCTTTATTTAAAGAACTTAATGAAAAAGAAGGTGTCTCTATTTTAATGGTAACACATGATAGTAAGATTGCTTCTTATTCTTCTAAACTATTATATATTAAAGATGGCATTATTGATCGTACGATTGAAAGAGAAGGATTATCTCAAAAAGAATATTTTTATAAAATAGTTGATATTAATTCAAGTGAATCACAAGAACTTTTTGAATAATGGGTATCATTAAACTTGCATTTGTTTCTTTAAAGAAAGATATGTCAAAAAGTATCTTTTACTTTTTGACCTTTCTTCTTACAACTATTTTTATATTCTCTTTTTTTAATCTTACGTTTAATCCTTATTCAGGCATTCATTTGGGAAAAGATGATACAACCTTTGTGACGCCCATTGCAGTTTTTGTTATTGTTATTGCTATGCTTTGTGTTTTTCTCGCAAATAACTTTTATGTTTCTAATAAAGAAAAAGAAATTTCAATTATTTTGATGTCAGGAGCAAGTATTTATCAATTAGGCTTCTACTTATTTTTACAAGTCTTTACGATTATGCTTTGTGCGATTCCTTTAGGTCTTGTTTTAGGTTATTTACTCATTCCATCGATCAATTCATTATTTATGATGACTTTTAAATATAGCGGACAGCTTTTCTATTTATCAAGCCAAACTTTTCCAGCAACATTTATGATTCTTGCTTTTGAAGTTATGTGGTGTTCTATGTTGAATTTGGGGTATTGTGTTAGAAGCACGATTAATTCTATGATTCATGATAAAAATAAAATAGATTTAAGTGGTTTAAAAGGTCCACAAATTACGAGTAAAGTTTTTATTATTCTTTATTTTGTGCCAATGGTTTTATTCTTATTTGTGAAAGATTCAACTTCTTATATGTTTATAGCTTTATTTGGTTTAATAGGAATATCAGGGCTTATTAAAAAAGTATTACCAGAATATATTCGAAAAAGGCAAAGAAATAATTCATTAGAGAATTCAAAAGATTTAATTTCATTAGGATTTTTTCATAGTGATATTCAAAAAATCTTTGGATTATTGCTGATTTCGTTGCTTTCCTCTGTTTTACTTACTTGTATTATCGTTTATACAATAAAACAACCACTTGTTTCAATGGTTGCTTTAATGTCTTATGTTTCAGTGATGATTTTAATGTCATTGACGATTGTTTTTAAAATAGGAATGGAGCTTTCTAAAAGAAAAGGTAATTTTGAAAATCTTTGTCGGTTAGGTTTTTCTCTTGAACAATTAAAAAGAATCATAAAAAAAGAAATGATTTGTTTCTATGGTGTTATTCTTTTACTTCCATTATCCTATCAAATCATTATCTTATGTAATTTACTTCTAAGAGCTAAAATTACGTTTTATTTATTTTTAATTATCTTAATTATACAAATTGTTCCTTTATTTATAAGCTATTTATTAAGTATCAAACTTTATAAAGGCATTTTACCAACTTCAATCATTATGGAAAAATAATTATTTAAAGAATCTTTTAAAAAAGGATTCTTTTTTCTTTACTTCAAAAGGATTACAAGGAGAGTCGGTCTTTAAATCATAAAATGTGACTTCTTGGTTTGTGGTTTCAAATACACAATAAGTAGGATGAGGGTACTGACCGCGAGGAAAAGTCATACTTCCTGGATTGATAAAAATTGTGTTTTCTTTTTTATAATAAGTTGGATTATGTGTATGACCAAAACAAACGACATCTAGATGATGATTGGAAGCATACGCTTCAAGTTCATAAGGGGATTCATCAATGTGGAAAAGATGTCCATGACAAATAAAGAATTTCAAATGATCAATATCCAGTGTTAGATCTTTTGGTAAATCAACAAAATCATTATTTCCTCGAACATTATAGAAGTGATCTACTTCTAAAGGAGTATAAGGCATATAGATATCACCACAGTGAATATAATAAGATGCTGGATGATTTTTAATAAATTGTAATAGGGTTTGTTTGGTCATAGAATGACTATCGGATAAAATCATAATTTTCATAAATAACCTCCTTAAATATGCTATAATTATTTTATCATAAAATAAGAAAGTGAGGTATTTTATGTCAGCATTTATACAATTTAAAGATGTGAAAAAAACTTATAAAGTAGGAGATGTTGAGATTCATGCCAGTAATGGTGTCAATTTTGAAGTTAATAAAGGTGAATTTGTGGTTATTGTTGGACCGAGTGGAGCAGGTAAAACAACGATCTTAAATCTACTAGGAGGAATGGACCAACCTACAAGTGGTTCGATTATGGTTGATGGTCAAGATGTTGCGCGTTATGATGAAGCAAAACTTACGCAATATCGAAGAGATGATATTGGTTTTGTGTTTCAATTTTATAATCTTGTGCAAAACTTAACAGCTTTAGAAAATGTTGAACTTGCTTCACAAATATCTAAAGATCCTTTAGATGAAAAAATGGTTTTAAAAAGGGTAGAACTAGAAAATCGTATGAATAACTTTCCTGCGCAATTATCAGGTGGAGAACAACAACGTGTAGCAATTGCTAGAGCGATTGCGAAAAATCCTAAATTGCTTTTATGTGATGAACCAACGGGAGCTTTAGATTATTTAACAGGGAAAGCTATTTTAGCTTTGCTTAGAGAAATGTGTGATAAGTATAAAATGACAGTTATTGTGATTACTCATAATAGTGCTTTAGCCCCAATGGCAGATCGTGTGATTCATTTAAAAAATGGAAAGGTTGATCGAATGTTTTTAAATGAACATCCTCAACCTATTCAAGAAATTGAGTGGTAATAATGAAAAGAAATGCTTATGTAAAAAATCAAATAAGAATTATTAAAAAAACAAAAGCACGATTTTTATCTATTTTTTGTATTGTTTTTTTAGGAGCTTCATTTTTTGCAGGACTTCGACAAAGTCCTTTGATTATGAAAGAATCAATGCACGATTATTTACAAACATATAAATGGAATGATTTGAACTATATTGCAACATATGGTTTTGATGAATCTATTATTCAAAAAGTTGAAAAAGTAAAAGGAGTAGAAGCTGTTGATTATGGTTTTCGCTTTGATGCTTTAATGTCATATGATGAAAAAGCAAATATCGGGATGACAGTTTATAGTGATGATGATTTTTCAAAGGGGGTAGATCTACCTGAATTATTAAAGGGAAGATACCCTCAAAAAGATAATGAATGTTTGATGGATTATCAGTATATAAAAAAATCATCTTTGAAATTAAATAATCAAATTACTTTAGAAAATGATTATGGTAAAAAAGAATATAAAATTGTAGGAATCATTAATGATAGTCGTTATGTAAGTGATTTAGAAAGAGGTACAAACAGTTTAGGTGATGGGAATAATAGTGGGTTTATTCTTGTTTTAAATCAAGGAAATGAACATATGGCTGTTCCTGATGAATTGTTTGATTTACATGATCAAAAGACTTTTTATAATGATTTGCGTATTCATTTAAAAAATGAAAATCATTTATATGAATTTGATGATGATTATGATGAGTATGTAAAACCAATCAATAAAAAAATCAAAGCAATTTTAAAAGATTATAATCTTGATTTTTACAATCAAACAAAAGAAGATGCTTTGAATAAAATAGCTGATGGTGAAAAAGAGTATCAAGATGGTCTAAAACAATATCAAGAGGGAATGGATGCTTATCAAAATGGTATGAATCAATATCTTGATGGTAAAAAACAATATGATCAAGGATATCTTCAATATCAACAAGGCTTAAAAGAATACCAAAGTGGTTTAAAACAATATCAAGCTGGTTTAAGTCAATATCAAACAGGGTATCAAAAATACCAAGAAGGACTTAAACAATACCAAGCAGGTTACCAGACTTATTTAGATTATGTAGAAAAAGTTGATCAATATGATACATCTATCCAAACTGTTGAAGCTGCGTTAAGTCAATTTGGTGGTTATGAACAAGCTAAAAATATTCCAAGTGATTCACCTTATTATCAACAAGCACAAACTTTGATTGCAAGCTATGATCAATTAAAACAAAATGAATCACAAATAAATACTTTAAAAACACAATTACCTGTTATTAAACAAGAACTTGATCAAAATAAAACGGTTTTAGATCAAACAAATGCTCAACTTGTACAAAGTAAACAACAATTAGATACCTCAAATCAAAAAATAAAGGCTTCTAAAGCTCTTTTAGATCAAACAGGAATCAAACTTGCTGATTCTAAAAAACAATTAGACGAGGCTAAAAATACTTTAGATAGTAACTTACCACAATTAGAAGAAGCTAAAGTAAAATTAGATCAAGCACAAAGTGATTTAAATGAAGCTAAACAACAAGCAGCTGATTTACAAAAAGGAAAGATCATTACCTTAACTAAAAATGAAAGCGCAGCAATCTTAAGTTATAGTGGTAACTGTGATTCAATCTCAGCTTTATCAATTCTGTTCCCAGTGCTCTTTTTCTTAGTAGCAGCTCTTGTTTCAATGACAACAATGACAAGAATGGTTGAAGAACTAAGAGTACAAAATGGAACATTAAGAGCGTTGGGCTATAAGAAAAAAGATGTGATTATGCAATATTTGATCTATGCTTTTCTAGCAACATTCTTTGCTAGTAGTATTGGAATTGTTTTTGGAACATATTTCTTCCCAAGTATTATTTACTATTTATATCGTATTATGATGTTTGATATAGGAGCACCAACACGTATTATTTTTGAACTGGCAACATGTATACAAACATATATTATTTCAGTCGTGATTATTTTATTTGTCACTTTTATGGTCTGTTATAAAGAATTACAAGCTGTTCCAGCGCAAATTTTAAGACCGAAAGCGCCTAAGCTAGGGAAAAGGATATTACTTGAAAGAATTACTTTTATTTGGAAGAGATTATCATTTAATCAAAAGGTAACAATGAGAAATATCTTTAGATATAAAAAGAGATTCTTTATGTCTGTTATTGGAATAGCAGGTTGTACAGCACTGATCGTTGTTGGTTTTGGAATCAAGTATTCTGTTTCTCCACTAGCAAGTGAACAATATGGCAATATGTGGATTTATGATGGTGTTGTAAATTATAAAGATGATTTAACAGCAACGACAAAAAAACAAGCACAAGATGATTTTAAAGGGCAATCTCAAGTGAAATCGACAATGGGTATTTACAATAAAACAATCACGATTGATCAACAAATGGTAACAGTTGAAATTCCAAGTGAAACAAAAGATTTTGATCAATATATTCATATGAGTGATTATCAAACAGGCAAGACTTTAAATCTTAAAGATGATGGTGTTTACATCAATGCAAAACTTGCTGAAATATTAGATTTAAAAGTTGGTAATCAACTTACATTATCATTAGATAATAAAGATTATAAAGTAAAAATTGCAGGTATTTATAAGCTTTATTTTAGACATTATATTTATATGTCTCCAAAATACTATGAAAACTTAACCAAAGATGAAGTTCATTATAATAGCCAATATTTTAAATTAAATAAAAAAGCAAGTGAAAAGAAACTTACAAATTATTGTGATCATCATGAAAATATTACTTCTATTCAATATGTCAGTGGTATTTCAGAAGGATTCTATAGTCAAATGGAAAGTTTAGATAGTGTTGTCTTTATTTTAATTGTTTGTGCAGGTGCACTTGCGTTTATTGTTTTATATAATCTAACAAATATTAATATTCAAGAAAGAAAAAGTGAAATTGCAACGATTAAGGTTTTAGGTTTCTATCCAAAAGAAGTCTATGATTATGTCTTTAGAGAAAACATTATTCTAGCCTTTATTGGTTCGATTGTTGGACTTGGTCTTGGTAAGATTATTCATGCTTATTTGATTAGAACGGTTGAAGTAGATATGGCGATGTTTATTAGAACAGTTAATATCAGATGCTATATGATTGCTATTATTTTAACAATGGCATTTACATTCTTGATTAATCTTTATATGCGAAGAGTTCTTAAAAAAATAGACATGGTTGAGTCTTTGAAAAGCATAGAGTAATCATAAATATTATTTAGGATTACGTAAAATTAAGGATTTTTTCAAAAAAAATTAAAAAAAACTGAATCTTCTAAATCCCTTGCTATGGTTGACATTCAAGGGATTTACTACTTGTATAGACAGGACAAAGGGTGGATTTTTAGTTGATTTTACGTTATAATACGTTTGTATTTGTTGAAAGGAGGAGACGAATGGAGAGAAATATTAAGGAAAGAGTTAGTCAATATGTAGATGAAAACAAAGTCAAAGAGAAGTTAACTCAGTTTTTCCAAGAAAAAATTGTCAATAGAAAAGCGATGTTTATACCTATTACAGGTGTTGCAACATTTATGTTAGTAGGATACGCTGCTGCTGATACAAAAGCACCAGAAATCACATCTGATCAAATTGAGGTTCCTTATGGAGAAAAATTTGATGTTGATACTGTAGATGTAACTGACAATCGTGATAGCAGAGATGACATTCAAGTAAGTGCTGATCTGGCATCATTAAATGTTGAACAATTAGGAGATTATAAGGTTACTGTAACAGCTACTGATTCATTTAATAATGAAACAACAAAAGAAGTTACAGTAAAAGTAGTGGATCAAGAAGGTCCAAAATTTGAAACTTTAGGTTCAAATGAAGGTTATGTAGTTGAAGTTCCTATTAATGGAAGTAATGATTTATCAAGTTATGTAAAAGCATCTGATAATGTAGATGGTGATGTAACACCATTTATTGAAGCAGATAAAACTTTAGATACTTCTAAATTAGGGACACAAACAATTACATTAAAAGCCACAGATGTTTCAGAAAATGAAACAGAAAAAACAATTGATTTTGCTGTGACTGATGATGATGCACCAGTAATTACATTGAAAAATGGTGCAGATGTTACATTAAATTATGGGTCAGATTTTAACTTATCTGATTATGTAGATGTTACAGATAACTTTGATGGTGTCGTTCAACCTCAAGTAGAAGGAAGCATTGATAACCATAAAGAAGATGGTGTACAAACTTTAACAATTAAAGCAACTGATTCATCTGGTAATGAATCTTCTGCTCAATTGAATGTTGCTGTAAAAGATACAGAAGCACCAAAAATTTCTTTATCAAAATCAGAAGTTTCTGTAAACGTAGGAGCAAGTTTAGATTTATCTAACTACTTATCAAGTGCAACTGATAATAAAGATGGAGATGTAAAAGGAAAAGTATCAATTCCTTCTGTAAGTACTTCGAAAGCTGGTTCTTATACAGCTACTTATACAGTAAGTGATGCTGCTGGAAATCAAGGTAGTGCGTCATTAACTGTAAAAGTTAATGCGGTACGTACTTCTTCTAAAAAAGGTTCTGCAGTTACTGGTACTACTTCTAGACCAAATTATTACGGAACATCAGTTGTAGGTGCTGCCTATTCAAGACTTGGGTGCCCTTACGTATGGGGTGCTGAAGGACCAAATACATTTGACTGCTCTGGTCTAGTAAAATGGTGTTATGCTAAAGCTGGTAAATCTTTACCACATTCATCAAGTGCGATGAAATCATCTGGTACTGTAATCAGTATTTCGAGTGCACAACCTGGGGATATCTTATGGAGACCAGGACATGTAGCAATTTATATTGGTGGTAACCAATACATTCATGCTCCACAAACTGGAGATGTTGTAAAAGTTTCATCTGGTGTAAGTAGCTTTACATGTGCAATTAGACCTTAATATTAAAAAGTCGTGGAAAAATCACGGCTTTTTTTGTACTTTAAAAGAATATATTTTTAATAATGAATGAAACTAATTATTGATTGTTTGGGTATAATAAAATTGAAAAAAGATTGATAAATTCTACAAATTTGCATTTTTAAATAAAATGTGTTATAATAATAAACGGTTAAAAAATTCAAAAGGAGAACATTATGAAAACAGACATACAGACCAAGCTCAAAACATTGTTTGATGAGAAAATTAAAAACAGAAAAGCAATGTTTATTCCAATCGCTGGGGTAGCTGCATTTATGTTAGTAGGTTATGCTGGTGTGGATCATGAAAATCCTGAGATTGTATCAAGTCATATTCAAATTCCTTACGGTGAAAAGTTTGATACGGATGCAATTGATGTTGTTGATAATCATGATAGTAGAAGTGAGCTGTTAGTAGAAGCTGATGATGATTCCTTAGATGTTAAACAATTAGGAACATATCAAGTTGAAGTGCGTGCAACAGATCAGTTTAATAATACTGATGTTAAAACAATTCAAGTAGATGTTGTTGACGAAGAAGCACCAAAATTAAAAACGTTAGGTGCAAATGATGGATATTATATTGAAGTACCAGTTTATGGTAGTCAAGATTTATCTTCATATATTAAAGCAGTGGATAATGTAGATGGAGATGTGACACCATTTATCGAAAGTGATAAACAATTAGATACTTCAAAACAAGGAACACAAATAATTAATGTTTCAGTAAGTGATAATAGTGGTAATACAACTGAAGAAGCGTTTAAGTTCTTTATTGCTGATATGCAAGCTCCAGAAATTACTTTAAAATCAGGAAGTGATATTACAGTAGATTATGGTAGTGAATTTAAATGGCAAGACTATGTATCAATTAGTGATAACTTAGATACAAATATTGAACCTAAAGTAGAAGGAACAATTGATACTAAACAATTAAATCAACAAAAAGAAATGACAATTATTGCTACTGATGGCGCTGGTAATTCATCAAAAGTAACATTGAATGCTACTGTTAAAGATATTACTGGACCAAATATCGTTTTATCAACAAATAAAGTATCTGTTGATAAAGGAAGCAATGTTGATTTAAAACCATATATTACATCTGCCGTAGATAACTTAGATGGTGATATGAAAGATAAGATTTCATTCAATACAATTGATACTTCTACAACAGGAGTAAAGACAGCCACATATACAGGTGTGGATTCAGCAGGTAATAAATCAGAAGTACAATTACAAGTGGAAGTAACATTCTCTGGAGAAAGAATTGTTAATACAGGTCTTTCTAAAAAAGGATGTCCATATGTATGGGGATCAACAGGCCCTAATTCATTCGATTGTTCAGGATTTACACAATGGGTATATAGACAAAATGGTATTTATATTCCAAGAACTTCATCAGAACAAAAAGCTGCTGCTAAAAAAGTAGTAAGTTTATCTGAACTTGAAGTTGGAGATATTTTATGGCGTTCAGGACATGTAGGAATTTATATTGGAAATGGACAATATGTTCATGCACCACATACAGGAGATGTTGTTAAAGTTTCTTCTGGTGTAGGTAAATTTACATGTGGACTTAGATATCAATAAAGGTTTCGATTTGAAACCTTTTTTTTTGCCTTTAAAAACGATATAATATATCTAAAGAGGGTGATTTTTTTGTATATTGCAACAAGTAGTCAATTAAAAAGATATGATCAAGCATTGTTGGATTATGGCTATTCAATTGAGCAATTAGTAGATAAAGCCAGTGATTGTTTATTGAAACATTTTGATAAGTATCAACATATTATGATTGTTTGTGGGCCAGGGAATAATGGTGCTGATGGGATTTCATTAGGAATTAAATTACACCAAGAAGGTAAAGAGGTATTACTTTGCTTAACGGGAAAAGAAGAAAAACTCAGCCAAGCAAATAGATATTATCTTGATCAAGCACAATCTTTATCGATAGAGTGTTTATTTGTAAGTGAAGAAACACTTGAAGAATTTCAAAAAAGTGTTCCACATTTTGATGTGGTAGTTGATGCATTATTTGGCTTTGGACTTAATAGTGATTTAAGAGGAATTGTTAAATATGTTGTTGATCATATAAATAATATAGAGGTAGATGTTATTGCGATAGATATTCCTACAGGTTTAAATCCTGATACAGGAAAACCTTATAATAGCTGTATTTGTGCGTATCAAACAATAACGTTAACAGCTTATAAGCTTGCTTTTTTAAATCCAGAGAGTGAAATGTATACAGGGAAAGTGATTTTAGAATTATTAGACGCTAAATCTTTTCATGAAGAAATGCTATTTTCACAACCAGTTGATTTTAAATGGGCCAAATATCATATAAAAGAACGTTTCTATGATGGACACAAAGGAACTTATGGAAGAATTATGCATGTAACAGGGTGCTATCATTATCGAGGAGCTGCACTTTTAGCAGCTAAAGCAGCTGTTTATACAGGAAGTGGATTAGTTACGGTTTGGTCTAATGAAAAAGTAATTGATGCATTAAGTTTGTTTTGTCCTGAGGCGACATCGTGTCAAAGACAGTATTTTGATGAACGTTTATTACAAGGAAAAGAGGCAATTCTTATAGGAAGTGGACTAGGTTTAAATGATGATAGTGAACGCTTTGTCTGTGAACTTTTAAGTCATACACAAGTTCCAGTTGTGATTGATGGTGATGCCTTGACCATTCTTGCAAAACATCCAGAATTATTAGAAAATCATCATTCCTCTTGGATTTTAACACCACATCATGGAGAATTTAAAAGATTTGTGAATTTTAACCAAACAAGTGAACTAGTGGATCAAGCGAATGCATTTGCAAAAAAATATCATGTTACCTTAGTTTTAAAAGGTCCACATACTCTTATTAGTGATGGAAATGAAACATATCGTATTATGTCAGGAAATAAAGGAATGTCATCTGCAGGTATGGGGGATACACTTGCTGGAATTATTAGTAGCTTTTTAGGACAAGGTTATTTGCCAAAAGATGCGGCTATTTTAGGAACGTATTTACATGGTTTATGTGGTGATGAAGTCTATAAAGAAAATTATACGGTTGTTGCTTCAAAAGTAATTGACCAAATTCCTCAAATGATGAAAAAAATGAAAAAAGATTGATTACGAAACGTGTTCGTTTCGTAATTTTTTTTACCTTTTTAAAAAATAAAAAGAAAAAGATCAAAAAATTGTCTATATAATAGTAGGAAAAATTATATGGACAAAGTACTAGAAATCACATCAAACGATCATATTATTATGATTAATAAACTCTGTAAAAGAATATTAGGACATCCTGAAATCTTAGGAAGAATCATTAA
>ERZ838225.1795-NODE-1795-length-14266-cov-83.589825_pt1 | contig 14266 bp, 18 predicted proteins | sample MGYA00519684_ERZ838225 | MGnify/ENA primary metagenome ERZ838225 (study PRJEB31850, sample SAMEA3708829) | human gut metagenome | biome: human gut; feature: human-associated habitat; material: faeces | place: China | collected 2014 ...
TATCAAAAGTGGTATGAGATTTTCTTTTCTTTCTGTAATAATTCTTGAGAAACATACACTTTCTACAGTCCTCACAGAATAATATATCTTTGCAACATTCATGTCTTTTCTCCTGACCTGAATTCCTTTCAGTTTTGTGTCATTGTTCTTCATAACTTCAACTCTTTTCACCTCATATTCTTCTCCAAGTCTTTTCTGCACTTCATCAATCACATCATTCATTCTGTCGTCCATAGCAACCTCCTATAAATAAAATAAGAGCAAGCACTTAAGTTTCTATACTCAAGTACTTGCTCTGTTTCTTTGTATCAAAGTTATTATATATAATTATAAACTTAATATTTACATGTCATTGACAAAATATGTTTGCATTTATTCTTTGTCTATTTTTTTAAAATCATCTTTAAATGGATTTATTACATAATAATAAAGATTTTGTCTATCTGTATTATAAATCTTATTATCAAAAATTCCAAATATAACAGATATTATTACATTTGCAATTACAACAAATACAAACACTAATTTACCATCATTATTGTTCCATGCTGGTAAATACAATAAAGATACAATTGCTGATATAATGTAAAATGAATTATGTATACATTTATACAATTTTGAAGGTTTAAAATTATAAATTAAATATAATGCTAATATCGGTGGTTCAACTTTATATCTTTTCGCTTCATCTTCAAGTGTCATTTCATGTAACAATTTAGAATCTTCACTTATTTTTTTGATATTTTTTCTTGCTAAATAACTCGAAAATATAAAGTAAAGAAAACTAATCATATACATACCTGTCATAACTAATGTCACACGTTTATTATATTTGCTTATAAAATCAACTGTACAAATGCTCTGCAATATCGACCATACTGTAAATATAATTGCCATAGCAATAACAGTCATCATGCTAATTTTATAATACATTGGTTCTTTATCCAATATGTCATGTACTTGTTTATATTTTTTCTTTAAGCTATCGAATATTTCTTCATACTTCATATAATTATTACTCCTTTTTATTTTTTCTTTATTATACATTATCAGACAAATGATAATTACTTAAAAAAGCCTTTTTATTTTTCCCCCCCCCTCAAAAAATCTCCCCCTGACACCAAGTGCCACAAAAGTGCCCAACTTGCCAACAAACATTGCCAGTGTTTATGCGGGTTTTCAAAATCACAATAATTAATGCATGGAAATAATAAAGAATGAATTTCTTCACAAGACACCTGTTCTCCCCCTAGTCACCAGGCACAAAAAGAAAAAAGGGAATGGTCAACCAACCATTCCCTTGACAATGAGCCCACCGGGGTTCGAACCCGGGACACCTAGATTAAAAGTCGTATTTGCGTTATTATCTGTTTCATGTTACTATAATTTCTGGGTGCTACCATATCTCGGTAGGCGGTTTAGTCAATAACCTTCGAAAGGGGGTGATTGACATGGTTACATATAACGATTTATTTACTTTTGTTATTATGTTGTGTGCAATTATTACTCTTGTATATAAAATACCAAAAAAATAACCGCCCCAGTCTGGACAACTAAGCGGTTATTTTTTAAGCATTTTTGTCAAGGCTAAACCGTCTATCGGTAGCACCTTTTTGTATTATTATATTACTCTTTTTCTATGCTTATGTCAAATTATTGAAGATCTGTTTTATTTTATCTTCATAATTATCATTAATATTTATTCTGTACAGTTTAATTTGAATTGTATCAAATAGTTTATTTTTGAATTCATCTGTATTTTTTGCTTTATTGCTATTATGAGTTTTATCATCTAGCTCTACACCAAATTTAATATGCAATTTATTATCACATATTAAAAAATCAATATGTCTACTTTTTATATATCCTCTGTATTTATATAGCTCCTGTTTATTTGTAACATCAATGAAATCCTCTAATCTTACTTTAGGACATATAATATATTGTTTTTCATCCGTAAATTTTCTTAACTTCATATAGAAATTATATTCTGTTTTTGTTAATAACATTTTAGATTTGTATGGGTAATCATTTAACTTAACATTTTCTATATTATTCTTGTTTATTTTATTATCTGTTATTTTTTTATTTATCACTGAATTAATTATAATCACAACAATAATTATAATTATCCATATATATGTACTTCCCATTATTTATCTATTCCTTTCTATCCAATTTTTGAAGTTAATGATTTTATATCTTGTTCCTCATACTCATTTATGTCTAATAACTTTCTAACAGCGGCTTGTGTTCCTGGATCAGCAACATCATATGCTGCTTGTATTTTATAATTGAATTCTTCTCCTTTTATAAGATAATCTGTTGATATACCTAAATATAATGATATTTTATTAACTATATCAATTTTGGGTATAGTACCATTTTTATAATTTCCTATTGTATTTGTGCTTATTTTTAAATCTTTACACATTTTATATACTGTTATATTTCTTGATTTTAGCGTATTTTCTAGTCTTTCATAAAACTCCATGTTACTCCTTTCTTAATATACCTAAAAATAGTTACATTTTTGTTGACTATGCCTATATATAGGTATATAATAAATTTGTAGTTAATTATAGGTTATTCAAAAAGATATAAGCCGCTAATTAATATCTTTTTGATGTACCTTAACAAAATATTATATCAAATCTCTGTCAATTAGTCTATTGAGCTAAGCAGAGTAGAAAGAGGTATATATGAACAATAATAATTTAATTACTTGACAAGTTAACTTGCAATATAATCATCCTCTTTTAATAAAAGATAATTCAATTTTAATTGATTAATATATTGCAACATCTATATTATTTCCCTTAATAATATTTCGAAACTACATAAGCTGTTCACTTATGTAGTCGCTCCAGGGGTAGCCGCCTGAAGCCTGATTATGAAAGGCCAGAAAGGATTTTGAAAATGGAAGATATAATAATAGTTTTAAGTTGTGGACAACCTTATGACATAGCTAGTGAAGATGGATCTCATATTGTTGGTTGTTCAATGTCGTATATAACTACGCAGGATATTAATGTTGTATCTGAAGATTCTGATAGTGGTCAGCTTGGTTATGTTCCAGTTAAAGAGCGAATGCCTGTCACATTCTATGATCGTGCAAAAACTCAAGGATTGCCTTGTAAAGCAAGAGTAACATATGGAATGAGGAATAGTGGTGGAAAGCAAACTCTTTACATAAAAGACTTAGATTTCATAGATTCTTCTAAGAAGTGATGCACTCTACGCATTTTTTCTACAAACCGCCGCAGGCTCTTAGACAGCGTTAAGAATGTCCGACGGGAACCCAATGGGGAGAAACTTGCGTAGAGCAAGTTTGGGGTCGGACATTTAGCGTACGGCATTAATAAATTAAAGGATTTAGAAATGAAAAAATTAATACTAATAATTTTAATTGCACTTATATGTATTTTTAATATGCCGAATAATGTAAAAGCAGCAGATGAATCTGTATCCCTCACTGAAATAGTTACAGCAACCCAAACGGATACAGCTGTTGTCCAGCAATTTACATATGGTGATTTAATGATATTTATTGCTATTATATTGTTGGTAGGAATTGAAGTTGCAAAACTTGTATTTTCTTTTATGAGGTGATAAATGGATATAGAAACATTTAATCAAGCAACTAACATATTTATCAATCAAATGTTTCCGATTGGGTTCGGGTTTGGCTTTCTTATTGGAGCTATATCCTGTCTGATTGGTTACACAATACACACTGTGTATAATATATTAAAAAAATAAGGAGGTAATAAACATGGCTATGTTCGCATTAGATGGTGCTGCTACTGTTTCAGAAGCAATAATTAGTTCATTAACAACTACTGCTACGGATTGTCTTTCACTTGTAACAAGTGCACTTCCAATTGCTCTTCCAGTCGTTGGTGCTGGTATTCTTGTTGCATTTGGTATCAAAACATTCAAGCGTGTTACATCAAAGGCATAATAATTACATTTCTACGTTGCTGGGGAGATTATCTCCCCTTTTTTTATACAAACTTTTAGGGGGTTAATATGAAAATAAGAATATTAAAACGTATATTAATAATTCCCGCCCTGGTAGCTATATTACTTGTTAATATCTCTTATGCATCTTATAGATCTCCTTGGGTGGTTAAGGTAGAAGCTGCAACAGGTAATGCATATATGGATGCATTTATAACTGCGTTGCAATTCCTTGGTTATAGTGTAACTGGAAGTTCTGCAGCTCAATCAGCTCAAAAGGACTTAGAAAGATATATCAATCGAATATTAGCAGACAATAAAGCAATCGATAAAAAAAGACTTGATAATGTAAATAAATCAAAAACACCTCGTGAACAGTATTTAAACTATCTGGGAGTAACTTCTGATTCTGGTGCATTGAATTATGATGATTGGTATACAACTATTTATTGTCCTGCTAATAACATAGATCCAACTGCATCAGAGCGCACACTATCAGAACAGATTGTTTCAGCTATTCAATCTGGTAAACTTAATAGTAACTATACTGCAGAGGAATATTTAAAGGCTAATGGCTCTTTTAAGCTGCTAACTATGTTATCTAAAGATTGGATGTCTGATTATGGTTCTCGTGTTTTTGAAGATGCCAAAGAAATATGGTCACAGCCAATAGGAACTAGAGTTTCACATATAGACCTATCCGATTCAGCTTTATTTAAATATTTAGGTTCTTCAGAAGTTGATACTATGTTAAATCATTTTAATTTTAAATATTTCAATTCATCTAATTTGATTAATCTAAAAAATTACATTTTATCAAATTATTCAGAAAACTTTGCAAAATATTTTTCTGAATTTGGTAATAAATACATATTGTTATTTAATGATTATTCTTATAACGAAAAAAATGAACATTCAGCAATTTATATATACGATGTTCCAGAAGATGCTTCGAAATTGAAATTAGAAAAAATAAAATATTCTCTGGGATATTGTTATAGATATTTAATATTTGACTCTAATGATAACGATATTACGCCAAATGATAAAAATAATTTATCATTAGCTAATTATGATGTATTAACGAATACATTTTCATCTGCTTCAAATTTATCAAATTTTAATTCTGTATGTGATTATATCAATTTGAAATATATTCATCTTTCAAATGATTCATCTTTTGGCAGTATTGATAATTATTATCTTGCAGTACCTTTTGGACTTTCTGATGTAACAATAGATAATGGCGATTGGGATTACACACCAAATAAATATTATGATATTGATACCGGTGCATATGATGGAGAAGTTACTTCTTTAGATATGGAACGTACTAATGATGATGTATCTGATCTTGTATCTGTCAATGTAAACATTGATGAGGTTGATACTAAATCTGTTGATCAGGTCTTAGCTGATGTTAAATCTATTGATACAAGTACTGATGCAGCAACAGATATAACCGGTGAATTAACAAATTCAATTGATAAGGCTAATACTAAAGCAGAGGATCGTGTTAAAGCAGAAGAAAAACCTGGAGAAAAAACTGATGAAAAGACTGATGAAAAAACAGATACCGATGTTGATAATCCAGCAGAGTCTGATGAAGTTAAAAAGTATAAAGTTAAATTAGTTGACATATTTCCTTTTTGTATTCCTTACGACATATATAGATTTTTGAATTGTCTTAAAGCTGATCCTGTTGCTCCCTCTTTTGATATTCCTATCATAGCAGCAAATAGTTTTGGTCTTGAGGAGTATACATATACGTTAGATTTATCTCAATTCGATTCAGTAGCAAAGATATTAAGGACTATGGAGCTGCTTGCTTTTTGTGTCGGTCTTGCATTTGTAACTAATAATTTAATCAAACATTAAAAGAGGTGGTATACATATGGATATGTTTAATAAGTTCTGGGATCAGATATCGAAATATTTGCCGCTTAGTCCTTTTACACAATTTATAGATCAGTTTGCTAATCTTCCAGCGCTTGGATATCTTAATTGGTTCTTCCCGGTTAAGGAATGTATAACAGTTATGGAAGCATATCTTGTTGCTGTTGGTGTTTATTACTTGTATCAGATGATTTTAAGATGGATAAAGGTGATTCAATAATGATTTTCTTATATTCAGGTACGCCCGGATCGGGCAAGAGCTTACACGCTGCACAAATAATTATAAATGGTCTCAAGCATAAACGCCCTATCATTTGCAATTTTGATATAGCGCAGAATGTCAAAGGCCGGCAGTATTTTACATATAAGGATAATGAGCAGCTAACACCTGAGTACTTAATGCAGTATTCTAGGGATTATTTTAAAGATAAGAAGATTCAGGAAGATAAAATTTTGCTCATTATAGATGAATGCCAGATGTTATTTAATGCCAGGGAATGGAGTGTGTTTAATCGTAAAGCCTGGCTTAAGTTTTTTACAACTCATAGGCACTACGGATATTGCATTGTTCTTGTAGCACAGTTTGACAGAATGATAGATAGACAGATAAGAAGTCTTATAGAGTATGAATATATACATAGAAAGCTATCTAACTTTGGCTGGCGTGGAATGATGTTAAATATAATATTCGGTGGTAAGACATTTGTAGCTGTGAAGTCCTGGTATCCGCTTAAAGAGAAAGTTGGAAGTGAATTCTTTCACGCCAGGAAGAAATTATATCGAATATATGATAGCTATCAAACTTTTTAAAATGATATATTTCTGCAGAAATATATTACCAATAACAATTTAATATTTATTGATTAAATAAGGATTTAAGATAACTTGTTAGAAAACGCGGTCAACGTGTTTTTTGCGCCCGGGGTTGCGGGGACCTGGGCGCGAGAAACACCTTGACCACGTATATCTAATAGGTGGTCTAAAAATCCTAATAAAATTACAGTAGAAACTGCTTAAATACTGGGAAATATCCAAAAAAATACGTTCATTAAAAAGGGCATTTTAATGAATTTTGAGGGGGATTAAATGAGTTTAATAGAAAAGGAATTAAAAGACGGTAATAATGAATATTGGTTCTATCGTAAACAACAAAAAAATTTGCATAACATAGATAGTTTTTATTATTCTGTCATGCTTTTAAATAATTTTAGTGAACCAGGTGATGAAAATGTACATATCTTTGTCCAGCAGTTAGAAGCTTTTAAAAATAGACTGTTAGAAACTAATGAACTTTATGGAGATGTTGCAACAACTTTTGATCCTTTAGGCCTTGTATCTGATGATACTCTTGTATATAGCTTAAAGCCTTGTTATGCACATTTTTATAATCATTGTGTCAGTTGTCCGGATTCTTATGATATCTTTATAGCTGGCAGAACTCCAAACGTTGATACTCCTGCTATTGTTGTTCAGATACGTTCTAAAGACCTATGGTTAATTGGTCCGGATGCTATATATAAAAAGAGTTTTGAAAGCGTTAAAAAAATATGTGCATTGTATCATTTAACAATACAGTCTGTATCAGAAAATAGATGTGATTATGCCTGGCATACAAATTATTTACAAAGTCCTGAAAAGTATCTTCACATTGATAACTTTTCTAAGATGCAAGTATCACATTTCAGACGTATTCAGTATCAATATCAGTTTGGTTCTAATGATTCATATGAAAATGATTATATTGCTCTTGGTAATCGTTCAGACAAGATTTTTGTACGTATGTATCTAAAGACTAAAGAAGTGGTTGAAAATTCATATAAACCATTTTTTATTAACCTGTGGTTTTATAATAATCTTATATCTCGATATGATAAATATGTTCTTGAAAACTGTTTTGATTTGAAAAACTGGAAAGTCCGGGATATAATCCGACTGCAATTTTATTATGATTATGGATCCAGCGATATTTATAAAAAAGAGTGTTATGCTGCTATGGAATCTTATTTTAGAAAAGGTTCTTGTAACTGGGATTATATATCTAAGCTTGCTGATAAGTTGACACCTAAACTTACTACCATTATGAATGTTGAATTCCAGGTTATGCGAAAGATGTCAAAATCATTTTGCCTGGTTGATCTTCATCCAGGAAATGAAGTTGATCATAGAATTAAGACTTATCTTGATAATCACCAGCTTATAACTGATTATCTCCTGGAGTCTGTTCTTCGCCTGGTAGATAGAAATACTGCACTAAAAAAATCAAAATGTACTGATACACCATTCTGGCAGTCTATCAAGAGAACTAAAATGATAGATGTGGCCAGGAAAAATAAAAATATAGCTGCTCTGCATAGAAATTATTCAAGGGAGCATTCTATTGAACTTATGAAAAACAGCTTTGTTAATAAGGCCGTTACATTGGGAATATATACACATGGACTTGATTATAAAGAGGATATTCAGACAACAATAGCTGATACACTTTGTATCTTAAATGATAATGATGTAAAGCGTGCTGAACGTTATAGAAGTAAAGTAGCTCTTAGATTTAACAAGAATGATTTTAGTGGTGATTATGATGCAATCTCTAAAAAAACTATATGAGCTTTTTATCCAGGACAGGGAAGTATATTGTGTTGATGTTACACTTAAATCATACAGCTTTTATATTCCCCGGTTTTTATCCTGGTTAAATAGTGATAATTTATCTGATCTTACAAAGCAGAATATTAAGGAATATATAATATATTTACGTGGCAGCATGAAAAATACATCTGTAAGAACGAACTACCGCCCTGTGAAAGCATTTTGCAAATGGTTATTTCATGAGGATTATATTGCAAAAGATATAACTGTTGGTATCAGGTTGCCAAAAAATGATGCTGCCATTGTTGAGCCTTTAACAGAGCAAGAAGTTACTCTTATAGATAATGCAATTATCTCCGGTTCTAATTCACTTAGAAATTTTTGTATTTTTCGGCTTATGCTCGATTGTGGGTTAAGACGGCAAGAAGTTATTAATCTTAAATATAAAGATGTTAAGTTTGATAGAATTATTATTCGTAACTCTAAGAATAATAAAGACAGAATTGTATTACTTCCTGAATTTTTATACTTAAGTATACATAACTATTACATATCAAGTCATTACGCACATGATTATATAATATCCAATAGTCCTTATGTATTTCTGGATAGGCTTAACCATAACCAGATAACAGAAGATACAATTAAGAAGATGTTCCAGAAGTTAAAAATTTCTTCAGGTGTTAATCGTGTACATGCACATCTATGCCGGCACACTTTTGCTACTTCATATCTGCAGTATGGTGGAAATATTGAAAAACTTCGTCTTTTCATGGGACATTCAGATTATGAAATACTAAAAAATTATCTTCATTTATCACTTATGTATCCTGATGTATATAGAATTGATGATATATTTTTTAAATAAGGAGAAATTATGTATTTAGTTGTTTTTTTATGTTTTATGTTTTTAGTCTTAGATTTTATTGTTTTTTCTGCTACTCATAGATGTTATAAGTCTTACAAGACTGATATAAAAATTATATCAGATAATCTTGAAACTCTTATTACTTCTGTTGAATGTAAGAAGTTATCTAATTTTTATCTTGCTATTGATTTTCGTACTGATCCTGATCCTTATGTTGAACCTGATATTCATTATGTTAATTTTTCTGTATTTTTGAGAAAGTCAACTGGTGAGCATATTATCGTACCTGAATTTTTGTTCATGGACTATTATTCTGATAGTGATTATGAAGAATTATATTAATATTTTTCAGGATAAATAAAAAGTTTAGGTGTCTCCGATTTTAACACATACAAAAATCCCCTTACCTCAAAACACTTGAGATAAGGGGATTCTTTTTTAATGAGCCCACCGGGGTTCGAACCCGGGACACCTAGATTAAAAGTCTAGTGCTCTACCAACTGAGCTATGAGCCCATATATAATCTTTAAAACTATTTAGCTAATAGGATTCATATTCAATCCAGCTGGGCTAGCTGGATTCGAACCAGCGTGATGCAGGGATCAAAACCCTGTGCCTTACCGCTTGGCGATAGCCCATTAGTTAAATAAGGGTGGATACAGGGATTCGAACCCTGGACCTTCAGAGCCACAATCTGACGCGCTAACCAGCTGTGCTATACCCACCATAACATAAAAAAAGTGTGCCCGAAGGGATTCGAACCCCCGACCCACGGCTTAGAAGGCCGTTGCTCTATCCAGCTGAGCTACGAACACACAAAGCGGGTGATGGGAATCGAACCCACATATCTAGCTTGGAAGGCTAGTGTTCTACCATTGAACTACACCCGCATGTTATATTAAGTTGTAAGTCGGGGTGACAGGATTCGAACCTGCGACCTCTTGATCCCAAATCAAGCGCTCTAGCCAAGCTGAGCCACACCCCGGAAGGTTTTATCTTGTTGCTGTTTTCTTAAGTTCTTAACTCGTGTACCGCAACAACAAGATAGATTATATGCTAATATGTGCATTATGTCAACACTTTTTTGTAATTTTTTTAAACTTTTTTTACAACCTTTGCGAAGCCGCTATTTTACTGGCTTTTCCGTACTTATTATACCTTATATTTTTTAAAAAAATTGAAAACTTTTAATTTTTATCATATTTTTTCCTGATAATTTATCATGTATTTCTATCTCGATTTTCTAAAAATGCTACAAAAAAATCATCTGATATATGTTTTAAGAGTGAGAAGCACCAATATTTAATTATTAATTTTTTATAAACTTTCAATCAACATAAAATTTCACTTTGAACTCAAAACTTTAAACTCACAACTTTGAATTCAAAACTTTAAACCCACAACTTTAAATCCTCAACTTTAAATACACATACCATGACATTATACGGTTTCGGAAAACTATTACACATTTTTAAGTTCAAAACTAAATTCATTATTATCATCAATTTCTAACATAATATATGTAGGTATACCATCTGCTTGTCTTGGATATGATATGCTTCCTGGATTAATAAGAGTTATATCATCCTCCACTTCTATTACTGGTCGATGTGTATGCCCGAACATAACAATATCCATGCCTCTTGCTCTAGCTTCATCTTTTATAACTTTAAGATCAAGCGAAACATAATAATTATGTCCATGTGTCAACCATATCTTCTTACCAGCTATCTCTAATTCCCTTTCTCTATCAAGTGGAGAAAAAAAATCGTTATTTCCAGCGATAAATATACATTCACAGCCAGCCATTCCACTTATAATATCTTCTTCACCTTCAACATCACCAAGATGTATAAGCATATCTATATTTCCTTCATTGTAAAGAGCCTGTGAAAAATTACCATGCCTTCTGTGCGTATCACTTATTATCATTATCCTCTGCATATATATCCTCCGACTTATCCAGTACTTCTTTTATCAAAGCCAATGCTTTTCCTCTATGACTAATCCTGTTCTTCTCTTCTGGATCAAGTTCTGCCGAAGTTTTTCCATACTCAGGAAGATATACAATAGGGTCATATCCAAACCCATTGTTTCCTTTTATCTCCTTTGCTATAAGGCCTTCCATAGTTCCTCTTTTAACTATTTCTCTTCCATCTGGAAAACATACCGCTATTGCACATACAAAACGTCCACTTCTATCATTTCCTTCAACTCCTTCAAGTCTTTTGAGCAGAGCTGCATTTTTTATATCATACGACGTATCATGTCCCATATATCTTGCTGAATATACACCTGGTTCCTTATTAAGATAGTCTATCTCAAGTCCGGAATCATCAGCCATAGTGACCTCACCTGTAATCTTCATAATAGCTCTCGCTTTTATAAGTGCATTTTCTTCAAATGTTGTTCCATTTTCCTCAACATCAACATTGACTCCAGCTTCTTTTATAGAAATGATGTCATATCCCGTAAGTATCTCTTTTACTTCCTTAATCTTATCTTTATTATTAGATGCAAGTATTATTCTTTTCATAATCAACCTTTCTTTGGTGGCTTAGGCCCCATAAATGAATAAAAATATGTTTTTAGCATACCATTATATATCTTACGGTTCTTATCCGCTTTACGTCCAAAATACTTCTCTGCATCATCATATGAAGTAATCATATATGCTGACCATGAATCAAGCTTTGCATACTGCTTTCCAAATGCAGAATATATTGCTGGAAGTGTTTCTTTATCCTCTAATCTTTCACCATATGGAGGATTCGTTATTATAAACCCATACTTCTTATGATGGCTGAGTTCAGCTACACTTCTTGACTGAAAATGTATAAGCTTATCAACACCAGCATTTGCAGCATTACTTCTTGCTATCTTTATAACATTATCATCAATATCAAAGCCCTGAATATCTGTATCAACACTTAAATTAATTAAGTCTTCTGCTTCTTCTACGGCATCATCCCATAATCTACTATTTATTATATTAGTCCATCGTAAAGATGTAAAGCGTCTATTCATACCTGGTGCAATATTTGCTGCAATCATGGCTGCCTCTATAGGAAATGTTCCACTTCCACAGAAAGGATCTATTAATATTCTATCTGGTTTCCATGGTGTAAGCATTATAAGAGCTGCAGCAAGTGTTTCAGATATTGGAGCCTTTCCTGCTGCTGGTCTGTAACCTCTTTTATGAAGAGAATCCCCCGATGTATCAAGTGAAACTGTTACAACGTCTTTCATTATGCTTACCCTTATAGGATAACTATCTCCATCCTCTTTAAACCAGCTTACAGAGTATTTCTGCTTAAGTCTTTCAACTATAGCTTTTTTTACAATAGACTGGATATCTGATGAACTAAATAACTTACTGTTAATTGAATTAGCCTTTGTTACCCAGAACCTTCCATTTTCAGGTATAAAATGCTCCCATTCCAGCATGTTTACATTATCAAATAATTCTGTAAATGTTGTCGCCTTAAATTCTCCTATCTTAAGCAACACTCTTTCAGCTGATCTTAAAAATATATTGGCTCTGGCTATTGCATCCGCATCACCTATAAATGTTACTTTACCATCCTCTACCTTCGAAATATCATAACCAAGATCATATATTTCTCTTTTAAGCACCGACTCCAATCCAAAATGACACGGAGCAATCAATTCATATGTATCTATCATTCTTTTCTCCATTTCTTTATTCTTTATAGTTAATCATTGTTATTAAACTGCATTATTAATTATTAATTGTCAGATGTAACAAGTTCTTTTCCTTTATATCCAGATATACCACCTACAAGTGATTTTACCCTATATCCCATAGCTGCCAGATTATTACCTGCTATCATACTATTTACACCCATATCACAGTATATAACATATATCACCCTTTTGTCCGCAAAATATTGTGAAAATTTTTTATATCCTTCAAATGTATTTAACTTTAAAAATGGCCAATTATAAGCACCTGTTATATGAAGCTTTTTATACATATCCTCTGGCCTTACATCAATTATATTAGTATATGGATTGTTTATATAATAATCAAGTCTTCCTGGGCCAATTAATTCACATCTCATATATCATATTTCTTACGCATTTTTATAATATTTTATGATGGATACTTAAGAAATATAATTAATTTCTAACATAAATAACTTCTGTATAAATCAACTTATAATACATTCTGCCAAAAATATTGCCAAAAAAATATGTAGGCTGCATATGCAGCCTGCCATCTAGTAGCAATCTGTGCTATCTGATGACTGATTATAAGAATTTTTTGATGAATTCTTTGAACTGTTTTTTGATGAATTCTTTGACGAATTCTTCGTGCTGTTCTTTGACGTATTGTAAGAATTCTTTGATGCCTTAGCTGATTCGTTATAAGTGTTTGATTCATTATTTGATGAATTATATGACATAATAATGCCCTCCTTATTGATTTTTCAATAATAGTATGGCTTAGTAGGCATTATTTTATACACTATTTTATTAAACCCAACACGTTATACCAAGAATATTTTGAACATATTTCATTTTCTAAAAAAAATGTTATTATGATGTAAATGTCAAAAATATAAATTGCTATATTTATAGCATTTGTTATACTGTTTATTTACAATAAGTAGCATTGATATATTATTTAGAAACAAAAAAAGCCTTACATATCATGTAAGGCTTATGTACGTGACAAGATTCGAACTCGCGGCCTTCTGGTCCGTAGCCAGACGCTCTATCCAGCTGAGCTACACGTACTAACATGATGTAAACACACCAATGCCGGCAACGGGAATCGAACCCGTATGGGAGTATAAGTCCCGCAGGATTTTAAGTCCTGTGCGTCTGCCAGTTCCGCCACACCGGCCTATATTAATATAAATTAATAAAGGATGGGACCTACAGGGCTCGAACCTGTGACCCTCTGCTTGTAAGGCAGATGCTCTC
>ERZ838225.1799-NODE-1799-length-14220-cov-5.719026_pt1 | contig 14220 bp, 10 predicted proteins | sample MGYA00519684_ERZ838225 | MGnify/ENA primary metagenome ERZ838225 (study PRJEB31850, sample SAMEA3708829) | human gut metagenome | biome: human gut; feature: human-associated habitat; material: faeces | place: China | collected 2014 ...
AGCAGATTAATTTAAATATAAATGAAAAATATATATCCAAATAATTTTTTTTTCTCTTATTTCTCATATTTATACCTATTAATATTAAGTTTTTTATTTTTTTATAAAATATTTTTAAAAATTTATTTTTCCCCTTTTTATTAATTTATACTATTTTTTTATTTCTTTAATATATTCTTTCCTATTAATTAAGTTCTTATATACTCCGTTTCTTTCAAGAATATATGAAATATATCATTTCCATAAGTAATATCAAATTGATTTTAATATCATTTCCGTGTATAATTTGTTCAGATAATGACTTTTGATTTCAAATATACACAATTTGTTAAATATAAATAGTGATTTTTGATGTCATGACAGTCAAGAAAAAAGTTTAGGGAGGATTTTATGAGTCAAATGAAGCAAGAAAAAAAGGGCTTTTTCAATAAGTTCCTTGATTTCATTGAAGTTGGTGGAAATAAACTTCCACATCCAGTGACACTTTTCGTGTTATTCTGTTTAACTATTATCATAGTATCTGGAATTACTGAAAAAATGGGTGTGTCTGCTACTTACAATGCTTTAAACAAAAAAACAGGGAACTTTGAGCAAATAACAGTTACTGTTAAGTCTTTAACTAATGCTGCCGGTATAAGATATATTTTTAACTCTATGGTTAAAAACTTTACTGGGTTCGCTCCATTAGGTACAGTTCTTGTAGGTATTATAGGTATTGGAGTTTGTGAGGGAAGTGGACTTATGTCTTCTACTATCAAAAAAGTTGTTATGGGAACTCCAAGAAGAGCTATAACTGCTATAGTTGTTTTTGCTGGAGTTATGTCTAACGTTGCATCTGATGCTGGATACGTTGTTCTTGTTCCATTGGGAGCAGTTATCTTCCTTTCATTCGGAAGACATCCACTAGCTGGATTGGCTGCTGCATTTGCTGGAGTATCAGGAGGATTCTCTGCAAACCTTTTACTAGGAACTACTGACCCATTACTTGGTGGTATCACTACAGAGGCTGCAAGACTTATCAGACCTGATTACTTTGTTGCTGCGACTGCTAACTACTACTTCATGTTTGTGTCTACATTTATCATCACTGCTTTAGGTACTATTATTACTGAAAAAATAGTAGAGCCTAGACTTGGACCTTACCATGGTGATGTTGATCATGATATGAAAGAATTAACTGATCTTGAAAGAAAAGGATTAAGAGCTGCCGGGCTGGTTGTACTTGCTTATCTTGCAGTTATGTTATTCCTTACTTTACCAGCTAATGCTGTATTAAAAGTTGATGGAAGCTTAAAAGCTTGGACTTCTTCTGGACTTATTCCAGCAATGATGTTCTTCTTCTTACTTCCTGGATTAGCTTATGGATTTACTGCTAAAACTTTAAAAAGTGATAAAGATGTTGCTAAACTTATGGGTAAAGCTCTTGCTGGAATGGGTGGATACATGGCCCTTGCATTTACAGCTTCTCAGTTTATAGCATACTTTGGATATACAAATCTTGGAACTATCCTTGCTGTTAAAGGTGCTGACACTCTTAAATCAATAGGATTTACAGGATTGCCGTTAATTCTTGGTTTCGTTCTATTCACTGCATTTATCAACCTATTTATGGGTTCTGCATCAGCTAAATGGGCAATCATGGCTCCAGTATTCGTTCCAATGCTTATGGAACTTAACTACTCACCTGAATTTACTCAAGCTGCTTATAGAATTGGAGATTCATCTACAAATATCATTTCTCCATTGATGTCTTACTTTGCAATGATAGTTGCTTTCATGCAAAAATATGATAAAGATTCTGGTATGGGAACTCTTATTTCAATGATGCTTCCATTCTCAATCTGTTTCTTACTTGGATGGACTATACTTCTAGCTATCTGGTTTGCTTTCGGATTACCAATTGGACCAGGAGTATTTATCGAATTCAGTAAAATGTTAGGATAATCTAATAAAAACTAAAGAGCCTGATTTTAATTATCAGGTTCTTTTTTTATTTCTCTTTTTATTTTAAAAAAAATATATTATAATGTATCTTAACAAATAAAAAAATAGGAGGAAAAAATGAATTATCTTGGGGAACTCTATGCTTTAATAACGGCTTTTGGTTGGGCATTCAGCTCTATATTTTTTGAAGCAGCTTCTAAAAAAGCTGACAGTATAACAGTTAATGTAATCAGACTTATTATGGGAATAATTATGTTGGGGTCAGCTACATTCCTCTCAAGAGGAGTATTTTTCCCTACTGATTCCACATTGCACAACTGGACTTTCCTGAGTATTTCTGGAATAATTGGATTGTTTCTTGGAGATATGTTTCTCTATGAATCTTATATTCTCATAGGAGCAAGAATATGTATGCTCTTTATGACTATGACTCCTCTTATTGTAGGTTTATTTGGATTTTTATTTCTTGGTGAATCTCTTACACTTGTTCAGACAATAGCTATGTTTATCACATGCTCTGGAGTCCTTATGGTAGTCTTAAAACCCAAAAGTGAAAATCCAGAGGATAAGAAGCTCTCTCCTAAAGGAATAGCCTTTATTACAACCGCAGTTATCTTAGAAGCTCTTGGTAATATTTTTACAAAGATAGGAGCAAAGGGATATGATCCAAGTTCATCTACACAGATCAGAATGATTTGTGCTATGGGGGTATTTCTGTTTTATCTTACATTTAAAAAGAAATGGGGAAAAATATTTATCTCTTTTACTGACAAAAAACTTTTAGGACTTATTCTGCTTGGAACTGTTACTGCTACTGTTGGTATTACTTTTCTGATTTCTGCCTTTAATTTAATAAATGCAGGAGTTGCTTCAACTTTTTCATCTATTAGTCCAATTATAGTAATTCCAATATCTATAATTGTTTTTAAGGAAAAAGTTAAGATTAGAGAGATAGCTGGTGCTTTTGTTTCTGTTATTGGTATTGCTTTATTTTTTCTATAAGGAGGTTTTATGAATTTAAGAATTTTATCTACTGACTTTTCTATCTGCAAAATAAAGAATCTTAAAGATGTAAACTTTGAAGATGAATTTGTTTTTATTGGAAAAACTGATGAAGAAATTTCATTAGTGTGTTCTGAAAAATATGTCCCACAGGAATATATTGAATGCGACAATGGATGGAAAGGATTTAGAATAGAAGGAGTTTTAGACTTTTCATTAGTTGGTATTCTTGCTGAAAACGAAATAAGTATATTTGCTGTTTCTACATATAATACAGATTATATCCTTTTAAAAGCTGATAAATTTGATAAAGCAGTGGAAATCCTAAAAAAAGCTGATTATATTTTTAAATAAAATTTCATAAATATACTTTGACTTTTATTATTAAATTTGATAAAATCCTCTTAATTTAAATCAATTATTTTAGGAGGATTTTTTTATGGACGAAACACCCGGTACGACCAATGTCATATCACAATTATTATTTCTTTTAATTTTAACTATTGCAAATGCTTTTTTCGCTGGTGCAGAAATGGCTACAGTTTCTGTGAATAAAAACAAAATCAAAATGCTTGCTGAAAATGGAAATAAAAATGCTCAGCTTCTTCAGGAACTTTTAAAAGAACCTACAAAATTTTTATCAACTATACAAGTAGCTATTACTCTTTCTGGATTCTTAGCAAGTGCTTCTGCTGCTACCAGTTTCTCTGCTCCTTTAGATATTCTTATGACAAAGTTAGGAATACCCTATGGAGAAACCATTGCAATTATTATAGTTACTGTTGTTCTATCATTTTTTACTCTGGTTTTTGGTGAGCTTGTACCTAAACGTATTGCATTGCAAAAGGCTGAGGCAATCAGTTTATTTACTGTAAAACCTGTTCTGTTTATTTCAAGACTCACTTCACCTTTTATTAAGCTTCTATCTTTTTCTACTGGCCTTGTTCTTCAAGTTCTAGGAATGAAAGCTGAAAATCTCGAAGAAAATATTTCAAAAGAGGAAATAAAATCCATGGTGGAAGCTGGTCAGGCAAATGGTGTATTTAATGAAACTGAAAAAGAAATGATAAATTCCATATTTGAATTTGATGATATATTGGCTTCAGAAATAATGATTCCACGAACAGATGTTTATTCTATTGATATTGATGCTTCTATTGGTGAGTATTTAGATGAATTATTAGAAACAAAGCATTCCAGAATACCTGTATTTGAAGGAGATATAGATAATATCATAGGTGTTCTTTATATAAAAGATCTTATTTTAGAAGCTAGAAATAAAGGCTTTGAAAATGTAGACATTCGTTCTATACTTCGTAAACCTTACCTTGTCCCTGAAAGTAAAAATATAGATACACTGTTTAAAGAAATGCAGAAATCTAAAAAATATATCGCCATACTTATAGATGAATATGGAGGTTTCTCTGGAATAGTAACCATGGAAGATCTTGTGGAAGAAGTAATGGGAAATATTGATGATGAATATGATGATAATGAACCTAAACTTGAAAAGATAGATAATCATATTTATTTAGTTGATGGACTTTATCCTGTTGATGAACTTATAGATATCCTGAATATTGATATTGTTTCTAAAAACCACAATACAATCTCAGGGTATTTGATAGACACTTTAGGAGAAATTCCTGATAATTCTTATCTTGACAAAGAAATAAAAATAAATAATACTATATTTAAAATAAAGAGTATTAAAGAAAATAGAATAGACAAAATTGAGCTTATTCTAAAATAGATTTTTAATGGGAGAAAAAATGAAAAAAGCACTTTTATTTGGTATTGGAGCATCTTTTTTCTTTTCCTTTACATTTGTTCTCAATAGACAGATGAATATTGGAGGAGGAAACTGGTATTGGAGTTCATCTTTAAGATATCTCTTTATGCTTCCTATTTTATTTTGTATAGTAGCAACAAAACAACAATTATCCCCAGTTATTGAAGATATCAAAAAAAATCCTGTTTCATGGTTTATATGGAGCACTGTAGGTTTTGGATTCTTTTATGCTCCTTTAAGTTTTGCTTCAGCATATGGAGCTTCATGGCTGGTAGCAGGAACATGGCAGCTGACTATTATTGCTGGTGCTCTTATGTCTCCATTTTTTTACACAATAGTTGACGGGAAAAAAATAAGAAGCCATATTCCAAAAAAGTTTCTGCTTGTTTCTCTTGTTATTTTGACTGGTATATTTCTTATGCTTTCTGAAGAAGCTAAAAAAATATCTATCATTGATAGTCTTTTTGTGGTTGTTCCTGTTCTTTTTGCAGCATTTTCTTATCCACTGGGAAACCGTAAAATGATGGAATTATGCAGCAGCAGATTAAATACTCTTCAAAGGGTATTTGGAATGACATTATGCAGTATTCCATTCTGGATAATCATTGTAATATTTGGTTTTGTACAGACAGGACCTCCAAGCCATAATCAACTTATTCAATCTTTTATTGTTGCTGTCTCATCTGGAGTTATTGCCACAATAATGTTTTTCAAAGCTACTGATATGGTTAAGGGTGATACTCACAAACTTGCTGTTGTAGAATCTACACAGGTTGGAGAGCTTATATTCACTCTTTTAGGAGGAGTTCTTGTTTTTCATGATACTATTCCTACCACACTAGGAATAATTGGAATAATCTTAGTAGCTATTGGAATGATGGTTAATAGTTTTATTCAGGAATAAATAAAATAAAAGAGTGCCTCTTAAACAGGATTTATATCCAATCTTTGAGACACTCTTTTTTATTATTCATATTTCTTCTATGGAGCAGATTCTTATTTAATTGAGATAGTAATGCCATTTTTAATATCAATATCAAATATTATAACTTTTATTTCCTATTCTGCTTCCTGTTTTATTTCTAAATTTTACTTGTTGTTTTCTAATTTTTCAAGCTCAGATTCCAGTTGATCCAGCAGTCTATCAAATTCTTTTGCTACTGCATGGAAGCTCTCCTCTTTTTCCAAATCTACCCCAGCTTTTTTCAGCTGATTCATTGGATGATCGTTTCCACCTGATTTTAATAGTTCAAGATATGCAGAAGTTGCTGCTCCTCTCTCTTCCATTCCATATTTTTCATTAGTTATTCTGTCATAGAGATTTGCTGATGATGCAAAACTTGTTGCATATTGATATACATAATATGGTGAATTATAGAAATGTGGTATTCTTGCCCAAACTATTTTTTGAAGTTCATCCATAGTAAGAGTTTCTCCAAAATATTGTTTAAACAGATTATCCATTATTCCACTTAATACATCTGGTGTTACTGCTTTTCCTTCTTCTACTAATTTATGAGCCTGATATTCATAGTTAGCAAATAAAGTCTGAATATAGAAAGTACCTACTATATTTCCCAAAGCCTGCTCTAGTAATGCTATTTTTTCTTTTGGATCTTCACTGTTTTTTATCATATAATCAAGCATAAGTCTTTCATTAAATGTAGAAGCTACCTCAGCTACAAATATTGTATAATTAGAAGAAGCATATGGTTGATTTTCATTAGAAAGTATTGTATGCATTGTATGTCCAAGCTCATGTGCTAGTGTAAATACATCATCCATGGTAGATTGATAATTTAAAAGCATATATGGGTGAACATCATAAATTCCAATAGAATAAGCTCCGCTTCTTTTGTTTTCAGTTTCATATACATCTATCCAACCTTCGCTGAGAGCTTTATTCATTTTTTCGCTGTAGTCTTGTCCTAATGGAGCTACTGAATTTAGAACCATCTCTCTTGCTGTATCATATGAGAACTCTTTATTATAGTCAACAATATTTATACTGTTGTCATAATAATGATACCCCTCTAATCCTAAAGCTTTTTGTCTAAGTTTTACATATCTTTGAAGTGGTGCATTATTATCTATTGCTGATTTTAAAAGTGTTTCAAATACTTCTGATGGTACATTTTTAGGCTCAAGAGCTTTATCCAATGTAGATTTATAATTTCTTGCTTTTGATGAAGCTGCATCTCTTTGAAGAAGAGATCTATATATTGCTGCATATGTATTTTTATTTGCATCATATGATCCATACAGAGCTTCAAAAGCTTTCTTTCTATCTTCCTGATTTCTATTAGTAGCTAAAACTTTTGAATATATTCCATTTGTTACTGGTCCTTTATACCCATCAGAAAGTTCTACCTCATTCCATTTCATATCTGAAATAGAAAGTTCTCCATATATATCATCTGGAGCTCCCATATATTGCCCATAATAAGATAAAAGTTTTTCTTTTCCTTCATCAAGTACATGTCCTTGCAGTCTGTATATTTCCATTAAACTAAATTTATGCTCTTTTAAAACAGGATTTTTTTCAATCCATTTTTCCATTGTCTCTTGTGGTATCTCCAATATTTCAGGAGTCATCCAAGAAGTTGCTACTGAATATTCTGTAAGAATAGACATTATCTCCTGCAATTTCACTGATGCTGTTTCATCTTTAGAATTGATATCCTTCAGCATATATGGATATATATACAGTTTTTCTATTGTTCTTCCAATTTTTTCTTCAAGCTGAATCATTTCTGTAAATTTCTCAGAGCTATATTTTATTTTTCCTTTATATTCAGGAACTTTTTTCATTAGTTCTCTTGTTTGAGCAAGTTCTCTATCCCATACCTCCCAGCTTGGATAATATTCCTCTAAATTCCATTTATATTTTTTATCTATATCCTCTCTTTTTAAAATTTTCTTTTCCATTTTTTCTCCTTTCACTTCTTCTTGTTTTTCTATTTTTATATCTTCTTTATTATGATTTTCTTTCCCTTTTCCTTCATTTTGAAAATAAAACTTTGCACCTATGAGTGCAGCTAAAAATCCAATTACAAATATCTTTTTTATAGTCCTTACCCCCAATATAACTAATTTTGCACTCTTTCATTATAGCATACTTTTGCAAAAAAATCTTGACAAAAGTAACAACTTAGTTATAAAATAAAGTTGTTACTTTAAAAAAAAGAATTTTTTGTTTGCAGTCGAATAATATATTAACATAAATTTTGATTCATTAAGAGGAGGTTTTATATGAAGAAAAAAATATTTACTTTTATTATTACTGGTTTTCTTACTCTGGCATTTTTAGGCTGTGGAGGAAATGATAAAAAAGAAGTACGTTTCGCTGACGCAGGGTGGGACAGTAATAAAGTTCACAATGCTGTTGCAGGTTTTATCATAGAAAATGCATTTGGATATACATGGAGTGAAGTTCCTGGTTCTACACCTATTCTACATGAAGCAATTAAAAGTGGTGAGATAGATGTACATATGGAAGAATGGACTGACAATATTCCTAGTTACTATCCAGATTTAAAAGCTGGACTTTTTCAGGAATTAGGTACTAACTTTGATGATAACAGACAGGGAATATACGTTCCTAAATATGTGATAGAAACTATGGCTCCTGATCTTAAATCTGTAAAAGATCTGCCTAAATACAAAGAACTTTTCAAAGACAGTGAAAATCCTGAAAAAGGGCGTATTTATGGTGCTATTCCAGGTTGGGAAATAGACAATATCATGTATAAAAAATATGAAGCTTATGGATTGAATAAAGATTTCGTATATTTCAGACCAGGTTCAGATGCTGCATTATCTGCTGCTTTTACAGCTGCATATGAGAAAAAAGAACCAATCGTAGGTTACTATTGGGAACCAACTTGGCTGTTAGGTAAATATGATTTCGTTTTATTAGAAGATGAGCCATATGATGCTGAAAAATACTTTGAAGGAAAAACAGCTTGTCCATCTGTAAAAGTAACTATTGGTGCAAGCAACAAGTTTAAAGAAAAAGCTCCTGAAATTGCTGCTTTTCTTAGCAAATATCATACTTCAAGTAAATTGACATCTGAAGCTCTGGCACATATGCAGGAAACTGGAGATAACTACAATGCTACTGCTAAATGGCTTCTAAAAAATAATGATAACTTAATAGATCAATGGCTGGATGCTGATAAAGCAGCAGCTGTAAGAAAAGCTTTAAATTAATAAACAGGAGGATATTATGGATTGGATTTTTAATTTCCCCTTTAAATTGAATATTGATGTTGCTCTTATTGATAGAACTGTTAAAAATTTTAGTATTCAATTTAGTGGATTTTTTAACGTTATAAAAAACATTTTAAATGGATTGATAGGTGGTATACTGACCATACTTAATTTTATTCCTTGGTGGGTGCTTGTTCTTCTTGTATTTTTTGCTGGATGGAAGCTTACAGGTAAATTAAGAAATGGAATACTTTACAGCTGCATGCTTTTTTTCATAGGAGTAATCGGACTTTGGGATTTAATGAATGATACTCTTTCTATTGTTCTTGCTGCTGTATTTATTTCTCTTCTGCTTGGATTCCCAATAGGTATCCTTATTTCTGGCAATGAAAGAATAAATAGTTTTGTAAGACCTATACTTGATACAATGCAGACAATGCCTGTATTTGTTTATCTTATTCCAGCAGTTCTTTTCTTTGGACTGGGAAAAGCTCCAGCAGTTATTGCTACTACAATATATGCTATAGTTCCTGTTATCAGACTTACAAGTCATGGTATCAGACAAGTAGACAAGGAAGTAGTTGAAGCTGCAAGAGCATTTGGTTCTACAAAATTTCAAGCCCTATGGAAAGTACAGATACCTCAGGCTCTTCCCACTATCATGACTGGTGTCAACCAGACATTGATGATGGCTATGGCTATGGTTGTTACATGTTCAATGATTGGTGCCAGCGGTCTGGGTATGGAAGTCCTTATAGGAGTAAACCGTATTGAGATAGGCCGTGGTCTTGTTGCAGGTACTGCTGTTGTAATAGTAGCTATCTTAATGGACCGTATCACTCAGGCATGGATCAATAGAAGTGAGGTGAAGAAAAAATAATGAGCAAAAATATAGAGAATGATGCACATGATGAAAAATATATTTTAAGTGTAAAAAATTTAACAAAACTTTATGGACTTAATAAAAATGAAGCTGTAAAAATGCTTAAAGCTGGAGCAGAGAAAAGTGAAGTTTTCAAAAAAACAGGGGTTACTTCTGCTATTTGGGATATGTCTTTTGATGTAAAACAAGGAGAAATCTTTGTTATTATTGGACTGTCTGGTTCAGGAAAATCTACAGTTATTCGTTGCCTTAACAGACTTCATAACCCTACATCAGGTAATATATTATTTGATGGTAAAGAAATCAGTAAATTTTCTCAAAAAGAGCTTATAGATTTTAGAAGAAATAAAATTTCTATGGTTTTCCAAAATTTCGGATTGATGTCTCACAGAGACGTTATCAGCAATATTGAGTATGGACTTGAAATCAAAGGTATTTCAAAAGAAGAAAGAGAAAAAAAGGCTATGGAAGTATTAAAAATGGTAGGACTTGAAGGTCTGGAGCACGAAAGCATCAACAGCCTTTCTGGTGGAATGAAGCAGAGAGTTGGAATTGCCAGAGCTTTAGCTAATGATCCTGAAATACTTCTCATGGATGAGCCCTTCTCGGCTCTTGACCCATTAGTTCGTAGTGATATGCAGTTTGAGCTGCTTTCAATACAAAAAAAATTGAAGAAGACAATAATATTTATTACTCATGATATAAATGAAGCTTTTAAACTTGGTGATAAGGTTGCTATCATGAAAGATTCGAGACTTATTCAGCTGGATACACCTGAAAATATGTCTGCTAATCCTGCTGACGATTATGTTCGTCAATTCATTGATAGTGCTGATAAAACTAAAGTTATAAGTGTAAAACAGATAATGTTTAATCCTTCTTGTATTATTCGTTTAAAAGAAGGAGCAGGTATTGCTATTCGTGAAATGAAAAGCAACAGAGTTTCAAGTGCTTATGTTATAGACAACCACATGAAATTTTTAGGAATAATAACTATTGATAGTGCACTTAAATGCAGAAATGAAAATGGATTCCTTTCTGATTATATAATTGGAGAAATCCCAACTACATCTTCTGATACACTAATAAATGATATACTTCCTATTGCTGTAAATACTAAGTTCCCTATTGCAGTTATTGATGATGGAGAACTTATGGGAATAGTTTCTAAAGCATCTATTCTTTCAACACTAATATAGAATATGAAAATATATAGTATAAAGCATGGTTAAAATAACCATGCTTTTTTAGTTGTTACTCTGCTGTTTCTATAATTTCAATTATAAAATAACATAAAGTTTCTAAGATGTTCTAAATTTTTATTGTAAATACAATTTTAAATATAATTAAGATTTTTTCTATTTTCTTCTACACATTAAAACAGCCTCCTATGAAATATTTACTTTATCATAGAAAGCTGTTATTGTTTTTAATTTGCAGGAATTATTTCACAAAACCTGAAAATCTAAAAACTATATTTTATACCTAGAGTAACTTTTGTATCTCTATATCCACTTCCGCCCCATTGATGAGAGACATTTCCCCAGACATTAAAACTAGGATTTAATTTTACTTCTGTTCCTACTTTTACCTCTCCAATATCTTTTGTTCCTTTTATCTTATTATTTATATCATCCATAGATACATTTACATCTTTACTGTTATGAATCCAGTTTGCTTCAACAAAAGGTTGAATTTCTTTGCTGTTATCTCTGTCAGCGGGATTGAAATGATTTACATATACCCTTGCTCCTATACGAGTTTGAATATTTCCATCACCTTTAGTTTCAACTTTAGTTCCATTTGCTTCAGTATGATCATCAGTATCAACACCCATGTATATAATTTGGGCTTTTGGCTGTATATAATATGTCTTTCTATCAGAGTCATCGCTTTTTATTTTAAAGCTGTATCCACTTTCTAATGAAGCTGTGATTCCTTGTGACTTATATTTTTCTCTTTCTAATTCATCTCCACGAACTTCATTATCAAACCAGCTGTATGTCAGCCATGTATCAGCATAAAAGCCAGACTTGTCATTTTCGTTAGCATAATATGTTCCATAGACTCCTAAATTAAATCCTTCTGTTTCTCCTTTAGAAGTATAAGAAGTTTTATTTGATTCAGTCTTACTATGATTAAATCCATACCCTGCCATGATTCCCAGATGGTAACGATTATTTTCATTACTGCTCCAGTCTGCTATATCTCCTCCTACCTGAATTACATTCTTTTTATTTCTTGTTTTCAATTGATTTGAACCATCTCTAAATGTCCCGTATCCTCCAACATTTCTCACCCAGATACTAGATACCTGCTCTCCATTTTTAAGAGCATCTGTATACTGCGTTTCACCTAAACGATCATGAAGTGTGTGAACAAATAGAGAATTTACCGCTCTTGCATTTGCAAGATAACTTCCAGATTCAGGACGATAAATAGGTTCAATTACATTAGGTAATTCTGGTCCTAATGGTGGATCTAAAATTTCAGGATCTATCGGATCTTCTGTATCTGGTGGTGTAACTGGTGGTGGAATAATAGAAGGAATAGTACTTGTCAAATACCAGTTATTACTGTCTGTCGTAATTCCATCACCACGATTTAAAAAATATTCATAAGCTCCTGCTACAATTCTTCCATCTTTTACAAACTCACCATCTGAAATTCCAAGAATTGAAATAAGTTCGATTCCATTTTCTGTATGAGCTCCTTGTCCACCCATATTATTAACTCTAACCTTTGTTGTTCCAGAAGTATCTCCTTCTACTATCATTTTATCAGTAACAGAATTATCATCTTCAAGCTGAGTATTAAAAACTATTGTACCACCATTCCCATGATAATTTTCAGTTATTGTGAGAGTTCTTCCAATAAAATTACTGTAATCAGGAGCAGCATTAAGATAAACTGTTGTTCCAGATAGAATATCCAGATTAGTCACTGTTGAATCTTCTGTCATTTTCCATTTACTTCCAGTCATTTTAATATCAACAGTACTCCCATTTCCTATATAAGAAGCTCCTTCCCAAAGAGAGCCGCTATTCATTGCTACTGTTATTTCAGAACTATTATTAGCATACATATTTCCTTTTAAATCCATAACAGAATCTACAGCAGTTATTCTCCCGCCATTTGTAGTATAGAAAACAGCCTGTATTCCTCCAGAATTACTTTGAACAGTCAAATCACCTGTTATATTTATAATTCCTTTATTAGCATATACTCCTATTTCATTTCCATTAGTGTAATTATCTCCAAATACTATTTTTCCACCAGCATTTAAATTAAGGATTCCATTAGCATTAGATACAGCTACTCCATAAGCAGTGGAAGTATTGTCACTGATAGAATTATTTTCTACAGTTACAAATCCATTAAAGTTTGTAGTAGATAAAATATTAGTTGTATTGGAAATTATTCCTGTTGCCCCATTGGAATTAAGAGAAATATTTACATCTTGATTAAAATCTGTATTTCCCAGACTATAAATTCCTATTTTTCCAGCATATATATTTACGCTGCCATTTCCACTGTCATTTTTGCTAAAGCTGTTAGTAGTTCCTTCTCCTAGATATAACCCATACCCCTTTTCGAAATTGGCATTGATATTAGTATCTCCCTTAACATGAAGCTGTGAGTTCCCTCTAATAACTCCAATAGCATAATAATCATTATTACTATTCATTATATTAGCAGTAAGTCCTCCATTAAAATATGCCTTTCCTCCATCAGTTACTAATACTGCATCACCAGTAGTAGGTCCTAGTTGATTTACAATTACCATTCCATCAGCTGTAAGTTTCCCTCCTGTTTCTATACTTAACACGCCCGTGCCAGGTTTTCCAGACATATTTGATTCAAATATTACTTCATTTACATTTTGAATATGGACATCTCCACCATAATCCCAATTTCCTGAATTTACCCAAGTATGCCCCTTAGGTGTAGTAAAATCTACATCTGTCCAAATCGTTTGAGAAAATGTTGTGTTTCCTATATATAGAAGAGCTGCAATCAGCTGTCCCCAGAATATTCTTTTCTTCATTTAGTTCTCCTAATTATATTAAAATAAAAAATAAAATTCTCCATTAAAGTACCCTTGAAATATCATGTATACTTTACATCAACAGCAATTATGCTTTCTACTAAATAATATTTATATTTTTATCCCTCCTAATTGTTATCACAGGAGTATTTTTCCCCAAAGAAATTTATCCATGACTATTCATATATACTTTCTATTGCTGCATTATCCAAAGATGTTTTTAATATCTGTGATTTTTTATTTTAAAAAATTTTAAGTATTATAATTTATAACTAATCTTTATTTTTCTTTTTAAAATTCTTTTTTTAATGACATTTATTTTTTCTAAAACATTCTTAA
>ERZ838225.1813-NODE-1813-length-14051-cov-14.236782_pt1 | contig 14051 bp, 17 predicted proteins | sample MGYA00519684_ERZ838225 | MGnify/ENA primary metagenome ERZ838225 (study PRJEB31850, sample SAMEA3708829) | human gut metagenome | biome: human gut; feature: human-associated habitat; material: faeces | place: China | collected 2014 ...
CACCGAACACGGCGACCTGAACGAGATCTACCGCAGGACGTACAACGACACCACGCTGTACAAGCCCGTCAAGGCAGGCTGGTACATCGAGTTAGACCATTCACGATAACCTGAAGATAAAGACAGCCTCTTCCATAGTGATGATGTTTGGTCAGTTACAAATACAAGCGGAAGGGCGTGCGGATATGTAGAGCTTCTCCCTGCTTTTCACCGCCCGGAGCGTGACAAGGCTACAAGCGTGAAGCAAAACGAGGACAAGCGGTACGGTTTTGATACACGGACATATACAGACCGGTATATTTGCAGGGAAGTATAACAATAAAAACGTATCGGGACAATGGAAATAGTAAGCATCGAGAAAAAGACCTTCGAGGAGATGAAGGAACGGTTCGGCAACTTCTCACAGCATGTGAGGGAGCTTTGCGCCCGCTACCGCCCGCCCGAAAAGATGAACTGGATGGACGGGGCGGACATGTGCGAGAAATTAGGCATCAGCAAGCGGACATTGCAGACCTACCGTGACCGGGGGCTGCTGCCGTACAGCCAGATCAACCACAAGATTTACTACCGGACGGAGGACGTGGAGGCGTTCGTGGAAGCCATGAGCCGGGAAATGACGGAGGACGAGTGAGATGGAAGTGATCACAAGGGACACGGAAGAGGTACGGGCGTACTTCGAGGCGTTGGAAGAGGGCATGAGGTACCTCGACACGGTAACGGCGCACTTCCGCCCGGCGATGAACGGCGAAGTCTATCTCACGGGCGAGGACGTGTGCAGGCTGCTGCACATCACGCCGAGAACGTTGCAGGACTATCGCACGCAACGGCTGATCCCGTACATATCGCTGCCGGGCAAGACGCTCTACCGCCAGTCGGATCTGCTGCGTATGCTGGAGGAGAACTACGTGGACATGCGCCCAAAGCGCAAACGGGGGAAAAGTCCAACATAAACGCACGGGGGTGTGCATCGGGAAATGCAGCAAAGGCAGGGACACCGCATCGGAAGTTCCTGCCTTTGCCGCATTCTGCGCCGGGGAAGGCGTCAAGCCGTTTCCCGGAGGGAGCGGCGCACCCGCTTCCCGTCCTGTCTCCTGTCCTTCTTCTCCAGCACGCTCCGCTGCATGGCGGCGAGGTTGCCGGAGATCGCCCGGAAATCGGAGCTTACCATCCTGTTGGTCACCTCGGCGTAGATCTGGGTCGTGGAAATGTGCTTGTGCCCGAGTATCTTGGAGAGCGCCTCGATGGTGCCGCCGTTGCAGAGATAGACGGTCGTGGCGAAGGTGTGGCGGCTTAGGTGGAAGCCGATCTCCTTGTGGATGCCGCAGGCTTTGGCTATCTGTTTGAGGTGCCTGTTGCACACGCTGTTGCTGGGCATGGGAAACACGAGGTCGCCTCCGGCAAGCCCTTTGTAACGTTCTATCAGCTCCTTGGCAATCTCCATGAGGGGGACGTTGCTCGACACACGGGTCTTGGTGCGCCGGGTGATGATCCATTCCTCGCCGTCGAAGTCCATGCGCTGTATCTTGTCATGGGTGAGCGTCTTTATGTCAATGTAGCTAAGCCCGGTGAAACACCCGAAGAGGAACATGTCCCGCACGAGGTTGGTCTGTTTCTTGACGAACACGGCGTTAGCCAAGGTGCGCAGCTCCTCCTCCGTGAGATAGCCCCGGTCGGTCTCCTGCATCTCAAGGCTGTACTCGCCGAAGGGGTCGGTGCGGACGATGCCCCGCCGCCAAGCCTTGTCGGTCAGGCTGAGCAGGGGCATGGTGTATATCCAGAGGGTGTTGGCGCTCAATCCCTTCTCCACCCGCAGGTACTTGTCGAAATCGGTGATGATCTCCTTGGTCAGCTCCTTGTAAGCCATGTCGGTGCGCTTCTTCTTCTCCCAAAGGAAGGTCTTGAAATGGTTGTAAACAGCCAGATACTTGTTGTAGGTGGACTTGGCTCGCTGCCCTTTCTCCACCATCGCCCCGAACTCCTTGTTCATATTCTCGAAGTCTTTCAGTATGCAGTTCTCCATCACGCCGACACCGAGGAAGGCGTTGCGCAATTTCTCGGCGGTGACGAAATCCTCTTCCCGGAGGATGCGGTGGTAGTGGTTGGTGAGCCGGGCGGAGACCTCCTTCAGTTGCCCGTTTATCTCGTTTGCCTCGGCGGACTTGCCTTTCGCCTTGCCGTTCTCCCAGAGGTCGGGAGTGACGAACAGCTTGGTTCCCACCGCCTTGTCATCCCCGTCAACGGAGATTTTCACCATGATGGGGGCTTTCCCGTCCCGGTTTCTCACTGCGGATCTCTTGATGTAGAACGAGGTCGCAAACGTACTTCTCTTTGTTTCCATAACTCTAAAATTTTCGTTTCTAAAGGTAGTTACTTATTTCTTACCAAGAGCTATGCAAAACAAGGCAAAGCGATGAAACAGAACTTGTTATGCTGTATATACCCCGTTTCGGAATCGGTAGCTGTTTAGTAGCCGAACTTTGTCCGAAAGGGGTGTTTTCAGGCTTTTTATGCCGAAGCCTGCTTCAACCCGCCCTGCATACAAGATGCTGACCTGCATTTATTTATGTAGAACTTTGCATTTCTTTGCGCCTTATGCCGATTTTTTTTAAAAAATTTACTCAAATGGCTTTCATCGGTAAATCCTAGTTCTTCGGCAATCTCATTTATTCTCATTTGACTATGTAACAATCTGCTTTCGACCAATTTTAGTTTATAGCTTAATATGTATTGCTGCATTGTTTCGTTGGTGTGCTTTTTTATATAACGTCCCAAGTAACTTTCAGATATACCAAAATGCTGACTGATTTCTTTTGCTCTAATTTTACCTGTTTGATAGATATTTGCTTGAATATATTGAAGAATATCGAGAGACTTATCATCTGAACATTCATCGACTTGTTGAGGTAAAAACATAGCTATATTTCTTGCCACAACAATAATTATAGTATTTATCAACTGTGTGATAATCTCTTTACTATACAGATTCCTGTTTACATACTCGCGAATAATTGCTTCAATCATTGGTTTCACTAATAGCTTATCCACCTTATTTCTAAGGATGCAACCCGGTTGATGATTTGCATGTTGCAAAATAAATTCTAATCTCTCAATATTCTCTGAGCCAAATATGGCTGAATGTATATAGATGTCATTAAACTTGATGTTAATGAATTTTGTAGTTGTGTGAATCTCAAAGGAATGAGAATCATTTGGAGTTATCAAGAACAAGTGTCCATCATGATATGGGAACATATTATTGTTAATCCATTGAATACCTGTTCCTGTTAAGATGTAGATTAGTTCAAAAAAAGTATGCTCATGCTCAGTTAATAACGATTCACTATGCTCGTTAAAGCTGATCTCAAACGGTTGATGAAGATTTTCTTTTTTCATACCTCAAATATAACACATAAAGCGGAATTATACCAATATAGCGAAAATATATACCTATATTTAGAATAAAATAGGTATAACTTTGCCATAAATCAAAATTAGATTACTTATGAACTTTTTAGAACTATCAAAACAACGTTATTCAGCAAGAAACTATTCTTCTGATATGATTGAGCAAGAAAAACTCGACTACATTTTAGAATGTGCCCGTTTTGCTCCTTCTGCTGTAAACTATCAACCTTGGCACTTTTTTGTCGTAAAAAGTAATAAACCCAAACTACTGATTCAACAATCTTATCCACGTGAATGGTTTACCGAAGCTCCACTCTATATTGTAGTTTGTGCTGACAATTCAATATCTTGGGTGAGAAAATCAGACAATAAGAACCATGCAGATATTGATGCAGCAATAGCGACTGAACATATTTGTTTAGCCGCAGCAGAACAAGGATTAGGTAGCTGCTGGGTATGTAATTTCGATCCTGATATGCTAAAGGATAATCTTCATTTATCTCCCAATATGTACCCTGTGGCAATTATTTCATTAGGTTATGTAAAACAACCACCTGAAAAATCATCTAAAAGAAAAGATATAACCGAAATAGTTTCAATCTTATAAAAATGTAACAATTATGAAAACAGAAATGGAAAAATGTCTGGCTGGTGAATGGTATGATTGTCATAACCAAGTTTTCTTGGATTTAAAAACCCGAACACATAAGTTATTGATGAAATATAATTCATTACCTTATGAGGATAAAGAAGAAAAACACAGCTTGCTAAAAAAGATGCTAGGTAGTATCAGAATGAAAGTTTCGGTTGCCAGTCCATTTATTTGTGATTATGGCTGCAATATACATATAGGGGATAATGTTACTGTAAATACCGGTTGTACCTTTGTGGATTGTAATAAAATCACTATCGGAAGTAATGTTCTTATTGCCCCTAATGTTCAGCTTTATACAGCAACTCACCCTATTGATTTAGATGAACGGCTAGCGCCTGTTGAAACAGAAGATGGAATAAAACGAGTTCGCCGCACTTACGCTTTGCCTATTACAATTGAGGATGGATGCTGGATTGGTGGAGGTGTAATAATCCTTCCCGGAATAACAATTGGGTACGGTAGTGTAATTGGAGCAGGTAGTGTTGTTACAAAAGATATTCCGGCAAATAGTTTAGCTGTTGGAAATCCATGTAAAGTGATACGTCAAATCAATCAAACTAAGAAACTATGATAAAATTGGTCGCTTTTGATTTGGATGGTACAATTGCCGATACAATCCCAATGTGTATCGAAGCCTTTAAGCAGGCAGTATCTCCCTATGCATCAAAAATATTGTCAAAAGATGATATTGTGAAAACATTCGGACTTAATGAAGAGGGAATGATTAAAGAGGTCGTTTCAGAAGATTGGGAAAAAGCTCTGGTTGATTTTTATGTGATATACAAAGAAATGCACACAGTCAACATTCAACCATTTGTGGGGATAAGAGAATTGATAACAGAGTTGAAGGAGAACTCAATTATTGTATCTTTGATAACAGGTAAAGGTCAAAGGAGTTGTGATATTACGCTTCACCATTTTGAAATGGAAGCTCTTTTCGACAGTATTTCAATCGGATCGCCAGATAGAAACACAAAAGCGGAATCAATGGCGGAACTAATGTCAAAATATAATATCCAATCAGCAGAAATGGTATATGTTGGAGATGAATTTTCCGATATTACCGCTTGTAGTAAAGTTGGAATACAATGCTTATCTGCTGCATGGATAGCCTCACTCTCAAAAATGAAGAAATTAGAAAAGGAAAATCAAGGATATGTGTTTAGTTCTATCAAATCACTTCATTCTTTTCTAAAGAAAGAAGCTCATTTAGCTTAGATTCATATTCGTAGATTGATTTTAGTAATTTCTGGCATAATGGATATTTATTGGTAATATAAAAGCATGAAATCAGACGTTAAGTCTTTCTATATAATACTTACCATTAAAATTATGCTTATGAATGTATTGTTAAACATGAGGATGTTCAGACTATTCTCTGAAACCTCACAAGAAGTAACTAATAGTGAAATGCAAGAAGCCTATGGCGAATTTGTTGAACAGATTAGAACTATAAGTAATGGAAATGATTATTCAACTACTTATCGAATTCTTGCAGCTACCCGTATCGAGATAGCTTTACTTGAAACAATACCTCTTTACGGGCAGGGGGAAAAATGCACTTAAAAAGCTGTTCATACAAAAGGTACAGGCTACTGTTACCGCAGAAATGGAACTGCTGAATCTAAAAATTCAGTACCCCAGCCAATTTCAAAATAGAATAAGCAGCCTTCCACCTTCACCACTCTATTTGACCGACAATACCAACCTAGTTGAAATCATGGAGTTGATTAGTGGACTATTCCTATCACAAAGAGTAGTAACCCATGCCGGAACAAAATCACCATTAACAGAAATTGGGAGAGCATTTGAACACCTCTTTAATATCAAATTAGGAGATGTTCACAAGAAACACGAAAGCGTCATAAAGCGCAAGCCATCTAAAGTAACTGAATTTTTAGATACACTTCGCAAAGCTATTGCCGAAGAAAGTAAAAAGAAAGGCTATCTATAAATCAGGAACTTACCAACAATTGTTAGGGGAGTAGATATACTACACCCCTAACTTATTTGTATCCATTTACCGTACTTTGCTTCATCAATCGATTGAAAACAATAATGTTGAACTAAAAAATGAAGCAAAATGTATATAGACAATGAAAACTTCGAGAAGTGGATGGAAAAGCTATCCAAAAAGCTCACCGTAATCGGACAAGATTTGAAATCTCTTATCAATACTGATACAGTACTAGATGATAATGAGAAGATTCTTGATAATCAGGATTTAGCTTTTCTCCTGAAAGTATCTTTCCGAACTCTTCAACGCTACAAAGTAAATAATCAACTTCCTTATTTCACTATCGGAAGGAAAACCTATTATCGGGCTGTAGATATTCGAGCTTTTGTTCGTGAACGTGCCGATTCCCAAACCTACAAACGGTTTGAAAAAGACAATCAGTTGACAAATCAGCCCTGATAGCAAAACGCAGTAGAGGGAAGAAGCCTGTGTGCGGGCTATTTCTTTGTGTTGTCACCTCGATTTAACAGAAACTGCTTCACCTATCGGTTCAGCCCGTTTCGCTAAATCGAGCAAGAGGGAACTGGACAAGTCCTGTTCTTCCCTCTTGCCCTGCGGGGCAAAGCCTTCGGCTTTAGCGTGTTACAAGAACACACTGTAATGACACCTGTAATAAGCATTTTCTTTGCAACGCTTATTATCAGGTATTTATCCATTCATATTTCTATAAAAAAGTAATTACTATGCCAAACAGCAGTCGAAAAACGATATTCACGACCATTTCCATTGACAAGGAAACGGCAACTTTGGTAGAAAAAATATGCAAACGCTATTCACTGAAAAAGAGTGAAGTTGTAAAGTTGGCTTTTGGGTATATAGATAAGGCACATATCAACCCATCCGAAGCACCAGAATCCGTAAAATCAGAACTGGCGAAAATAAATAAGAGGCAGGATGATATTATCCGTTTCATCCGTCACTACGAGGAAGAACAACTGAATCCCATGATACGGGCAACAAATTCTATTGCTTTGCGTTTCGATGCTATTGCCAAAACTCTAGAAACTCGTATTCTCTCTCAACAGGAAGCCAGCCAGGAGAGACAAACAGTCGTGCTTAAAAAGTTAAGTGAACAGTTTTGTAATCATGCCGATGTGATAAACAACCAGTCCAAAAAGATTAATACACTTTACCAGATATACCAACGAAATTATAAGAAGCTACTTCAACTGATACAACTCTATTCAGAGTTGTCCGCTTGTGGTGTGATGGATGGCAAAAGGAAGGAAAACTTGAAGACTGAAATCAGTAATCTAATAAATGCATAGGATTATGCACATAGATTTTGCTCCACCATCAAACGGAACATATAACAATGCAGGAAGTAGCCGACAGCTAGCTAATTATTTAGAGCATGAAGATTTAGAACGAATGGAGAAAGGCATCTATACTGAAGGCTTTTTCAATCTTACAGATGATAATATATATAAATCAAAAGTCATAAAGGATATAGATACAAATATTGGGCAACTCCTAAAAACGGATGCTAAGTTTTATGCTATTCATGTCAGCCCATCGAAAAAGGAACTTCAAGCAATGGGTAATACAGAACATGAACAAGCCGAATCCATGAAGCGGTATATCCGGGAAGTGTTTATTCCTGAATATGCCAAGAACTTCAATAAGGAACTATCCGCTTCGGATATAAAATTTTATGGTAAGATTCATTTTAGCCGCAACCGTTCCGATAATGAACTGAATATGCACTGCCATTTGATTGTGAGCCGGAAAGACCAAGCAAATAAAAAGAAGCTATCCCCCACTAACCAATCATAAGAGCACCAAGAACGGAGTAATTAAAGGTGGATTTGATCGTGTGAACCTATTCCAACAAGCGGAAGAAGGCTTTGATAAGCTGTTTGGTTACGAGCGCCAACAATTGGAATCTTTTGATTATCAGAACATGATGAAGAACGGCAATATAATCGACCAACTTAAATTACAAAAACAAGAACTTCAATCCAGTGAAAGAAAAACAAAAATCAATCAAGATAATAATCAAGAAAATTTGCTATTTATCAGTCTTGAAAACAAAGAAACAAACAATCAGATAGTCTATAGAAGAAACAGGTCTGATAGATTATAAGAAAATTAAGTTGTCTCCATCAATTTCGTTTCACCAAAAGCACCTATACGAAATTTTTAATTTCAAAAAACAAGTATGACGCCAAAAGAGAATATAAATTATAAAAGTAGTACACTCATGCCTAAGATTACCAAACCATTATAAATCATCACCTTTCAATTTTTAAAATACTCATTAATGTTGTATCTTTGCAAAAAAGTAAGAATTATGTTTCAAGATAATGAATATATAGGTTTTGTTACGTACACACAAGGCAAAAGGAACCGAAAAATTCCTTTTGGTATAGTTTCACAATCTTACAAACAGAAAGCCATTGTAACGCATTATAGTAGGAAAATAAGAAAAAATCTGATAGCAATTGAAGACAAGCGCTACTTTTCACACCTAGGAATTGATATAAAATCAATATCAAGAGCCTTATATATGAATATCAAAGCTCGAAGAATCATACAAGGAGGAAGCACCATAACACAACAGTTAGCTCGCAATCTATTCGAAGACCATTCTATAACCTTTCATCGAAAGATAAAAGAAATACTGTATGCTATGTCCTTAGAGAGAGAACACACAAAAGAAGAGATATTAGATTTATATTTTAACAATATTTATTGGGGAAAAAACTTATATGGAATAAGAGCAGCAAGTTTATACTATTTTGCCAAAGAGCCTTATCTCTTATCACAACAAGAACAACTATTACTATTAACCATATTAAGAGGACCAAATTATTATATAAGACACTCTGATTTATGCATGAAAAGATACAACCTTCTTAATGAAATTCTTTTTAAAAAAGGAATTATAAGTAAGAATGTTTATCAGAATAATAAAATGTGGACATACAACTTTGAATACAATAAACTGTCAATAATTCCTCCATCTGTAATACCATATATCACAAAATCTATCAATAATAAGAAATCAAGCATACTAACAAGCCTCAATTTTGATTTACAGAATTTTATTAATTACACTATAGAAAAATCTCCTTATCCCATATCAATTGTTATTTTACAAGATGGGAAAATAATCGGTATTAATAGTAAATATGGAATAGATTATCCTCTTACTTTTCATTCTAATATAGGCTCTACATTAAAACCTTTTTTATATACTTTTTATAGAGAAAATGGGGTTTCAAAAGAAGAAACATTTAATTGCATAACTACAATTAACAATCAAAAATGGAACGTAAAGGAAGCAGAACTACCCAGCAAGTCTGTCTTAAATATACAAGAAGCACTTTTGACATCAAATAACAACGCTTTTATAAATGCTGCCAATAAAATAGGCATGAATAACGTCTTAAAATTCATAGCTAGTTTACTAAATAAAGAAGAGAGCAATATACACCCATCTAGCATTCTTGGAGCAACTAGCGATGGAATTTCTTTATTTGAGCTCACTAAATTATATGCTGATTTTTTCCTAAACAATGATGATCCTTTTAAAAATGAATGCAAGCAACTATTATGTCAAATAGCAAAAATAAAACTAGGAATAGATATAAATAACTTATTTTTAAAAACAGGGACTACAAATGGAAATAAAGAAAGATTTGCAATTTTAGGGAATGAAAAGATTGTCTTAGGGATAATGAGGCAAGAAAACTCTATAAATGATTATTCTAAAGATGGAAGCTTTATTAACTCTATTAAAAATATTGCTCGAAATATTTTTAGCCAAAAAAAAATGTACACATGGATGTAATCAATAATTTCATATCTGAGAATAAAGACATATTAAGTATATTAATTACGCTTTTAGTAGGTTTCATAGCTTGAATATGTAAAGAATTAATCAAAACACCTATGAGACAATCTAGAGAAACTTTTTTCAAAGTAACAGAAAAAAGGATTGGCATATTGTCAGAACTGTACAATTATATAAATATAATTGCATTATTTCCTCAAGAGACAAATATAAAGGAAGAACTACAAAAAATAATTCTATCAGACAAACTGGCTTATGTTGATGAAAAGATAATTGTAAATATTATAGAGATTGCATTTAAAGAAGTGACTAATGAAAGATTAGTGTTAGACACAAGAAAGGAGCTAAGAGAAACGATTGATAAATGTGCAGAGATAATTCGAAAAGAAAATCAATATTTTCTAAAACATGACACGACTAATACTTATAAAAGAGTAATAGCATATTTTATACAACTAATTAAAGCTATAAGCTTTATAGTATTTATCCTAATTGCTATTTTCTATCTCATAAAAAGTATTGTCTTTTTATCTGTTGTATGGATTATATTTTGCTGTATATTCATATTTGCTGTGATGTTGATTCTTGAGAAATATATAATATAGCTACATATTTTTAATAATGCAAATGAATTGCATATCTTTGTTCCCAGTATTCTCCATGAGCAAACTACCGCAAAAGCACGTAGCAAATTAGTGGGTTAAATCATGGGATATGCTTGAAGCTAAAAATATAAAGTTTTAAATATCAGCATGGTAACTCTCTTAGGAGAATCCCAGGCGGATCACTAAAATAAGAGAGCAATTCAAAGTTATTTTTTGAGTTGCTCTTTTTCATAACGCAAGATGTGCAATATCTTAAACCAAGGATGATGGTAAAAAGAATAAAGAGACATACTCAATGTCTACCCGAAAGCAGCACAATAAGGAATTAAATTTCCTATTATAAAGAATCTAAAACAAATACAAATGTCGAAATCGTACAATAGGAATCCTATACGATTGCTTATATTTGTACTATCAGATCGTTTTTCAACAGATACCCTTTCTAAATATGTACAAAGAATACTTACCATGCCATATACTTGCTCCCTATGTTGATAGATATTGGGAATTCAAAGGCCAAACAGAACAAGGTATGCAAATAAAATTATCTACAGATGGATGTACAGATTTTATGTTTATATTAGAAAGTACAGTTAATCACGGCATTATGATGCAACCTTATCATTCTTATTTTATTGGTCCCATGAACATCTGTTCGACATTAATAACATCATCAGGTACTATCAATACATTTGGAGTTCGCTTTCGTCCATGCGGACTATCCCGTTTTATGAAAATTTCTCTAAGCGAATTGACAAATATAAGATTAAGTGTGAATGACTTAGATACTATTTTCAGCGATTCTTTTGCTGAAAGGTTATTCGAAGAACAGGGTATTCAGGGCAAGATTAATTTAATAGAACGCTATCTGAAAGAACACCTATATAAAAGCGACCATACAATGGATGCACAAATCGCATATGCTGTGAATCAAATTAATGCGCATGAAGGCAAGATATCCATAAGCCATTTAATGAACGAAGTTAATCTGTGCCAACGACACTTTGAACGAAAATTCAAGTTACATACAGGTTTTACTCCTCAAAAATATAACAGTATAGTAAGATTCAAGAATGCGATTAAAATATTGAGGAACGAATCATCTGACAACCTTTTATCAGTAGCAGTAAAAGCCGGATATTATGATGCTTCTCATTTATCAAGAGAAGTGAAAAAGCTATCCGGTAGTACTCCAAATTTCTTTTTATCATTGCCCCCCGATAATGAGACTACTATCATTTATACAAAATAAAAAAAGTCGAATTCATCCAATACCCATATCTTATTATACTTTATATTTGCAGCATTAACCAAGTATATAAATAATAAGAACATGAAACTTTGGAAATATAGTGGGACATTTTTAACAGCGACAGGAATCATTCATACGATTTATGCACTATTTATCGGAAAAGATGCTTTTTCGGAAATGCTCAGAAATGGATTGGTAAACTCTATTGGAGAGAATTATAGTCAAGGATTCGCCTTTTGGTTCTTGATCTGTGGAGTAATACTTATCCTTTTGGGGCAAACGCTTCAATATTATATCAGAAAAGAACAAAAACCGGCACCCGTATTTTTAGGTTACTCTATTTTACTGCTTACCATAATCGGTTGTATTATTGAACCTGCCTCCGGTTTCTGGCTCTTTTTGCCGCAAGCAATTATTATTATTTATTCAAATAAAAAAAGAGGATTGTGATATCCTTCAATTTTGAAAAGAGGGCAGACTTGTGCCTGCCCTCATAACCATTAAACAAATCACATTCGAGTCTTAAAGACCTACTAGCGATTCTGGTTTTAGAAACTCTGCTCAAGGCAGAAAGCGTACACACCTATACAATAGAACACTGCATAATAGCAGCATTAACTAGTCACACACCACCAAACAGATCGTTTAGAATTAAAGGTATGCGAATGATGTGAGTCCGGCTACCGCTTTATATCAGACATCTTGAAATGCCGGACATTTTTTCCTTGGGGAATATTCAGATGTCTGCAAAATCTTCTGATATTTTTAATATCATTATCACTATAATAACTAAAATTCCAAATCAGATCATCCACATTTCTTACATTTTCAACAATTGCCTTAAAATATGGAAAGTCTACATCACCCAGCGAATGACCAAGCAATGTAATCTCTTTCAAATCATTCAGCGACTCAAAAAAGCCCAAGTTATGATCTATTATGTCATTAGAATGTTTTATGTTCTTCGCATAATAATTTTCCAAACGCTCCTCAATATGATCTACAGCATAATATCTTATTGGATTTTTCCAATTCCCTTTTTTCATATCCTTTAAAAAGAAAGCGAGATAGACCAACTTATCATTGGCAAAATATTTACCCTTCTTATCCTTCAGATTCGGGCGATATCTCCGACGATTTTTATGTTTATGAACCCACTCTTCAAAAGCGACTTCATTATCCTCTACATTATGCCCTAAAACCAAAGAGCCAAACTTCTGCCTTCTATCGCCGTGAATATAAAGAATATGTTTCCGGGAAATATTATATTCTGTTTCAAGAAACAATGTATAATTAAAATTCAGGTAAACAGCGTTCGGATCAAGATACAGCATATTCTTCCTAAATCCTTTCTTATAATGTATTGTATTAATCCAGCGGTGAAACAGATATTGCATTTCGAAGGTACAAGAAGAAACAACATCAGCAACAATATCTATAGGACCTAAATATTCAGCATAACTAAAATTCTCGTCATCTTCGTATAATCGCGGCAAATTCTCATCAACAAAATCAAAAATACGTTCCCTGTTCAGTTCACTAAGATATTTTTCAAAATCCTTCCATAAATAGTCTTTAGCCCAAGTGTTCTTTGGAGCCGGCAATTTGCGTCCGTATTGAAGGCACAAAAGATAATCATTATAATCATCAAAATTATTCATCATAGATCGGGGACCGAAGAAGAGTTCGAACATCTTTACGACAAAATCATTGTGCTTTAATAGGTAGTTGCGAAAATCCATATAAGTAGAATCAGCACCATGATATCTGTCAAATCCATTACCTATAATATAAAGATGATGTATGGGATCACCATTAATTGAATATCTTTTTTTTCGATAAGGTTCGAGCATTTCGGCTCTACGCTGCAGGCAATAATCTTTCATCCCACTGACCAATTCTTTCGTTGAAAGGTCAAGCGGACATTGCATCAAATAATCACGAGCACTATATTTGGCCATATAATCTCTAGCTCGTTTAAAGGTGATCCCGTCTATTCTCATGAATCCATTGCGAGCTCTGTCAATTAGACGAGCTCTATCAAAAGAATATAGAATATCACTATCGCCAATGTTCATAATTATCAAATTTTCGGTCACAAATTACAGCATCTATTGCTCTAGACCAAACTGTATCATTACATAAGGTAACAAAGATAATAATTTTCAAAGTTCGCTAGTCTCATTGACCAAAGATAACTAACCAATTTCATACCGTTTGACTTATTGCTATGTAGCTATGAATAAAATAAAACTTCGTCAGCAAATCATATTTTCATCTATCATTCAACTGTTCAGCCTGTTACAATGCATCTTCTT
>ERZ838225.1815-NODE-1815-length-14008-cov-2.888554_pt1 | contig 14008 bp, 8 predicted proteins | sample MGYA00519684_ERZ838225 | MGnify/ENA primary metagenome ERZ838225 (study PRJEB31850, sample SAMEA3708829) | human gut metagenome | biome: human gut; feature: human-associated habitat; material: faeces | place: China | collected 2014 ...
CCTTTTCTATTCTGAAAAATACAGCATTGCCTTGTTCTGCGCATTCTGAGCTGCCTGTTCCAGGGACAGTCTCCCCTCAAAAAATCCTTTTGTCTCATTGATGATAATATCCGTCAAAACCCGGTCCACCCGAATGGGATGATCCGCCCTGGCCGCGGTATCAAATACCAGCAGGCGTTCTTCCTTTGTGGGCCAGCTGCCTGTCAGCTCGTAACCGTCAGCTCCGCTGACAGCAATGGATGTACCGCTTGTATTTTCCCGCCCCACCCAGTCCCGGGCTGCCAGGGCATTGACCGGAAGGCCGTCTGAAAGGTCCTTTGACTGGACATCACGTCCCAGCACAAAGAGAATGAATTCCCTTGCCATCTCCTTGTTCCGGCAGGCCTGGTTGATTCCCATGGTACCTGCCGGCAGGTAGGATGCATTTACATTTTCCATAGTGAATCCGTGCTTTCTCTGTACTGCCAGAGGCAGCAGGACATCGTACATGCCTCCAATCTTGTCGATTGCAATGGCACTCATACCCTGGTCCACACGGTTGTATTCGCTTGTCATCAGTCCATCCGCTCCCGGAATAAGGTTGTAGACATTGCCCCGTCCACCATCCTCAGACTCGTCAAAGGCAGGCTTGGCACCGTTTGCCTCACCCAGGACCTTCACGGTCTCCAACAGTTCCTTAATTTTATCCGGATACGGCTTTCCCGTGCGCATATCCACGATTTCATCGTATTTCAGCATCAGAATCTGACGCAGCAGACTCTCATAATTTGTCTTGGGCCGCAGGGGAAGATTGGACGAATCCTTCTGGTAGGCTCTCATGGCTTCCATGGACACAAGGCTGGCTACGGCCTGGCTGTCCCCATAGGCAGCCAGCAGCGTCATCCTGGTGGGAATCTGGTAAATACTCCCGCTTTCCTCTGTATAAGGCTTTGACACCTGCTCCATCAGCTCTCCCGAAGCTATCATGGGACTTAAGTATTCCTTCATGTCCTCAAGAATCCCCTTTTTTATATAGGACTCCGCCGGGAGACCGTCCAGAACCAGCAGGTCCGCCCCATTTCCGCCTAAAAGCTCTGTATTCAGGGCTCTTATGGTGTCGGATACCGTGGTGCTGCCTGCCGAGGTCTGGCCGTCAATCAATTCCACCCTGACATCCGGGTGTTCCAGCTGGAACATGGAAGCTGCCTGGCGAATGGTATCTGTCTCTTCCAGATTCAGCCCGTATACAGTCAGTGTCTGGGTGGGCACGGAAGGCATCTGCGGGTCATATGTATAATGTTTCAGTTCTTCCTTCTCATCCTGGGTCATCCAGACATAAAAGTCATTCTGGTTTCCCACAAACAGCTTCCTGAGATTAGCGCTTGGAAGGCTCAGGGAATTAAGGGTGCCGTCGGCCACGGTCTCCCACAGGCTTCCCCCCTGATTCATATGGTGGATTCCCCGGGGATTGGCAATGTATATTCCCCCGCTGCCGTCCGATGCCATGGGGGCCCACATGTCAAAATCTGGTGACTGAAATGGTATCTCCTCTTTGGCGGACGCTGACATGCCGGATATATCGTAGCTGATATAGGAGCTGTCGCCGTTCGTGATATATCTGTTCCCCATGAGCAGGCCCGAGCCCTTCCATTCCATGGAACTCCACTTCTGGGGCAGGGTAAGAACCAGGCCGCCCTCAGGCGTGTACACGTCCGTCACCCCGCTGTGGGACAGGAAAATAAGTCCCTCCTCGGACACCGCCGCAAAATCAGGCCTCACATCGTAATATTCCCGTTCATTTTTGGCGGAAAAGACCTGGTCCAGAAGCATCAGAGGCTCCTGCCCCTCTGTCAGTTTCATCATGAATGTCTTATAATCATCCCCGCCCTGGTACAGCACATACCGGTTTCCATCCTCCCCCCATATCATGTGCAGGGTCCCGTAAGGAAACTCCAGTCCCTCCAGCAGGCTGTTGTCCTGTTTCTCCCATTTTTCACCCGTCCATATGTATCTGGAAGCTTTTTTGTCCTTGACCGTATACAGCTCCAGGACCTGGTCCTCTGTCTGGATGATATCGGCGGCTGTCTCCCCTTCTTCCAGGGAAATGCCTATACTGCTCTCCGCGTATCTTCCCCTTGGGCCCTCCTGCTGCTTTTCCTCCTGTCTCTTTGATTCCGTCTGCTGTTCACTTGTGCTGCCGCCCGCTGTACCGGACGGGTTAGCGCAGCCCCACAGGCATCCTGCCAGTATGCTGACAGCCAGACACAGGCTCATAAGTTTCTTTTTCATTGTAATTCTCCTCCTGGACAATATTCATGTCCCATGTATCATATATTAATGACAATGAGGATGGAACAATGCGGATTTTATTGGTTGAAGATGATAAGGAATTATGTGACGCCATAAAGCTCCAGTTAGAGCGGGCTGGATACGAGACTGACTGCTGCGGCCAGGGGCAGGAAGCCTTTTATTATGCGGCTGAATACCCCTACGATGTAATCATACTGGACCGGATGCTTCCCCATATGGACGGACTCAGCGTCCTGGGCGGCTTAAGGAGAATGAATATTGCCACGCCGGTCATCATCACCACTGCCCTGGACGGCATCAACGACAGGATTGACGGCCTGGACGCGGGCGCTGACGATTATCTGGTGAAGCCCTATGCCGCGGAGGAACTGCTTGCCAGAATCCGGGCCCTAACCAGGCGGCCGGGTAATTTTAAGCAGAGTCCCGCGTCCGCCTGCTCCAACATCAGCCTGGACCCGGAGAAAAGGGAGCTCACAGGTCCCCAGGGAACCCTGCAGCTGAACAAACGTGAATCCGCCCTGATGGAATATCTGATTCGCAACGCAGGCCAGGTCCTTCCCAGTGGGCTGATTCTGTCTTACATATGGGGTCCCGACTCCGATGTGGAGGAGGGGAATCTGGACAACTATATCTATTTTCTGAGACGTCGTCTCAAATCCATAGGAGCCCTGCCCCAGATTAAGACGGTCCACGGAATCGGATACCGCCTGGAAAACGGAGGGACCCATGATTAAACGGCTCCGGCGGCAGCTCACCGCCCTTTTTACCATTACCACCGGACTGATTCTGACCCTGGTGGTCATCGGCATCCTGGTCATAAGCGCCAGGGAATTCAACAAAAAAACCCTGGTTTCCTTTCAAAACCAAATCCTTAACATCACCTCCCGGCTCCAGTCCGGCACCACTATCAGCTGCACCTGGCTGTCCAGGCTGGAGAGCGATAACCGCCTGATTATACATATCGAGGACAACGGCAAGCCTCTTCTTTACCGCGGTTCCTGGACTCCGGCCAGCGGTCGGGACACTTTAATCATGCGGGCCAGGGAAGCCGCCATGTCCGAGCGCATTGACCCGTCATCAAGGCCGGTATCCTCATCTCTTCTCAGAAGCTCTGTATTTACAGTGACAGGAGACAGCAATGACACCTATCTGGGCAGCGTGCTTGTTCTTCCCACGCAGACAGGATTTCAGAGTCTTACACTGCTGGCCAGCAAGGACTCCATGGGATTCGGCCTGTTCCGTCAGGGTATCCTGTTCCTTCTTCTCAATCTGGCTGGTATCGCCGCGCTGATGTGCGTCAGCTGGATATTGGTGGGGAAGTCCTTAAAACCGTTGGCAGAAAGCCAGAAACAGCAGAATGAATTCATAGCGGCGGCATCCCATGAGCTGCGGGCTCCCCTTGCCGTCATCCGCTCCAGCATATGCGCTGCACGGACAGCTCCTGACCAGAGAGAAAAATTCATGGCTAATATAGACCGGGAATGTTCCCGCATGTCCTGTCTGGTGGGGGACATGCTGCTTCTGGCCTCGGCCGACACCGGACAGTGGAGTCTCAGGACCTCCTCCCTGGACATGGATACCCTTCTAATCAGTATCTACGAACGGTTTGAACCGCTGTACCAGGACAAGGGCGTCTGCCTGAAGCTGGACCTGCCCGAAGCCTCACTTCCCAGGATATACGGCGATGAAAACCGCCTGGAACAGATTTTTGCCGTCCTCCTGGACAATGCCCTGCGCTACACGCCAAGAGGCCGCAGTGTCAGTCTGGCCGCATCCGTACAGACGGATAAGCATCTGCTCTCCCGCGGCCGGAGCATGGTCTGCCTCACCGTATCAGACCAGGGCTGCGGCATGGACGACGAGACAAAGAAACATATATTTAACCGGTTCTACCGGGGAGACAGCGCCAGAAGCCACAAGCAGAATTACGGGCTGGGGCTCAGTATTGCAAAGGAACTGGTACAGCTCCACAGAGGCACCATAAGCGTATCGGATTCACCGGACGGAAGCGCCTGTTTCCTGGTCCGCCTGCCTGCCGAACCTGAGCCTCATGCGTCCGGCAGGTAACGGTTCACTGCCTCGGCACAGCCGGTTTTTCCCTGAATGTCAACGGGGCAGCCATGCTGAGTTCTGATATGTCTTCCTATATGGAGGCAGGTATTTTGAGAGGGCTGCGCGTAAACTGCCGGTGGGCGGACAACAGCACAGCGGAATATGGCTTTGTCATCCGCACTGACGCTTCATCCACAGAAATCCGTAACCAGGCAGACTGACGCCGGATGCTTCCATGAGGTCTCCTGTAACCATATCCCCGTACATACCGTCCTTTTCATCAATCCACGCAATGCGGCGTTCTCCGCTGAAATTAAATAGACCAATGAGTTTTCCGCCCCGGCCGTCCTGCCTTACCATGCCCAGAACAGAGCTGTCCCATGTCTCTAATGTACGGAAGGGGCACTCTGCATCCAATAAGGGCTCCCCGGCCCGTATGGCCTCCAGTTGCTCCAGATTATGGAAAATATGATTCTGGACTGTTTCCGGTTCATTGATCCGTTCCGCCAGCTCCCACTGAAAATCTCCCCTGTGTATATACCGGGAGTCCGGTGCCTTTTCGGGATTGTCCTTATAGGTGTAGTCATTGACCTGTCCCACCTCGTCCCCGCTGTAAAGCACAGGGATGCCCGACTGAAACAGCATGAACGCGTGGAGCATGGTATCCAGCCTGACAGCCTCCTCCATGGCCTGCCTGTCATGGCAGAATCCCGCCTTTTCCACACCGCACATGGAGGCCGTGGTTCCGCAGAACCGGGCGTCCCCCGTGGCCGGGTCGTCATTGTACAGGACGCCCCGGCTGAAGCTCTCCGGTATCCTGCCTGTGAAGAAATCATTCAGAAATTTCTTATGGGGAACCTGCCTCATCCCCCACCTTTCCAAAAGAGGATAATCCAGTCCCCAGCCTATATCATCGTGACACCGCAGATAATTGAGGAAGGTACAGGCAGAGGGCAGGGAACTGACCGTCTCCATCTGGCTTTTTAAGAGCCTTACATCCTTTGTGGCTGCCGTGTTCCAGATGGCCGCCATGGTGGTCACATTGTAGAGCATATGGCATTCCGGCTTTTCCACGGTCCCGAAATAGGGAGCCACCTTCTTCGGTTCCATGACCACTTCCCCCAGCAGCAGGATACCGGGACACACAATTTCCCCAATCATGCGCATCATCCTGACAATGGTGTGGACCCTGGGGAGATTGCGGCAGTCCGTCCCCAATTCCTTCCATATGTAGGGAACCGCGTCAATTCTCAGCACATCCACCCCCCGGTTTGCAAGGTAGAGAAAATTAAACATCATTTCATTAAAGACAACGGGATTTCTGTAATTCAGGTCCCATTGATAGGGATAAAAGGTGGTCATCACATGCTGTCCTGTCTCCGGCAGATAGGTAAAGTTTCCCGGCGCCGTGGCGGGAAATACCTGGGGCACTGTCTCCTCAAACATGGAGGGAACCGTCCAGCTGTCAAAGAAAAAATATCTGTCCTGATATTCCTTTTCCCCTGCCCTTGCCCTTTTCGCCCACCCATGATCCTCCGACGTATGGTTCATCACAAAATCCAGGCAAAGGCTGATGCCTCTGTCGTGGCATTCATGGGCCAGCTGCTCCAGGTCCTCCATGGTTCCCAAATCCTCCCTCACCTTTCTGAAGTCAGATACGGCATAACCGCCGTCCGAACGCCCCCTGGGGGTATCTAAAAGAGGCATCAGGTGGAGATAATTCACATGGCACTGAGCAATATAATCCAGCTTGCCTTCCACGCCCTTCAGGCTGCCGGCAAAATGATCCGCGTACATCATCATGCCCAGCATGGAGCTCTTTCTGTACCAGCACGGGTCCTCCTCTCTGGCAGCGTCCAGCGCTCTGAGACACCCTGCGCGCTCCTTGTAAAACCCTTCCATTCCCTTTAACAGCCCGTCAAACATATCCTGACTGTTGTAGAGCTCCATATACAGCCATTTCAGTTCGTCCATATGCTTATCCAGACGTTTTCTGTAGATGTTATCGCGCTTCATCCCCTTCATATCCTCCTTAAATGTACCTGCCACGCCTGGTATTCTCCCGTCATGGGCGGTATGGGGATTCCGGCCGACATAAGGCCTGCTCCCGGATATACGGCCCCTGTATCCTCATCCCTGTACATGGCCCCGGGCTCCAGTCCCTCCAGGCGGACATACAGCGTCAGAGGATTGCCGTGGGCCTTAAGGGTCACCGCGTTTAACAGAGCCTCCCCCCTGTCCTCTCTCACAAAGAGCCACGCGGCCGCTTCCCTGTCCTCAAAGGGATTGGTCAGCCGGTAATACTCCCCGTCATGAATCAAATGCCAGTATTTATGGTACGCGTCTATCTGCTCCCTCACACAATTCTTCTCTTCGTCTGATATGGCGTTTAAATTCAGCTCATACCCAAAGCTGCCCGCCATGGCAACCACTCCCCTGGTCTTCATGGGCGTGATTCTGCCTGTCTGGTGGTTTGGAACCGCGGATACATGGGAACCCACCGCACTGATCGGATAGCCAAAGGAGGTGCCGTACTGAATCCGGATGCGGTCCACTGCGTCGGTATTGTCACTGCACCAGATTTGCGGCGTGTAATACAGCATGCCCGCGTCAAAACGCCCGCCTCCGCCGCTGCACCCCTCAATCAGAAGGTCCGGATAGCGCTTCGTCAGGCGCTCCAGGAAGTCATAGAGTCCCAGCATATACCGGTACAGGACGCTGCCCGGACTGTCTCCTCCCGCCGTTTTGTCTGCCGCCGAATATACGTCCGCTATGCTGCGGTTCATGTCCCATTTCAGATACTCGATATGGGCGCTGTCAAGGACCTGGCATATACTGTCAAAAATGTAATCCGCCACCTCTTTCCTGGAAAAATCCAGCACCAGCTGGCTTCTGCCCCGGACCGGCTTCCTTCCGGGCACGGCAAAGGCCCAGTCCGGATGTTCCCTGTAAAGACAGCTGTCCTCAGATACCATCTCCGGCTCCACCCAGATACCGAATTTCATTCCCAGGCCGTTAATCCGGCTAACCAGGCTGCCCAGGGAACCGCCCAGCTTTTTTACGTTTACCTGCCAGTCTCCCAGCCCGGAAAAATCCGAATCCCGGTTTCCGAACCATCCGTCGTCCAGCACCATCATTTCCACGCCCAGGTCCTTTGCCTGCCTTGCTATGTCCAGTATCTTTTCTCCGGTAAAATCAAAGTAGGTGGCTTCCCAGTTGTTGATCAGCACAGGCCGGGGAATGGTCTTGTACTTTCCCCTGCAAAGGCTGCGGCGCATGGCCTTATGGATGCTGCGTGACAATGCTCCCAGTCCCTGTCCGCTGTATCCCATGATTACCTCAGGTCCGAAGAAACGCTCCCCCGGCTTAAGCTCATAGGAAAACATCTCATCCTGAAGCCCCATAGCCATCCTGGTCTGACCGTACTGGTCCGTCTCCGCCTCAGCCTTAAAGGGGCCGCTGTACACAAAGGACATGCTGTAGCAGGGCCCGGAGGCTTCTGTTGTCTCCCGTCCCGCCAGTATCAGAAACGGATTATACTGGTGGCTGGAAGTCCCCCTGCGGCTGCCTATGACCTGGGCGCCGTGGCACAGGGCGGTTCTCTGGAAATTGCGCTCCATAGCGTGGCGTCCGTAAAACTGAATCAGGTCGTACTCCCCGTGTAGAAAGTCCAGACACGCGCTGTATACCCGTTTCAGGGCTGCCGGACCATCTCCCCCATTTTCCACACAGACTGCCCTGGTGATAATGTCGTATCCGGGGAATACGCCGTAGAGCAGAGTAACCGCCAGCCCGCTGACCTGGTCTGTCAGGCGTATTTTAAGGCTCTCTGCGTCCTCCCGCCCCTCTCCATACATGGCCGGAAGTCCGGGAAGGCTGTATTTCCCTTTGCATATTTCGTAACCGGCATAGCGCAGATTCAGTCCATAGGATCGGCCGGCCTGTTCCACTGCAAAGGCAGGGCTTCTGAAGTCCCCCGACCCCTGATGTGGATATTCCTGGGGAAGAGCGTCCAGGGAATAGGTTCTGTCATCACCTGCCTCATATGGGTTGGGTGAAAACCCTCTGTCCTCAAAGGTAAGCATATATTCCATGGAGCCCTCTGTCCTGTCTCCGTAGTACAGATGAAGCAGATTCCCATAGGAATCTGCCTTCATCTGATATGTGGAGTGGTCCGTGTGAAGGGTGAATATCCTTCCATTTTCCTGATACTGTATTGCCATGTGTCGTCCTCCGTCTATATATATCTGTCTCTATTTCCGTCTTTATTTCCATTTTCTATTTTCCGCCTGTCATTGCAATGCCTTCAATAAACTGCTTCTGGAATACCAGATACAGAATCACCATGGGAACCATGGCCAGGACAGAGCCTGCCATCAGCACCGGATAATTGGTGATAAACTGTCCTCTCAGGGTGGAAAGGCCGGCTGACAGGGTCATCATGTTCAGGTCGGTGTTGGCAATCAGAGGCCACATCAGATCTGCATAAGCGAACACTGCAGTGAAGATGGTAAGGGCAGCCATGCTGGCCTTGGTCAGAGGCATCATGACCTTGGTAAAGGTCTGCCACTTGGTGCAGCCGTCCAGGTATGCAGCCTCCCCCAGCTCATCCGGAATGCCCATGTAAGCCTGCCTGAGGAAAAAGGTGCCGAACGCGCTGACTAACCCCGGAAATACCAGCGCAAACATGCTGTTTGTCAGTCCCATTCTGGCTAACATCTGGTACTGGGGAATAATGAATATCTGGGACGGCAGCATCATCTGTACAATCACCAGGGAGAACAAAAGGTTCTTTCCCCTGAATTTAAGCTTTGCAAATGCGAACCCGGCTGCTGAGGAAAACGCCACTGCGCAGAGCACCCGAAACAGGATCAGCAGCGCCGTATTCACATACAGTTTCATAATGGGCAGGGAGGCGATGGCTCTCAGGTAGTTCTCCTTCATCCACTGCTTCGGCAGGATGGTCGGCGGAATCTGTACGCTCTCCCCTGCCGACTTAAAGCTGGTGAACACCATCCATATAAACGGGAATATCATAAGCAGGGCTCCCGCTCCCAGGGCCGCATACACAAGGGCGGTATTAATACCGCGGTTTGTCTCCAGTGATTTCATAATTTCCCTCCATCCTAAACTTCATAGTTGACCCACTTCTTCTGTCCCCAGAACTGCAAGGCTGTCACGGCTCCTATGAGCAGCACGGTCCACACGACAATGGCGGAGGCGTACCCGCGGTTCCCCGCCACAAAGGACTCACGGTAAAAGAGATACATCAGTGACTGGGCGCTTGTAAGGGCCGGATTCGTCTGGTCCACCATCATGTAAATCAGGTCGTACACCTTAAGAGATGCCATGAGCCGCATGATTAACACCACAAACAGGGTGGGCGATACCATGGGAAGCGTAATCTTAAAGAACTGCTCTACCTTGGAAGCCCCGTCCAGGCTGGCGGCCTCATAGTAGCTCTTTGATATGTTCTGTATTCCCGACAGCAGCAGAACCGCGTCATATCCCACCGCGCTCCAGACTGCCACCACCGCGCAGGCGGGGAGCACCAGCTTCGGATTGGTCAGCCAGTTGACCCTGCTTCCGATGACCTGGTTGATAATGCCGTACTCTGCGTTGAAAATCCATTTCCACACCATGGCTATGGCCGCGGGCGCAACCACCATGGGAAGGAAATAGATGGCCCTGAAAGCCGCCTTTGCCCGAATCTTGGCATTGAGCAGAACAGCGGTCAGCAGGGAAAGGAATATTCCCAGGGGCACGGTCAGAATACAGAAGTAAATGGAATTCCAGGTGGCCTTCCAAAACTCCTTGTTCCCAAACATCTGCACATAATTTTCCACTCCGCTGACCTCATAGTACCCAAAGGGATGGGTGGTGGAAAAGCTCAGTACCAGGGTCTGCAGGAACGGATATACGTTCAGCACAATCAGACCTATTATCGTAGGGGCAATGAGCAGATAGCCCCATTTTGCATCCTCTGTCAAACATTGTTTCTTACCCATCATTCTCCTCCAGTCCTGCCATCATTACGGCGCCTTTGCTTCATCCACCAGTTTCTGCATATCCTCCAGTCCCTGGTCCAGACTCAGCTCACCGCTGTATATCTTTAACAGCAGGTCGTTAATCTGGGTTTTCCACTTGGGTCTGGATGCGTTATTGACGCTCTGCACGCCATAAGGAAACATATCCACGCATTTCTGGACATCCAATTTGTAGTCATATTGGTCAAAGGCGCTTATCCACGTATCCTCCAGACCTTTGTAGGCCGGTATGGCGGCGCCTGACAGCCCCTGGACCCTCTGTCCTTCCTCGGAACCTGCAAATTTCAGGAAATCCCTTGCGTATTCCAGCTTCTTTCCCTTGGCTCCGGTGGAATAGCACAGGCCGTTGGATATGGTGGCCCTGCCGTCTCCCCGGACCGGGTCCGGACACTTGGGAAGCACGGCCACGTCCCATTTTCCAATCATCTCCTTGTTATTTTCCATGAAGGAGATAAGGTTCCAGTTTCCCTCCAGGTACATGGCTCCCTGCTCTGACATAAACGCGTTGCCCGGAGCTGTCTCAGCAAAATAGTTCTGGTCAGGGCACCACGGCTCCTTCTGGAGGCCGATGTAAAATTCCATGGCCTTCCTGGTACCGTAATCCAGGAACCCTGCCTTTGTCTTATCCTCGTTCAGTATGTATCCCCCTGCCTGGTATACGAAATTCCAGTATCCCAGCTGATCATCCGCATATGCCATATATCCGTATTTTCCGGTTTTTTCATGAATCCGGGCAGACGCAGACTTCAGGTCATCCCACGTCCAGGACTCATCGGGGTAAGCCACTCCTGCCGCGTCAAACATCTCTCTGTTATAGACCAGGCAGATCGTATCCTTATCTTTGGGAACCCCATACATCCTTCCGTCGGAACCCCTGGCATTTGCCAGTGAAATATCCGAAAAGTGGGTGGTATAATAGTCCGGCTCCACATCGTCATATAAATCCGTCACATCCTCCAGTTTTCCATAATCCGCATATTTGAGAATCTGATTGGTGTGCATCCAGAAGATGTCCGGCAGCTGTCCTGACTCTGCCGCCGCATCCAGCTTGGTCCAATATTCATCCCAGCTGGTGACCTGAACCTGGATTTCCACCTCCGGGTTCTTATCCATATAAGCCCTGGCTACCGCTTCCATGCCGCCTCTCTGGGCATTGTCCCAAATCTGGAAGTTCAGATGCACCAAGCCGTCCGAGGCTCTGGTTCCGAAGCTGCATCCTCCCAGCAAAGCTGCCCCCAGCACGGCTGCCGCCGCTGTTAGCAATCCCTTTTTGAACGTTTTAAGCATAATATACCCCCTGTCATCCCTGTTTCTTCTATTCTAAAAACATCCAATTTGTCGCCTTCATTCCATCCGGATTTCCTTGGTAACTACATGATATCATGGGTTTTAAAGCAGGTAAATATTCTGCTTTCGCAAAAAATATACCCAAATACTATTTTTATACCTATAACTTGATATAGGCTGGCATTTGGGTATATAATGATTAAAAAGGGGGTTTTCAGGCAATGAGCAATGTACTGTTTTCTATATTTCCCAACGAGCGCTTCGTGGATTTGGGGTTATATCAATACGGCTGGGAACAGTGTGAACCGCTGCACTCTTATGGTCCCTATGCCAGGAACCACTATCTGTTCCACTACTGCATATCCGGCACAGGCACCCTCATATCCACGGATTCCAAGGGCGTGTCCCACACCTACCAGATTAAAAGCGGAGAAGGGTTCCTGATTTATCCTAAACAGATCAACACCTACTTTGCGGACAAGAACCATCCCTGGGAGTACACCTGGGTGGAGTTTGACGGCCTCCGTGTTAAGGAAGCCCTGGAGCTGGCAGGACTGACCATGGATGCCCCTGTATACCATTCCAACGCCCGTGACCTAAGCCTGGATCTGAAAAATGAAATGCTCTACATTGCCAGGCACTCCGACCAGTCGCCCTTCCACCTGATTGGCCATCTTTATCTGCTCCTGGACTATCTGACCCGCTCCTCCGCCTCCCGCAGACTGTTAAAAACAGGCCGTCTCCAGGACTTTTATATACGGGAAGCCACCTCCTTTATCGAGCAGAACTTCCAGAACGACATATCGGTGGAGGACATCGCGGCCTTCTGCAATCTGAACCGCAGCTACTTCGGCAAAATCTTCCGCGACGCGGTGGGTAAGAGTCCTCAGGAATTCCTTATCAGCTACCGCATGACCAAGGCAGCCGAACTGCTGAAACTCACGGAACTGTCCATAAACGACCTCAGCAATGCGGTGGGCTATCCCAACCAGCTCCATTTTTCCCGCGCTTTTAAAAAAACATACGGCATCCCGCCCCGCCAGTGGCGCCAGGAAAACAAGATGGCTCCGGTCACCTAGTACTACAGCGCCGGAGCCAATATCACTTCCAATATCACTTACAGATACTTTTCCTCATATTCCTACACGGATATGGGCCTGCTGAACAGATATCCCTGGGCTGTCTCCACCCCGCAGGTACGAAGCACGGACATCTGCTCCTCTGTCTCGATTCCCTCTGCCACCACCCGGATTCCCATTTTTTTGCAGATTCCCGCTATGGACTCAATGATGGCCTGGGCCTTGGGGTTATTGACCATGTCGTCCACCATGGTCTTATCTAATTTGAGCACGTCGAATTCCACTGAGGATAACAGGGACAGATTCACATACTCTGTTCCAAAATCATCCAGGGCAACTGTAAATCCTGCCTGGCGCAGTTTACCTATGAGCTCCTTTAAGTCAATTTCCGGCGCGTTCCGTATGCTCTCTGTTATCTCGATTTCCAGCAGTCCCGGAGAGATTCCATATTTATCACACAGCTTCACCAGCTGTTCCACAAAGGAGGGTTGGGCCAGGGAAAACCTGGAAAAGTTCACTGAAACAGGAAATGCCTGCTTCTCCCGGTCAGCCCACTCCTTTACCTTGGAACAGATAAATTCAAAGACAAAGAAGTCCACCTGGCTGATGGTCTGGGCTTCCTCCAGAAGGGGCAGGAAATTGCCCGGCAGCACCATGGACCCTTCCTTGGACTGATATCGTATCAGCGCCTCTGCCCCCACCGCGGACCGGTCCGCAGAGGAAACCTTTGGCTGCACATAGACCACAAAATGATTCTTTCCCAGTTCGTCTGCCAGTACCTCCGGGTTGGACAGATTGATTACCTCGTCGCTCTGGTGCCTGTAGCGCCGGGACACAGGACTCCGGCGGTAAAATTCTTTCTTATCCTCATACATCCTTGCATCTGCATCCGCAATAATTTGGGACAAATCATCGCTTCCCTCTGCCCAGCGGCTGCCCACGGCTGCCCTGCATATGGAATCCCGCTCAAAATTCTTCCTGAGCAGCTCCACCTTTTCCTCAAATACTTCCTTGCTCCATTCCCGGCAGATGATGACAAATTCATCCCCGCCGATTCGGTAGAAATCAGCTCCATCAAACGTCTCCCGCATCCTCCTGGCGCATTCCACCAGTACCTTATCTCCAAATGCGTGGCCTCTCAAATCATTGATATCCTTCAGGCCGTTGACATCCAGATATACGATGCCCACCGGGGAATCCGTAACTCTCAGGTTATCCGTATCGGCAGTATACCGGTTGCGGTTGTAGAAGGAG
>ERZ838225.1855-NODE-1855-length-13654-cov-42.246562_pt1 | contig 13654 bp, 9 predicted proteins | sample MGYA00519684_ERZ838225 | MGnify/ENA primary metagenome ERZ838225 (study PRJEB31850, sample SAMEA3708829) | human gut metagenome | biome: human gut; feature: human-associated habitat; material: faeces | place: China | collected 2014 ...
AGAATTGCTGGTTTACTTTAACTATATTCTGTTCAATTTTCAAAGACCATTTACTTTGTCGCACCGAAGCGACTCCCTTATCTTATCACTGAGAAACTTTTCTGTCAACACTTTTTTTAACAATTTTTTATTATTTATATCAATAAAAAATTTGTTTTTTGTTTTGACTTACTCATTACCTCCCTCAAGATAATAGTTATGATATCACCTAAAATCATTTATAATTTATATTATATCCCCAATATTTAAAGTTATAATATAAATTACCCATATTTTTATTAAAATTCTCTTAATTTCTTATGTTGATACACTAGGAACAGTGTCATATTTTTATTATATACTTATCCACTTAATACACATTATCCACAACCTTATATATATTAAAACTTATTATTATCAACATAATTAACATTATCCACAAGTATATATTTTCATATAATTCCTATAATTTATTTTAACTTCTGCATAAATTTTTATAATAATCAATATAAATAATGCTAAATTTTATAATTTAAATATATTTTCATATTTTTATTAAATTCTATATAAAAACTTTCTATGCAAAAAAGTGGCTGTCGCACTAAATTTATTAAAAAAATAAATCCCAAACTCCATGAGTTTAGGATTTATGGTAAAATACTTTTATGTACTTAAAAAAAATCTTACACAAAAATTATACTATAAATCGAAAGTTTTATCAATTAAAACTTCCTTTTGATATAGGGTGCATAATTCCAGATAATGATTCGGTGAGATTACTAAACCAGTTTGTGGATGATATGCATTTAACTGAGCTATATTCTACTTATTCTAAAATAAGAGAAAATCAAGTATCATCAATGAATATGCTGAAAATTATGCTTTATGGATATATGAATGGACTTTACTCTTCAAGAGACGTAGAAACTGCATGTAGAAGAGATATCAATTTTATGTTTCTACTAGAAGGTGCTTCGCCACCAGACCATTCAATATTTGCAAGGTTTAGAAGTTTACACTTTGCTCCATGTTCTAAAAAACTTTTATCAGAAGTAACCAAGTTTCTTTATAAAATTTAGGAAATATCAGGTAAGTCAATATTTATTGATGGTACTAAAATAGAAGCTTGTGCTAATAAGTATACTTTTGTTTGGAAAAAAGCTGTAACAAAAAATCTATCTAAATTGTTAATAAAAATAGCCGACCTTGTAAAAGAATGTGAAGAACTTTATGGAATTAAATTAATTTATAAAGATAAAGTACAAATGAAGCATGTAAAAAAGCTTAGAAAAAAACTTTATGAATTAAAAAGTTTAGAAGGAATAGAGTTCGTCCACGGATGTGGTAAAAGAAAAACTACTTTACAAAAGTCTATAGAGAAACTCGAAGAATATCTTTTAAAATTTAAAGAATATAATAAAAAGGTATACACTTGCGGAAATAGAAATAGTTACTCAAAAACGGATATTTATGCTACATTTATGAGAATGAAAGAAGATGCTATGAAAAATGGACAACTTAAAGCAGCTTATAATGTGTAGCATGGGGTGGATGCTGAATATATTACGTGGCTTACCGTTGTTCCTGAGCTAACAGACACAACTACATTGATACCATTTCTTAAAAGGATGGAAGAAAAATCAAAATTTAAATATTTAAAAATAGTTGACGATGCTGGATATGAAAGTGAAGAAAATTACTCATTTATTGAAGAAAATAATCAGATATCATTTATTAAACCTTCTAATTATGAAATATCTAAAACAAGAAAATACAAGAATGATATTAGTAGAATAGACAATATGGATTATGATTCTGAAAGTGATTTATTTATATGTCAAAATGGTAAAAAGCTAATAGCTAATGGGGTAAAGATTAGAAAATCTAAAACTGGATATGAAAGTGTAAACACAATTTATATATGTGAGGACTGTAGTAATTGCAACTATAAGAGTCAATGCATTAAAGGAAATAATTCTAAAATTTCATTGGAGAAAAGAACTAAAAAATTTGAAACTTCAAAAAAGTTTAATCAACAAAGGAAAGAAGATTTAGAAAGAATTATTACAGATGAAGGTATTTTACTTAGAATGAATAGAAGTATTCAAGCAGAAGGAGCTTTTGCACAAGTAAAACATGATATGAATTTCAAAATATTTATGTGTAGTGAGCAAAAGAATGTTTTAGCAGAAAGTATTATACTTGCTATTGCTCATAATGTTAATAAGTTACATAATAAAATACAATATAACCGAACTGTTAAGCATTTGTTTGCGCTAAAAGAAGTTTAACAGTTAAATTTTTCAAGTTTTTTCTGTTAGCTTTATTAAAGTGCGTCTATTTTTAAATAAAATCTATTCATATTATAAAATATATTCTAAATATTACAAACGTATAGAAAAGGAACTATCGCTAACGGATTTTTTATCCGCTATTGCGACAGCTTCTTTTTATAATAAATTTTATATTTTAAAAGGAATTATCTATCATAATTTTCAATTAGAAAGTTCGAAAACTAATTGAAAGAAATATCTTAAACTTATTAATTAATTTAATATCCAACACCCAATATTAAATTAATATTATTAAAAGTTAATTTGTAATTAAACAACTCTCTTTTTAGGAATAACAACAGGATTGTCTATTAATCCCTTTACTTCTTCATTATCATCTACTAATGTTCCCTTATCAGTAATTGCATGATTCATCATTACATTATTTCCTATAACAGTATTTTGTAATATAACACAATTTTCAATTACACTACCTCTTCCAATATAAACATTTCTTCCTATAACACAATTCTTAACTTCTCCTTCAATATAGGAACCATTAGCAATTATAGAATTTATAACATTACTTGTTACAGTATATTGAGTTGGGCAAGCATCCTTTGGTTTTGTGTATATTGGAAACTTACTATAGAATAACTCTTTATTTACTTTCTCATTTAAAAAATCCATATTTGCATCAAAATATGCATTTATAGAATTTATACAAGCTAGATACCCTTCAAATTCATATGCTCCAACTTTTAATTTATCTATATTTCCATTAATATAATTTTTAATCTTTTTATATCTTCCACCTCTAATACATTCATATATCATATCAATAAAAAGATCTGTTTTCATTATATACATTTCCATATTAATATTAGCACTATTTTTTAATCCAACATTTTCTCCAACACCAATAACTCTTGAATTTTCATCTAAATTCAATACTTGGCAATCTATAAAGTTTTCTTCTACATGCTTAACATTCTTATAAACAACACTTACATCATTTCCTTGTTCAATATGATACTTAATTAAGTCATTATAATCTATATTACAAATCATATATGAAGAACAGATTAACGTATACTCTTTTTTGCTACGATCAAAATAATCAATGTTATCTAAAAAATTATGAACATCATCATGTACTGGAGGTTCATCACTAAAGTTAAATACCTTTAATCCATCTTTCTTACGATATATATCCCAAGGCTTTCCATTTGTTAAATGGTCCATTAATGATCTTGAATTATTCTTTGTAAAAATTCCTATTGCTTCTATACCTGAGTTAGTCATATTTGATAAAATGAAATCAACCACTCTATATCTACCAGCTATAGGTAAAGATGCTAATGGCCTATGTCTTGTTAACTCCGTTGTTTTTTTTTCATTTTCATCTAAATTAATTATACCAATACAGTTATTCATCTTCTCATCTACCCCCTTATATTAAACATCCATTGCCTTTATTACACTGCCACTTTTAACATCTTCTTTTGATGCTATAACTGATATTTTTTCACCATCTCCTATTTTGCAGTCTTTTCTAATCTTTGCTTCTCCACCTATAATGGCTTTATTAATAACTACATTATCTCCAATCTTAGCATCTGTCATAATTACAGAGTCCTTAATAACAGTGTTCTTCCCAATATATACACCTTCAAATAATACAGAATTCTCTACTTTTCCATGAACTGTACATCCTTCAACAACTAATGAATTCTTAACATTTGCATCTTTTCCTATATATTGAGCAGGTCTTACTGGACTTACAGAATAAATCTTCCAATCATCATCATAAAGATTTAATCCACTTTCTCTTTTTAATAAATCCATATTTGCTTCCCAAAGGCTGCTGATTGTACCAACATCTTTCCAATAGCCCTTAAATGGATATGCAACTAACTTTCTACCTTCATTTAACAGCTTAGGAATTATGTTTTTACCAAAGTCATTACTTGATTCCTTATCTTTTTCATCATCCTTTAATGCTTGTCTTAGAACCTTCCAGTTAAATATATAAACACCCATTGATGCCATATTACTCTTAGGATTAGCTGGCTTTTCTTCAAACTCATATATAGATAAATCATCATTAGTATTCATTATTCCAAATCTACAAGCCTCTTCCATAGGAACTTCTATTACTGCAATAGTTGCTTCAGCATTTTTTTCCTTGTGGAATTGAAGCATTTTATCATAATCCATTTTATATATATGATCTCCTGATAAAATTAATACATATTCAGGATCATATCTATCAACGAATTCTATATTTTGATAAATAGCATTTGCTGTTCCCTTATACCAGTTACCACCCTTTTCTTCTTGATATGGTGGTAGTATGCTTACTCCGCCATCTCTTCTGTCTAAGTCCCAAGGAGTTCCTATCCCAATATGAGCATTTAATTCTAATGGCTTATATTGTGTTAAAACTCCAACAGAATAAATTCCTGAATTTGAGCAATTACTTAATGGAAAATCTATAATTCTATATTTTCCCCCATATGGAACTGCCGGCTTAGCTAATTTTTTTGTTAATACGCCTAATCTTGATCCTTGTCCTCCTGCTAATATCATAGCAACCATTTCTTTTTTTCTCACTATTCTCCCCATCCCCTCTTAATTTAATAAACTACAATATTTTATTGAATTACTAAATTACATTTTCTTATTTATGTTAAATTTATTATTTAACTATATTTATTTATATAAATGAATTCCTCATTAATTTTTATTTGTTAGTTATATATTAATGTTAAACTAACATTTTCAATATTAATTAATTCAATATTTTACAAGTAAATGATTTAATAAGGCACTTTATTTTGATAAAAGTGCCCTATTTTTTATAGAACCTTTAAAATTTTATATTCATGTCCTTTTAAATTTAACTTTAATTTTCCATCTTTTATTTCATATTTTTTTTCACTATTAATTAAATCAATAATATTTTTATTACTATTAATTTCACTTAAGAATATATTTTCTTCCATTTCTATTGTATTTACTACAACTATTATTTTTTCATTATTATACAGTCTTTCATATCCTAAAATTTCATTTGGAAGCTTTAAAAATTGTATCTCCCCATTTTTTAGAGCATTTTCTGTACTTCTAATTTTTACTATGCTCATATAAAAATCTAATATTTCTTTGTTTTCTTTTCCCCAAGGATATGTTTTCCTATTACTAGGATCACCTTTTCCTAACAATCCCGCTTCATCTCCATAATATATCAATGGAACTCCTGGCAATGTCATTTGAATTATAACTGCTAATTTTAATAAACTAACATTATTATTTAAAACTGTTAATACCCTTTCAGTATCATGGTTTCCTAATATATTCATAGTTGAATAAAAATATTCCCTAGGATAATTTTCTTTAAGAGACATATACTTTTTTATAAAATAACTATTTCCTATAAATCCTCTAACTATATCTAAAATAATTTGCCTTAAAGGATAATTGGTAACAGAATCCAATTCATTTCCAAATAAGTATTCTCTCTTTCTGTTATAACTAAATTTGTTAGATGCATCCTCCCATACCTCACCAATTAAAATGCCATCTTCTTTTACGTCTTTAAGTTTTTTCTTTAAAATCTTAATAAATTCATCTGGAAGCTCATCAGCAACATCTAACCTCCACCCACTAGCTCCAAGCTTTAACCATTTCTCTATTATTGAATTATCTTGCCTAATAATATAATCTAAATAACTAGGATTTAACTCATCAACATTAGGCATATTAGAGAATCCCCACCATGACTCATATAAATTTGGATAATCATTAAATATATACCATCTATAATATGGTGATTGTAAAGATTGATAGGCCCCTAAAGAATCGTAATTCCCAAACTTATTAAAATATTTACTATCACTTCCTGTATGACTAAAAACCCCATCCAATACGATCTTTATACCTAACTTCTCTGCTTTACTGCACAATTCCTTAAATATATTTTCATCTCCAAACATAGAATCAATTTTTTCATAATTACCTGTATCATATTTATGACAGCTTGGTGAATCAAATATTGGGTTAAGATATATTGTGCTAATGCCTAAAGATTTTATATATTTTAACTTTTTAATTACCCCTAAAAGATTACCTCCATAAAAATCCCATCTAACTATATTTCCATTAATATCTTTTATATACATAGGCTCATCATCCCATCTTCCATATATAAAAGTATTTTTTTTAGGATTTAATACTTTTCCCTCTTCTTCACCATTAAAAAATCTATCTACGAATATTTGATATATAATCCCCTCTTTATACCAATTTGGTACTTTTTCATTAGAATATATAGTTATTTGATAACTTTTGTGATCATTAAAATATACTTGTCCAACTCCACCTAATGCTTCTATGTTATTACCATATATAATATTTCTACCATAATAATTTATTCTAAAATGATAATATATTAAGCCAAAAGAATTACTAGTATCTACTTCAGTTTCATAAATCCAATTATTTATTTCTTCATTCCAACCTAATTCATTCATTTGAAGTTCTATTTGATTATTATAAAAATTAATTAAACTAATATAAGCTGCACATCTTTTACTAGTCCATAATCTAATTTTTACTTTAGTCCCTGTAATAACTGCTCCAAAAGGGCTTCTTAATTTAATATTATGTGAGTCATGGAAAATTTGTATATCATCCAAATTCACATTCCTCCTATAAATTCTTATATATTACTGTAGATCCCCAAATTCCAGTTGCATATTCCTTAATAGTTCTATCTGATGAAAATATACCTGAATGAGCTATATTAATTCCACATATTTTTTGCCATTTGTTTTGGTTCTTATAAAGTTCATTAACTCTATTTTGAGCTTTTAAATAAGATTCAAAATCCTTTAGTACAAAAAATTCATCATTATAAGTTAATAAATTTTCATATATGCTTCTAAATCTATCTTTATCACTACAATACTTACCATTAATCAAGTCATCAGTTACTCTTTTTAGCTTAGGATCATTATTACAAACTTCCCATGCAGAATACCCACCATGTTTATGATAACTAAGAACTTCTTCTGCATTTAATCCAAAAATAATAATATTATCCTCTCCAACCTCATCTTTTATTTCTATATTAGCACCATCTAAAGTTGCTATTGTAATTGCACCATTCATCATAAATTTCATATTAGATGTACCAGATGCTTCTTTAGTTGTAGTTGATATTTGTTCACTTAAATCAGCTGCAGGAATTATCTTTTCTGCTAAAGATACTTGATAATTTTCAAGCATTACAACCTTAATTTTATCATTTACTCTAGGATCATTATTTACGGTTTCTGCTACCCTACATATTAATTCAATTATATTTTTAGCTAAATAATATCCTGGAGCTGCTTTTCCTGCAAATATAAAGGTTCTAGGTAATATATCTAAATTTGGATTTTCAATTAATTTATTATAAAGATCCATTATTCTTAAACAATTTAAAGTTTGTCTCTTATAAGCATGTATTCTTTTTATTTGAACATCAAAAATTGAATTAGTATCAATAATTATTCCATTAGTTTTATATATTTCTTTTGCTAATCTTTCTTTATTATCTTTCTTTATTTGAGCAAGTTTTTGTAATACCCCTGAATCATCTAAGTGATTTTTAAAATTTTCTAAATCTGTTGGATGTTTTATAAAGCTATCTCCAATTGTATCTATTAGAAGATTTGTTAATTTAGGATTAGATCTAATTAACCATCTCCTATGAGTGATTCCATTAGTCTTATTGTTAAACTTAGATGGATATAAATAATAAAAATCAGACATTTCTCTTTTCTTTAAAATTTCTGTATGAAGTTTAGCAACTCCATTAACACTATGGCTTCCTACTATAGCTAAATTAGCCATTCTTACATATCCATCCCCTATAATAGACATCCTAGATATCTTATCCCATTGTCCTAAATATTTATTCCAAAGTTCTTCACAATATCTTCTATTTATTTCTTCAATAATCATATAAATTCTTGGTAGCAATCCCTTAAACATATCAATGGGCCATTTCTCTAAGGCTTCTGCCAAAATTGTATGATTAGTATATGAAATTGTATTTTGAGTTATTCTCCATGCAGTTTCCCAAGATAACCCTTCTTCATCTAATAATATTCTCATTAACTCAGGTATAGCCAATGTTGGATGTGTATCATTAATATGAATTGCTATTTTTTCATCTAATAAATTTATATCTCCATTATGCTTCTTATAATGCCTTACAATACTTTGTATTCCTGCTGATACAAAAAAGTATTGTTGTTTTAACCTTAACATTTTTCCCTCATAAAAAGAATCTTCTGGATATAAAACCAAAGAAATTGCTTCTACAGAATTTTTATAAGATATAGCCTTTAAAAATTCTCCTCTACTAAATGATGAAAAATCAAATTCATTTGATACAGGTTCTGCACTCCATAATCTTAATGTATTTACCGCCTCATTTTCATATCCAACTATAGGTGTGTCATATGGAACAGCTAATACAGGCTCATAATTCACATGTGTAAATGTAAGTTTTCCATTAACATAATCTGAAATTATACTTCCCCCGAATTTTACTATTTCAGCCTTGTCCTGCTTTTTAATCTCCCACACATTACCTTCTCTTAGCCAATTATCAGATGCCTCAACTTGTTGACAGTCAACTATTTTTTGTTCAAAAAATCCATATTTATATCTTATTCCACACCCATGCCCTGCAATATTTAATGATGCCATTGAATCTAAAAAACATGCTGCTAATCTACCAAGACCTCCATTACCTAAACCTTGATCATGTTCTAAGCTCTCAATTTCTTCAAGCTCAATTCCTAGTTCACTTAATGCTTCTCTACAAATATCTCTTATTCCTAAATTTAAAAGAAAATCACCTAATAACCTTCCTAATAAGAATTCCATTGAGAAATAGTATACTTGCTTTTGTCCAGTTTGATTATATCGCTTATTAGTATCCATCCAAGTACTAATTACATAATCTCTAACCAAACTGCCTAATGCTTCATATTTTTGTTGATTACTTCCTTCTTTTAATTCCTTACCATGTAATTGAACGAATTTATTGTTATAATCTCTTTTAAATGAATTCTTATCTATTGATAGCATATATCTACCTCCTAATAGCTTGTATCCATTAAGGTGTTTTAACTAATCCTTCATATAACTTCTTGTATTGTATAGCTGATTTATCCCAACTGTTATCTGAATTCATGGCTTGTCTTATTATGTTTTTCCAAGCATCCTTATCTTTATAGATCTTCAATGCATATTCAGTTATTTGCATTAATTCATTTGAATTGAAATTTTTAAATCCAAATCCGTTTCCTTCTCCAGTATATTCATTATATGGAGATATTGTATCTTTTAATCCTCCAGTTTCTCTTACAATAGGTATTGCTCCATATCTTAAAGAAATTAATTGTCCTAATCCACAAGGTTCAAATAATGAAGGCATTAAAAACATATCCGTTCCTGCATATATTTTATGAGCTAATACATTATCAAATTTAATATTTGCTAAAACCTTATCTGGATATCTATATTGCAAGTTTTTAAATGTTTCTTCATACCAATAATCTCCGGTTCCTAAAACAACAAATTGTATATCCTTTTGAAGAAGCCTATCAATAATACTTACAATTAAATCACATCCTTTTTGATGCGTTAATCTTGATATTAATCCAATCATAGGAGTATCTTCTTTTTGTGGTAATCCTAATTCCTTTTGAAGTGATAATTTATTTTCAATCTTATCTTTTATATTATTGCAGTTAAAATTCTTAAAAATGAATTTGTCCTCTTCAGGGTTAAATTCTTCATAATCTATTCCATTTACTATTCCCTTTAAAATTTCACTTTTACTTCTAAGTAATCCATCAAGGCCTTCACCACCTTGTTGAGTTTTTATTTCTTCTGCATAAGTATTGCTTACTGTTGTAATTTCATCACAATAATTAATTCCACCCTTTAAAAAACTTACCATTCCATTTAATTCAAGACTGCCATTAGCTAATGGCATATAATCATATCCAAATAATTCTGGTAAAACTTGAGGTATAAAATTGCCCTTAAACAATAAATTATGAATAGAAAATACAGTTTTCATTTTAGAATAAAATTTGTCATTTTTATATTCTAAATTTAATAGTACTGGTACCATTCCTGTTTGCCAATCATTACAATTAATTAAATCTGGTTTCCAATCTATTTCTTTAATAAATTCCAAAACTGCCCTATTAAAGAATGCAAATCTTTCTCCATCATCATAATAGCCATATAGACCATCCCTATTAAAATAGTACTCGTTGTCTATAAAATAATAAACAACATCTTTATATTTATATTGGAAAACTCCGCAATATTGATTTCTCCAACCAACAGGAACTGTAAACCATTTTATAAATTGTAAATTTTGCTTTAGTTCATCCTTTATATTTTTATACTTTGGTATTACTACCCTTGCATCTACACCTAGGTTTGCTAAAGATTGAGGTAATGCCCCCATCACATCTCCTAAACCACCAGTCTTAATAAATGGATGCGCTTCTGATGCTGCAAACAATACTTTCATCTATTCACACTCCCTATTTAGAATTATTATTCATTTTTTTTAAAATAATAGCCGCCATTGGTGGAACCTTTATTGTTATAGAGTATGGTTGATTATTAAATGTCACTTCTTCTGCAATTAAAACTTCATCAATAGTTTGTCCTGAACCTCCATAAATTTCACTATCTGTATTAAAATCTTGTACATATTTCCCTAACTCTGGAACACCTAATCTAAAATCATATCTAACAACAGGTGTGTAATTACATACAAATATTAAAGATTCTTTCTTTTTCTTATCCATTCTAATAAAAGAATATATACTTTCTTCAGAATTATCTGGATCAATCCACTTATATCCTTCAAGATTATAATCATTGTCCCATAATGCCTTATGTTCCTTGTAATAATGATTCATGTCCTTAAAGAATAACTGTGTTTTTTTATGCATTTCAAATTCTTCAATTAAGTTCCACTGTAATTGCTTATCCTCATTCCATTCTTCAAATTGTCCAAATTCTGACCCCATAAAAATTAACTTTTTCCCTGGATGTCCAATCATATGAGCTAAATAAAGTCTCAATCCAGCAAACTTATTCCAATAATCTCCCCACATTTTATTAACAAGAGCTCCTTTTCCATGCACAACTTCATCATGTGAAATAGATAATATAAAGTTCTCTGAATAGTGATAAGCCATAGAAAATGTCATCTTATTATGATGATATTTTCTATATATAGGATCTTCCTCAATATATTTTAATGTATCATTCATCCATCCCATATTCCATTTAAAGTTAAATCCTAAACCATCTTCTTCAACTGGTTTTGAAATTTTAGCCCATGCTGTAGATTCTTCTGCAATAGTCATTACAGTAGGAAATTCTTCATGAATTGCTGAATTATAATCTTTTATAAATTGTATTGCTTCTAAATTTCCATTTTCACCATAAATATTAGGATACCATTCATCATTTTCTCTTCCATAGCTTAAATATAGCATATTGGAAACAGCATCATTTCTAATACCATCTATATGAAATTCTCTTATCCAAAAAAATAAATTTGAAATTAGAAAACTTTTAACTTCTGGTTTTCCTAAATCAAAATTACATGTACCCCATCCCTTATTTTCTCTTTTCCATTCTTCATCATATTCATAAGTTGGAGTTCCATCAAACATATATAAGCCATGAGAATCCTTGCAAAAATGGCTTGGTACCCAATCTAATATTACTCCTATTCCTGCATTATGAAGTTCATCAATAAGGTATTTAAAATCATTTGCATTTCCATATCTACTAGTAACAGAATAATACCCTACACCTTGGTACCCCCAAGATGCATCTAATGGATGCTCTATTATTGGTAATATTTCTACATGAGTATATCCCATATCAACTAAGTAGTTTGGTAGTTGTTCTGCAATCTCTCTATATGTTAAAAACTTTTCATCTTTTGTTTTCCATGAGCCCAAATGCATTTCATAAATATTAATTGGACTTTCATACATATTAAATCTTTTTCTTTTTAACATCCAACTTTTATCATTCCATTTATATTTATCAGTTTCTCCAACAATAGATGCTGTATTAGGTCTATTTTCTGATTTAAATGCATATGGATCTGACTTTAAATTATAATGTCCATATATATTTTCTACTGCATATTTATATTTTTCGCCTTCATTAAGACCTTCAATAAATATACTCCATATACCTTTATCTGATACCTTTTCCATTTCATATTCATCTTTTATTTTAAAATCAGAAAAGTCTCCTACTACATACATTCTTTTTGCTCTTGGAGCCCAAGTTGTAAATCTTACACCCTTTTTTCTCTTTTCAGAAACACAATGTGCTCCCATAAATCCATATGACTCATAATGCTTTCCTTCATGAAATAAATCAATATTTTCCGAAGTTAATTCACATTTTACCTTTTTTCGTATTGTTCTACTTACTTTTTTATTATCTAAACTTTTTTTATTATTGTTTTTATTTATTGATTTAACATCTTCAATAGTCTTTTTGGTACTACTTTTCTTAACAGCTACTCCATTTTCTCCTCTCATGTAAATACCCCCTCATTTCTAATTCTACTTTATCAAATAATATAGAATTTAATTCCTTTATTATATAATTCTACCATTAAACATTTATACGCTTCAACTTCTTTTAAGCGACATTTAATTTAATAATTCCTTTTAGTTATTTAATTATTATTTTTATTTGTGTTGAAATTTGTAGTTTATGTACCTTTATTCTTATTATTTGTCCATATCTTTGCACCCTATTCCATTTTTTACCTATCATATTTCTTACACTATTTTATTTTAAATATATGTTTTTATGATATTTTTTATAACAATATAAAATGATTTTTGATTTATTGTAAATTTTATTAATTCTTAAATTTAAAAAGAGGCTGTCGCACTAAAAATTTTATACACAATATATTGTTTTAAAAAATAAAAATTAATATAATATATTGTAGTATTTATTCTTAATGCGACATCCCCTTAGCTAGTGCAACATTACTTTATACAATTTTTTATGCTCTAATAAATTTTCACTAAATCACCCAGTAAAAGCATAACATGCTTTTACTCTATAAAAAATATTTTTGAAATCGAGTAGGAGGAAAATAAATTATTTTATATTCCGTCCTCTCACACCACCGTGCATACCGGCCTGGTACACGGCGATTCTTTAAGTTTAATAAATTTTAATATACTGATGTGTTAGGCTTTTCAAGCCTAAGTCCGTAACCTTCATCTCATATATCTGCTACATTTACTCCTAAAGTT
>ERZ838225.1866-NODE-1866-length-13596-cov-28.656968_pt1 | contig 13596 bp, 13 predicted proteins | sample MGYA00519684_ERZ838225 | MGnify/ENA primary metagenome ERZ838225 (study PRJEB31850, sample SAMEA3708829) | human gut metagenome | biome: human gut; feature: human-associated habitat; material: faeces | place: China | collected 2014 ...
ATCAGAAAACTTTATTCTTGGTCTGATGAAGATAAATTAATCAATAACTAATCAATTATGAGGATAGAAATATCCTCTTTTTTTTATACAAAAAAGTAAAATAAATAAGTAAAGATTAAATTAATCTCTACTTATTTAAAACATTCAATAAATTGATTTATAAGAATAGGTGTTTCTTCATTCTTTCTCGTAATAAAAGCAATACCTGTATATAAATCTTTATCTTCTAAATAAGCATATTCTAAAGAAGAATCATAATTTAAAGATAAGCTACTTAAAGGAACGATAGCAACACCAATACCGCTGTTTGCCCAAATAAGAGAAGTTCGGCTATCGTCACAAGTCACTTTTATTTGAATTTGAATGTGTTTATTTAGGCTATAATCATTGATTAAAGGAAGATATCTTTGATGGATAATCAAAGGTATCTTTTTTAAGTCTTTCATTTTAGAAATAGGTCTTTTAAAATATTCTTTTTTACCTATAACAATCATAGGTTCTTTTTCTAAATAAAACGTATTAACTTTAGAAGTATCAAAAGGAGTTCTAACAATCCCTAAATCAATATTATGAGACAATAATAAATCAAGTATTTCATAAGTAGAACCTTCATAAATACGATATTGAACATGATCATAGTGTTCAATAAAATGCTTAATATTATCTTGTTGAATTAAACCACCATTAGAAGAAGTAATTCCAATTCTTAATACATCTTGAAAAGATTCTTTTAATTCATTTTTAGTAATTTCAGTTAAATCTAATATTTGAAGACATCTTTTATAAAAACGCATTCCTGCATCTGTTAATTCAATTTGTTTATTTCCTCTTTTTAACAAAGTAATACCAAGTTCTTCTTCTAATTGTTTAAGTTGAATAGATAAAGGGGGCTGTGCCATATGTAAAACCTGTGCAGCTTTAGAAATAGTTCCTTCTTCTACAATTGTTTTAAAATACTTCATTTGTCGAATATCCATTATAAATCCTCCTTTATATGTTAATAATATAATTATTATATAATATATATATTTTACATATAGATAAATCTTATCATATAATAACGCAGAGGTGAAGAATGTGAAACTATTAAAATACGTTAAAGAATATAAATTTTCAGCAACACTAGGTTTTTTATTTAAAATCTTTGAAGCTGCTTTAGAATTATGTGTTCCCGTTGTTATGGCCTCTGTCATTGATAAAGGAATTGCTTATAAAGATACCAATTATATTTTAAAATGTGGGCTCGTCCTTATTGGTTTAGCTGTTTTTGGTTATTTATTTGCACTTGTTTGTCAATGGTATGCTTCCCTTACATCACAAAGTGTGGGGACACAACTTAGAAAAGACATGTATCATCAAATCAATCAATATGATGATGCCAATTTAGATACCCTTACAGCACCATCGTTAGTGACAAGACTTATTAATGATGTAGTACAAATTCAATTAGCTGTAGCGATGACGATTCGTCTTACATCAAGAGCTCCATTTTTAATGATTGGTTCATTATTTATGGCGTTTATGATCAGTGGTTCTTTATCAATGATCTTTGTTGTAGGGGCGATTATTTTAGCGGTATCGATGTTATCAATTACAATTATTTCGATGCCTTATTTCTCTCGTATTCAAAAGTTATTAGATAAGATTGCTTTAATAGCAAGAGAAAACTTAAAAGGTGTACGTGTTATTCGTGCTTTTTCAAATCAAAATCATGAAGTAAAAAGATTTAATTTAGAAACAAAAAATCAAAAAGATGAACAAGTAAAAGTAGGTAAAATACAAGCTTTATTAAATCCCTTTACTTATTTAATTGTAAACTTTGCAATCATTATTATTATTTATGCTAGTGGTTTCCAAGTCAATGTAGGAAGTCTTTCTCAAGGGGAAGTTATTGCCTTAATTAACTATATGAATAGTATTTTACAAGCACTCATTGTCTTTGCGAATGTTTTATCAATCTACAATAAAGCTACAGCAAGTTATCAAAGAGTTTTTGAAGTACTTGAAACAACACCGCAAGTAGAAGATCAAGGAAGTTATTCAACCCTTATTCCTAATGAAAAAATGATTGAATTTAAAGATGTCAACTTTGGATATCTTCAAAAAGATGTGTTACACAACTTATCATTTACGATCAATAAAGGTGAAACAGTAGGAATTATTGGAGGAACGGGTGCTGGTAAATCAACACTAGTATCCCTTATTGGAAGAAATTATGATGTTAGAAGTGGACAAATTAAAATAGCTGGTAAAAATATTCAAAATTATAAACTAGAAACATTAAGACAACATATCAGTTATGTTTTACAAAATACATCATTGATTTCAGGAACAATTAAAGAAAATATTTGTATGTCAAAACCTTACCAAGAAGAAACAATGAATAAAGCTTTAGAAGTTTCACAAGCTAAAGAATTTGTAAGTCGTCTTCCTCAAGGAATAGAAAGTGCTGTTGTTCAAGGTGGGAAAAACTTCTCTGGTGGACAAAGACAACGTTTAACAATAGCTAGAGCACTTTATAAACAAGCGGATATTTTAGTTTTAGATGATTGTTCAAGTGCGTTAGACTATGCAACAGATGCTGCTTTACAAAAACAATTACAAGAATTAAAAGAAATGACAAAAATTGTTATTTCTCAAAGAACAGCGTCTTTAAAAAGATGTGATCGTATTATGGTTTTATATCATGGTGAACTTGTTGGTTTTGATTGTCATGAAAAATTATTAAAAAATTGTACGGTTTATAAAGAAATTTATGAATCTCAAAATAGTAAGGATGGTGATCTCAATGGATAAAAAAACAATTAAAAGATTGCTTACATATTGTAAACCTTATCGTTTTTTAATTATGTTATTAACACTTTTATCAATTGTCTCTGTTGTCTTTACTTTACTTACACCAGTTTTAATAGGTCAAGCAATAGATTTATTGGTTGGAAAGAATCAAGTTCATTTTCAAGCGTTATTGAACAAACTTATTTTTATTGGAATTGTTATTTTAATTATTTCTTTGATTCAATGGATCATGGGACAAATTACAAATACAATTACTTATAATATTACGAATGATTTAAGAAATAGAGTATTTGATCAAATTCAAGTTCTTCCTTTAAAATATATTGATGCTACAAGTCATGGAGATATTTTAGGAAGATTGATCAATGATATTGATTTAATTGGACAAGGCTTATTACAAAGTTTTACATCCTTGCTTACAGGAATTGCAACAATTGTAGGAACGATTTTGATTATGGCTTATATTCATTTTTCGGTAGCTGTAATTGTGGTTGTTTTAACACCACTTTCTTTACTTGTCGCTTCTTTGATTGTTAAAAGAACACATTCTTATTTCCAAGAACAACTTGCTTTAAGAGGGGAAATGAATGGTTATTGTGAAGAAATGATAGGTAATCAAAAAATTGTTAATATTTTTGATTATCAAGAACAAAACGAAGAAAAGTTTAATGAAATCAATGAACGTATGCATAAAAGTGGGGTTATTTCACAATTCTATGGGGCTTTAATTAATCCCACAACACGTTTAGTTAATAGTATTGTTTATGCTGCTGTTGGTATTTTTGGAGCATTTCAAGTATTAAATGGTTCATTTACAGTAGGTATTCTTTCAAGCTTTTTAACATATGCTAACCAATATACAAAACCATTTAACGAAATATCATCCGTTATGTCAGAAATGCAAACAGCCATTGCTGCCAGTCAAAGAGTCTTTGCATTATTAGATGAAGAAACAATCCAAGAATTAACAACATCTAAAATCATTGAAAATAAACAAGGACATATTATCATTGATCATTTAAATTTCAGTTATGATCCAAGTAAACCATTAATTCAAGATTTTAACTATGAAGCTAAACCAGGAACAATGACAGCTATTGTAGGTAAAACAGGTTGTGGAAAAACAACATTAATTAACTTATTAATGCGTTTCTATGATCCTCAAGGTGGAAAAATTACAATTGATGGTGTTAATATTGAAGATATGAACCGAGAAGATTTAAGAAAAATGTACGGTATGGTTTTACAAGATAGTTGGTTATTTAAAGGGACTATTAAAGAAAATATTGCTTATGGAAAAACAAAAGCTAGTGATGAAGAAATCATTGAAGCGGCTAAAAAAGCACGTGTGCATAAATATATTATGTCTCTTCCTCAAGGATACGATACAATGGTCGAAGAAGATGGTGGAAATATGTCTCAAGGACAAATGCAACTTGTGTGTATTGCACGTATTATGTTAACACATCCACCAATGTTGATTTTAGATGAAGCAACAAGTTCAATCGATACGCGTACAGAATTACAAATTCAAAAAGCTTTTGATGAAATGATGAAAGGAAGAACAACCTTTATTGTTGCTCACCGTTTATCAACGATTAAAAATGCCGATCAAATCATCGTTATGGATCAAGGACATATTGTAGAAATTGGTAATCATGAAGAATTGCTTCAAAAACAAGGTTATTATCATCAACTTTATTACAGTCAATTCGAAACTGAATAATCAAGAAAGTTACGATTTTAAGTCGTAACTTTTTTATTAGTTCCTTTGAAGTAACTATACCACAATATTGTGCGTGCTTTTTTTTATTAGAAATAAAATTATAATGAAAAACGAAAAAGGAGGCACAACAATGAATGTTTCAACTTGTTTAAATATTTTAAGAGAAATCAAAGATGTTGCTTTTGCAACCGTTGATGAAAATAATCAACCACAAGTAAGAATTATAGATGTAATGTTGGTTGAAGATAATAAATTATATTTTTGTACAGCAAGAGGAAAAGATTTTTATAAACAATTAAAAAATCATCCATACGTTGCAATTATAGGAATGAATAAAGAGTATCAAATGGTTCGTTTAAATGGACTTGTTAAACGATTAGAAAAGCAAAAATATTGGATAGATCGTATTTTTAAACATAATTCATCAATGAATAATGTTTATCCAAATGAGAGTCGTTATATTTTAGAAGCCTTTTGTCTTGAAGAAGGTGAACTAGAATTCTTTGATTTAGGCAAAGAACCTATTTATAGAGAAAGTTTTTCAGTGAATAAAGAGATAAAATCTAAGGGATTTATCATTAGTAATCAATGTATTCAATGTGGCTTATATCAAAAGAATTGTCCACAACAATGTATTTCAAATTATCAAATTCAACAAGAACGTTGTTTATATTGTGGATTATGTTATGAAAAATGTCCTGTACAAGCAATAGAAAGTAAAGTATTGTAATATTCATACATTAGCTAAAGTGATTGATAATATAAGAGAAAGAATGCAAAGTGATGATAGTTTTTCTTATTCCTATTTTCCGGTAATTCAATTTTATGATTATGGAAATGAAATTAAACAAAAACTCTCTATTGGTTATGGCAAAGAACTTCCTATAGGGAGTTCCTTAGAAATTATGTATGAGGAAAATAATCCTAAACGTATATTGATTTTAGAAAATAATCCACAAAAAAAGCTATATATCATTTTTATAATTGTGGGTATTTCTTCGTTAATAGCAGGTTTAATAATACGTATTCTTTAAAGACTTACGAGATGATTTCGTAGTTTTTTTTATTAGAAACTTTTTTGGACTATCCGCCCATTGAAGAAGGTAGGAGAGATTGCTAAAATAATAATAGAAATGAGACAAATGTGAGACGAATTATCTTTAAACATATGATACAATGATAGAAAATGTAGATGATCCAACAGAAATCAAAAGATATCGAGATGTCGTAGAAATCAGTCAAAGTATGTTTGCAGGAAATTATGATGACTTAAGAAACAATCGTAAAATCGAAACAGAAAGCTTCATGATGGCGGCAACATTTACGTGTACAAATATTAGAAGAGAAGACTTACCAGAAGAAGATGAAATCAATATGTGTAAGGCAATGGATCAATTATTTCAAAGAACGAGAGATGAAAGAAAACTCAATACTTTAAAAGAATTGCTTAAAGTGAAATTAGGAACTTTATCAAGTCCTTTAGAAAAACAACTCACAAATACATCGCTAGAAAAATTAAATGTTCTTACATTAAATATCTTTAACATCAATAGTGAAGAAGAGGTTTTAAAAATTATTAATAAAAAAATAAACAGTTTGAAATAAATGCTATCTCAAACTGTTTTTTAATATAAATTATTCAATTAAAAGAAAGATTTAAAGGAGTAGTTGATTCTTTTGTACCATGAGGAAGACGTTTTTTTAAAGGAATGACTTTAAAACCAGGGCATAGATACATAAAAGGGGAATAACGTAATTCATGGCTAAGTATAGAAATAACTGTTTTTTGATCTAAAGATGTATAAACATCAAAAACAAGGTCAAAATCTAAAGGATGAATGTTTTTTAATTGAATGCGAGAATCTTTATGATTTTTAATCATTAATTTAAAAATGTGATAGTTACCTGCTGTAATACATAATTTCATGAAAGCACCTCCTTTTATAGTTTGAACAAAAGCATAAATAATATGATTAAAAATAGACAATTTTTATTAAAAAAATTATAATAAAGGAAACGGGGAGCTTTTTGCTGAGAGTAAGTATTGACTTAGACCCATAACCTGATTTGGATAATGCCAACGTAGGAGATATAAACGTTAACAGAGTTCAACAGGGCTCTCTTTTTATTTCCAGGGAAATAAAAAAAGAATATTGTAAAGAAAGAAGGAAATTTGATGAAATTAAATAAAGAAGATTTATTATTGTATGGAGTAACAGATTCAAAATATTTAAAAGGAAGAAAAATGTCGGAATTAGTTGAAGAAGCCATTCTTGGTGGTGTAACAATGATTCAACTAAGAGAAAAAGAAATGACACATGAAGCATTTAAACAAGAAGCATTGGATGTTCAAAGCGTGTGTCAAAAACATCATGTTCCTTTGATTATTAATGATGATGTTGAATTGTGTAAAGAAATTGATGCAGATGGGGTCCATATTGGGCAAGATGATTTAAATTTAAAAGAAGCAAGAAAAATATTAGGTGAAGATAAAATTATTGGTGTATCTGCACATAATTATGAAGAAGCAAAAATAGCTTTAGAAAATGGGGCTGATTATTTAGGTGTCGGAGCTATTTTTGCAACTCAAACAAAAGATGATGCACAAAATATTTCAATGGATACATTAAATGAAATTTGTCAAAAAGTTGATATTCCTGTGGTTGCCATTGGTGGTATTAATCAAGTGAATATCTTAGAATTTATGGGTGTTGCTATTGATGGTGTTGCTATCGTTTCAAGTATCTTTGGAAGTGATGATATCCAAAAAGCAAGTAGCCTATTAAAAGATAAAATTCAAAGAGTTATCTCTAACAAAATGCCAACTTGCCTTACAATTGCAGGTAGTGATAGTAGTGGAGGTGCAGGAATTCAGGCAGATTTAAAAACAATGCTTGCTAATCGTGTTTATGCCATGTCGGTTATTGCAGCACTAACAGCTCAAAATACCACAGGAGTCGATGCTATCTATGATGTCGATGCTTCTTTTGTGGCTAGTCAAATGGATAGTGTGTTTACAGATATTTATCCAATGGCTGTTAAAATTGGAATGGTTTCTCAAAAAGAAGTCATTTTATCTATTAGTGGAAAGTTAAAACAATATCATGCACGTAATATCGTTGTTGATCCTGTGATGGTGGCTACAAGTGGGGCAAAACTTATTAGTGATGAAGCTATTGATACATTAAAAGAAAATCTTTTCCCACTCGCAACGGTTTTAACACCAAATATTCCTGAAGCCGAAGTTTTATCAGGATTAAAAATCAATAATGAAGAAGAAATGTTAACAGCAGCTAAATATATTGGAGATCATTATCATTGTGCAGTATTACTTAAAGGCGGACATCAAATCAATGATGCCAATGATTTACTTTATAAAGAAGGTAATTATCAATGGTTTAAAGGAAAACGTATTAATAACAATAATACTCATGGTACGGGATGTACTTTATCAAGTGCGATTGCTTCTTATTTAGCACGAGGTGAAAATTTGGAAAATGCTGTTAAAAAAGCTAAAGATTATATTTCTGGAGCACTTGCAGCAATGCTTGATTTAGGACAAGGACAAGGACCAATGGATCATGGTTATGTTTTAGATAAAAAAGATTAGACGAATTGTCTATTTTATAGGTATAATAGTGGCGGGTGATGAAAATGAATTATTATGAAGAAGCCTTGAAATTACATGAAAAACATCAAGGGAAAATACATACGGAATTAAATTGTGAAATTAATACAATGGATGATATGTCTGTTGTTTATACGCCAGGGGTTGCTGAACCTTGTCGTAAGATTGCTGAAAATGAAGAAGATGTTTATCGTTATACAACAAAATCAAATACAATTGCTGTTGTCTCAAATGGAACAGCTGTTTTAGGACTTGGAAATATTGGAGCCAAAGCTTCGATTCCAGTCATGGAAGGAAAAGCTGCTCTATTTAAAAAATTCGGAGATGTCAATGCGGTACCTATTTGTTTAGATACACAAGATAAAGAAGAATTGATTCAAACAGTTAAAAATATTGCACCATGTTTTGGTGGAATCAACTTAGAAGATATTGCTTCTCCAGATTGCTTTGAAATCGAAGAAAGATTAGATCAAATGTTAGATATTCCTGTATTCCATGATGATCAACATGGAACAGCTGTTGTAGTACTTGCTGCATTATATAATGCTTTAAGAGTAACTAAAAAAGATATCAAAGGTATTACAGTTGTTTTAAATGGACCAGGAGCTGCAGGAACAGCTATTATTAAAATGATGCATACAGCCGGTGTTGGTAAAATTATTGCAGTGGATGAATTTGGGATTTTATATAAAGATAGACAAGAAGGACTTATTCCTCATAAGCGTGCTTTATGTGATATTACTAATCCTGATAATATGCAAGGTACATTAGCTGATGCATTAAAAGGTGCAGATGTTTTTGTAGGTGTTTCTAAACCAAATCTAGTAACTGATGAAATGGTTCATTCAATGAACAATGATCCAATTATTTTTGCAATGGCAAATCCTGAACCAGAAATTACTTATCAAAAAGCCAAAGCAGCAGGAGCAAGAGTTGTTGGAACAGGTCGTTCAGATTATCCAAATCAAATTAATAATGTTTTAGCTTTCCCTGGTATTTTTAAAGGAGCATTAGAAGCAAGAGTTCCTTCAATTACACCAGAAATGAAAGTAGCTGTGGCTAAAGCTATTGCAGATACAATCAGTGATGAAGATTTAAATGAAGAAAATATCATGCCAAAAATCTTCAATAAAGATGTGACAGCAGCTGTTGCTGATGCAATTAAACAATTTGCTAAATAAAAAAGATATTAACAAAATAAATGACCCTACCTATTTGGTAGGGCTATTTCATATAATTATATTATCATAGTTAAAGTGAAAGAAATCGATGATAAATATGGGTAGAGAGAATAGGGTGAAAATAATTGAGATAAAAGATAGAAATGATGAACTATTAAATACACTGTAAATGTTTGGGAAGATTCTGTAAAAGCCACACATACATTTTTAAATGAACAAGAAATTGAACATATTAAAGAATATGGTCCAATGACATCAAAGAGTGTTGAACATTTGATGGTTGTAGATAATGATGAAGCTGTGGGATTTATGGAAATTGAAAATCATAAATTAGAGATGTTGTTTATAGCTTCTAACCAAAGAGGAAAAGGGCTAGGTAAAGCTTTACTACAATATGGTATGAAGAATTATGATGTTTGTGAATTAACGGTAAATGAGCAAAATCCACAGGCTATTGGTTTTTATGAAGTAATGGGATTTAAAACATACAAGAAAACAGAATTAGATGAAGCAGGAAACCCTTATCCGCTGTTATATATGAAATTAGATAGATAAGATTTTATAGAATTGTTTAAAAAATTAATTATAATGAATATGAAAAAAGAACAACAAACGGTTCACCTTGGATTTTAATAGTATGAAATAACTATCACACATTTTTCTAGAAACAGGAGGTAGTTATTTTTGTTATATATAGAAGTAATTTTACAATGATATCTATTACTGACATGCTTAATGCAAATGTCCATACTAAATAATATATAACAAAAATGATTCTATTATGATAGAATGATACAAGGAGGTACATAGTATGGAAGTTATGCTTATTGTTGGGTTATTTGCTTCATCTGCGCTTTCCTTAAATTTTATTGTTAATCAAAAATATAAATTAGCAGGATCAATGAATATTATTAACTTATGTTTAGTGGTAGCGACAGCTTATCAATTTGATCAAGTAAAGAATATTGTTTGGTTATTTGGAATTGCGGCAGGAGTTGTACTTGTTTATTTTGTAGTAAGATTTCTTTTAAAGAAGAAGAAAAAAGAAAAACAACAATCTATTGAAAATAAGGTTGTTGATGTAGACGTTGTAGATAAGGAGAATTAGAGAATGGAAAAAGTATTAATTGAAATTGAAATGGAAAATGGAGATGTGATGAAAGGAGAACTTTATCCTGAAGTTGCACCAATTACAGTAGAAAACTTTTTAAAATTAATTGATGAAGATTTTTTTGCAGGATTGATTTTCCATAGAGTTATCCCAGGATTTATGATTCAAGGTGGGGGATATACAAAAGACTTTAAAGAAAAACATTGTGATTCTATTAAAGGTGAATTTAAAAGCAATGGTGTTAACAATGAATTAAAACATACAGAAGGTGTTTTATCTATGGCTAGAACAATGATCAAAGATTCAGCATCTTCACAATTCTTTATTATGCATAAACCAGCACCACATTTAGATGGTGAATATGCTGCATTTGGTAAAATTACTGAAGGTTTAGATATTGTAGATCAAATTGCCAATGTCCCTACAAATTTCCAAGATTGTCCAACAACACCAGTTGTGATCAAAACAATTAGAAGAGCGTAATTGTATGAAAGTAATGTTTATATCAGATATTCATGGTTCTTATTATTGGGCAAATAGGGCCATTGAAAAATATCATGAAGAAAAAGCGGATAAACTTATTATTTTAGGGGATATTTTATATCATGGACCACGTAATGATTTACCTAAGGATTATAATTGTAAGAAGGTTATTGCTTTATTAAATCCTTTAAAGAAGGATATTATTGCAGTTAGAGGAAATTGTGATAGTGAAGTTGATCAAATGGTTTTAGATTTCCCTATGCGTAGTGACTATGCTTTGATGGATGTTGATCAACATCATTTCTTTATGACACATGGACATTTATTTAATGAAGATCAACTTCCTTTATTAAATGAAAATAATATTTTGATTTATGGACATTTTCATAAACCACTTGCTAAAAAAGAAAACGGTATTTATATTTTAAATCCGTCTTCGATTTCTTTACCTAAAGAAGGTACGAATAGTTATGGTATTTATGAAAATGACTGTTTTACAATTAAAACATTTGATAATGAAATTGTAAAACAAATACAATTAGATTAATGAAAGAATCGTTTGATAGATAATATCAAGCGATTTTTTTAATGTGTGCCGGGCATGGCACTAATTCAGTTGGAGATAAACCAACCACAGGTATTTACCGCCAAGTGTAATGAACCACAAGTCATTGTCAGTGATGGCAAGGATGGAGGAAGTGGTGTAGTGATTCTTTTGAGCGTACGAACAGAAACTTGATATAAGGCTAAATGGTGGATGAGATTGCATTACAAATCGAAGTCCAAAAGGTAAACGTAAAACCAAGACAGTAAATCAAGACGTTGTAAAAGTTAGAGGATTAGTGAATTACCCCGAGAGGTTTTGTGGACAACGAATTCCAGTAAACTTTAAAAGCAGTGATGGTACCGTTGGTCGAGAAAGGCTTGTCACAAAAAGTCAGCTGAGGTCGTAGTAGGTAGGACACACAATACTGAAGGACCTAATGTTTATATGATGTTTACTCATCATAAGAAATGTTTGAACAGTTCGAAATCGAGAATGGTCTCATAATTGGAAATCGTAATTCCATGGAGATGAAGGTAGAGGGAATGGTTTCAAATATATTTACGAGTGAAGGGAGAAACAACATGAGATTAATTGAAGTGATATTAGATGATAAAAATCTAAATGAAGCAGTCAAGAGGGTCAAGCGTAATAAGGGTGTAGCGGGAGTTGATAAAATGACCGTTTATGAAATTGATACGTATTTTCAAAACAATAAAGAAAGAATCAAAAAGGAAATATTGGAAAAGAAATATAGACTTCAACCAATTGCAACAGGTGAATTAAAATTACCAATTAGTGGTTATGTGCATATGATGAAAGCTTTTGAAAGAATGGTTTGTGAAGCAGCGGTTACTGGAAATAGAGATTTAGCTGTAACAGCTTTAAATATGGATCTGTTATGTCAAATTGATCATGATGCTAATATTGTTATTGATGAACTTATTGAAGCGCATAAAGACTATTTACCACAGTTTAAACAATCTTAGGATTGTTTTTTCTTTTACACAAAAATAATCTTCTTGTTAAAAAGTCCGTGCAAATTTATTAAAAGTATGGTATTTTTAGTTATGGTAGGAGGGATAGTCTATGGTCAAATATATTGATATCGCAGATGATATTAGAAGTAAGATTTTTGATAAAAAATATACATATGGACAAAAACTCCCTTATGAATATGTATTATGTGTTGCTTATCATTGTAATAAAGAAACAATGAAAAAAGCCTTGGATATATTAGTAAAAGAAGGATTGATTGTAAGAAGAAGAGGGGCAGGAACTTTTGTAAAGGATTATGATGCTTCTTCAGAAGATGCAACTCAACTTAAACAATCGGGATTGGGTTTAACACGAAAATTAAAAGGCAAAGGTGAATTAAAAAGTGAAATTATTGAATTTTCGGTTATACCGAGTGATGAGCATATATCTAAAAAATTACAAATAGAAGAGGGATCCTTTGTCTATCATATTATTAGAAAAAGAGTATTTGATGATAAACCGTATTGTTTAGAAATCACATACATGCCTATTTCTATTATTCCAAATTTAAAATTAGAGCATTTGAAAGGCTCGATATACCAGTATATTGAAAAAGAATTAAAATTAAAGATACAAAGTACGCATAAAACTATACGTGCTCATCTATCGAGTCCGTTAGAACAAGAAAATTTGGGATTGAAGGAATATGAACCATATATTGAAGTTGAACAAACGGCATATTTAAGTAGTGGGATTATCTTTGAATATTCATTTACGAGATATCATTACAACAATTTTGAACTTCAAACAGTGACGGTTCAATAGCAAAAAAACATAAAAAAACGCTATCTAAATGATAGCGTTTTCTTTTTTTAACAAAAAAATTCAAAAAAATAACCGCTTTCAAAAACGTTGAAAAACCCTTATTTTATGCGGATTTTTTAAAAAAATATGTTTTTTAAAATTAAAAGTATGGTACTTTTAATTTAAAAAACCATTGACTTTTATTTGCATAATAGATTATACTATTAGTGTCAAAAAAATATTTAAGGGAGGAAAAATTTATGGACAAAATGGCGGATGTCTTAGGTCGCGCTGGTGCATGGTGCGGTCAAAACAAATATTTATCTGCAATTAAAAATGCGTTCC
>ERZ838225.1896-NODE-1896-length-13378-cov-2.952488_pt1 | contig 13378 bp, 14 predicted proteins | sample MGYA00519684_ERZ838225 | MGnify/ENA primary metagenome ERZ838225 (study PRJEB31850, sample SAMEA3708829) | human gut metagenome | biome: human gut; feature: human-associated habitat; material: faeces | place: China | collected 2014 ...
CAACGACCCCGAGATTACAAATCACGTGCTCTGGCCAACTGAGCTAAAGAGGCATCTGTTATTCGTTTGCGGGTGCAAAGGTAGTAATAATATCTTACGATGCAATAGCTGGAGGTATTTTTTTTCAAAAGGGAACGAAAAAAGCCGTCCGGAAAAACTCCCGGGCGGCTCTTCTCTACACGTAACTTACATCAAATTAAATCAATATCTCTTACCAACGGTTTCCCAGTCGATAATCCCCCACAATGCGTTCAAATGATCCGCACGGCGGTTCTGGTAATCCAGATAGTAAGAATGCTCCCATACATCGAATCCCATGATCGGAGTCAATCCCTTAACGACCGGGTTACTACCGTTGGGTTCTTTGGTAATTGAAAGTTTGCCGTCTTTATCTTTAGCCAACCATACCCATCCTGAGCCGAACAAGCCTGTACCGGCGGCCACGAACTCTTTCTGGAAGTTCTCGAACGATCCCCACGTAGACTTGATAGCCTCGGCTAGCTTACCCGTAGGCTCGCCACCTCCGTTCGGGGAGAATTGGGTAAAATATAGATTGTGATTCAATACTTGGCCGGCATTGTTGAAAATGGCTCCGTCAGACTCACGAACGATCTGCTCCAGCGGAGCGTTCTCGAATTTCGTGCCCTCAATCAGCTTATTAAGGGTATTTACATAGTTCAATAAATGTTTTCCGTAATGGAAATCAATTGTTTGTTTGCTGATAACTGGTTCTAAACCGTCGTTTGCGTACGGTAACTGGATTAACTCGAATTTCATAACTTCTTCTTTTTTATCTGTTATTTGACTATTTGTGATCATTAATAATAAACTTAAACATAATGTAAGCATTGTCTTCTAGTTTTTTATGTTGATTTACTATATAAACAGAGCCGAGGGGATGAAAGTTCTGGGTTCGGTGATGATTTTTTAGTGAAAATATGTTTGCGGCTAAAGTTTTATAGGGAAAACTATGCGTTATATATCGCGAAAGTTTCTATTTTTGTGCGCTCTTAAGCTTTTATTAATTAGTAAAACATATTTGTAGATGGTAAAGAAAGTTGGGAATTTAATTCCAAACACCTTTTTTATTACAAAAGGAAGTGGCGAATCAGACTTGGAGAAACACGCTGGTTCTTACCACATGGCTCTTTATGACGCCGGTATCTCTGATTTTAATATCATGACGTATTCGTCAGTGATACCCGCTACGGCACATCTGGCAACCATGGATGAACTAGACCTTCCTCCATTTGGTTCGGAAATGAAAACGATCATGGCTGTATCCCATGGATATCAGGATGAGTTCGTGTCTGCTGGTGTGGTTTACGCATGGATGTATAAGGATGAGAACTTTGATGAGAAGGTTGGTGGCCTTGTGTGTGAGGTCAGCGGACGTTACCGCATCGAGGAGCTTGAGTCTCGTCTGATCCGTGTTATTAACGATCTTCATCAGAAGACGTATGGGAAGTATTATCTTGGAGAGCTTAACTTTATCACCGAGGGAATCACGATCGAGAAACGCTATGGAACGGCGTTGGCCGCCCTTTGCTTCGTGGATTTCCTTCAACCGGAGATCGAGGAATAAGTCGTGTTGAGTATTTTTTGTGATATTTATAGAGCCGGTTCCTTTCAAGAGCCGGCTTTTTTGTTAACTTTGAGCAACAAAAAACATATAAATATTGTTTTCGTGATATGAAAAAGATAATTAATCCGTGGGAAGGGCTGGACGGTTATATGTGTTTCGGTTGCGCTCCGAACAATCCGCTGGGGCTGCATATGGAGTTTTTTGAGGATGGTGACGATATCGTGGCGTTCTGGAAGCCTCAAGGTACTTACCAAGGATGGCTGCGTACGTTGCACGGAGGTATACAGACTACGCTGATGGATGAGTTGGCCGGCTGGGTGGTCTTGCGGAAGTTGCAGACCTCCGGGGTGACTTCACGCCTCGACGCCAAGTTTATGAAGAGTATCTCTACGGACGAGCCCCAGCTGACGATACGGGGACGGATGACAGACCGGAAACGGAACGCCATCTTCATAGAGACCGAGATCTATAACTCGGCGAATGAGTTGTGTACCCGTGCCGAGATGGTTTATTTCATCACCCCGCAAGAACGTGCGATGGAGGAGTTTGGTTTTTGTGGGTGTAAGACTGAGGATGAACATTAGTATAAATAAAAAGAAAAGTTAGGTTATTATGAAGTATGTTGGGGCTCACGTGAGTGCGGTCGGTGGGGTTGAGAATGCCCCCGTTAATGCCCATGAGATCGGTGCGAAGGCTTTTGCCCTTTTCACCCGGAATCAGAGGCAATGGAAGTCGCAGCCGTTGAAGGCGGACAGTATCCATTTATTTAAGGAGCGGTGTGAGCGTACGGTTACGATCCGGGATGTATCTTGCCGCACGATAGCTATTTGATCAATCTGGGGAACCCGGACGCCGAGGGATTGCAGAAATCCCGTGACGCTTTTCTGGACGAGATGACACGCTGCGAGCAACTGGGACTGAAAATGCTGAATTTCCATCCCGGAAGCCATTTGGGGAAGATGGAGGTGGATACCTGCCTGTCTCGCATCGCCGAGTCGATCAATATCACGTTGGCTCAGACGAGTGGCGTATGTGCCGTGATAGAGAATACGGCGGGGCAAGGCTCGAACTTGGGATATACCTTCGAGCAGATCGCCTATATTATAAACGAGGTAGAGGATAAGAGCCGGGTGGGAGTATGCCTCGATACGGCGCACACGCTTGCCGCCGGTTACGATATAAAGACACCGGAGGGATTTGCCGAGACATTCCGTCATTTCGACGAGGTGGTCGGCTTTTCTTATTTAAGGGGTATGCACTTGAACGATTCTAAAAAGGAGCTGGGATCACGTGTGGACCGGCACGAGAGTATCGGTAAAGGCTTGATGGGCCTTGATACCTTCCGCATGATCATGGTGGACCCCCGTTTCGACAATATGCCCTTAATCCTAGAGACCCCGGACGAGGCGCTTTGGCCGGAGGAGATACAGCTTCTATATAAACAATTAAAATCTTGATTATATGTTCATTTTAATGCCTGTCATTTTTGTCTTAGGAATCCTCGCTATTGCCTTGGAGGATAAGATCAAAATAAATAAAGCGGCCATAGCGTTGTTCATGGCTATCTCTATGTGGATGATATTGATGTTCGATGCCTACAATATTTTCGTCGAACGCTCCAGTACGATCTTTCAAGAGTTCTTGACCCAGAACCCGGAGATGGCCAGCTTGCCCCCGCATGAGCAATTTATTAATTTTATATCGAACCGTGCGATTGTTTATCATTTAGGAAACGTCTCCGAGACGCTTTTCTTCGTGATGTGTTCCATGTTGATCGTGGATATCGTGGATAAGCATGGTGGTTTTAGGGCCGTGACCGGGTATATCCGTACGCCGAATAAACGTAAGCTGTTGTGGTATATAAGTTTCGCTACTTTTTTCTTCTCCGCCTTATTGGATAACTTAGCAGCCGCTATCGTGATCATGGCGGTGTTGCGTAAGCTGGTACCGGATCGTACGGATCGTTTGAAATATGCCTGTATGGTGATTATAGCGGCGAACGCCGGCGGCTCATGGTCGCCGATTGGTGATGTGACGACCATCTTGCTTTGGGTCGGAAAGAATATCTCGGCGATGCACCAGATCTCTCACGTGTTTATCCCCGCTTTGGTTAATATGTTGGTACCGTTGACGATCGCCCATTTCTGGTTGTTCAAGAAAGGATCTACCTTGCGTGTGTTGAGCGAGGAGGAGCAAGGCGACGAGTACATACCGGAGATACCGAACCGTTCACGCCGGATGATCTTCGTGATCGGCGTGCTTTCCTTGGCGTTGGTGCCTGTCTTCCAGATGGTGACGAACTTGCCGCCGTTCTTGGGCGTTTTGCTGGGATTGGTAATCCTCTGGTTCTATACGGATTTGATGTATAGTAAGCTGCACATGCATGAGTCCCAGAAACTCCGTATTTCCCAATTGTTGCCGAATATCGATTTGGCTACGATCTTCTTTTTCTTGGGTATCTTGATGGCCGTGGGAGCGCTGGAGACCTCCGGGCAGTTGGGCATCATGTCCGCTTTCTTGGATAAGCATGTGCATGAGCCGTATCTGATCAGCTTCGTGATCGGCGCCTTGTCCTCCTGCGTGGATAACGTAGCCTTGGTAGCCGCTACGATGGGTATGTACCCGATCGTGGAGCAGGTGGCCGACTTATCGCCTTATGCCCAGTTCTTCGTATCGGATGGTGGTTTCTGGACCTTCTTGGCTTATTGCGCCGTGACGGGTGGTAGCATCTTGATCATCGGATCGGCCACGGGCGTTACGGTAATGGGATTGGAGAAGATCGATTTTATGTATTATACGAAACGGTTCTCTATCTTGGCGTTGATCGGCTATTGTTGCGGCGCCGGTGTATATATGCTTTTATTTGCTTAAAACTTTATTTATATGAAGAAGAGTTGGATTTTATTAACCGCTTGCGCCGCCCTGTTATCCGGGGTGGAGGCTATCGCCTGTACCGGTTTGTTGGTGGGCAAGAAGGCTTCGACAGACGGTTCGGTAATGATTAGTTATGCGGCGGACTCGCATTCCCTGTATGGGGAGATGTATCGTTGGCCCGCCGCTACATGGCCGAAGGGCGCCATGTTGGAAGTGAAGGAATGGGATACGGGGAAACCGCTGGGCAAGATCGCCCAAGTGGAGAAGACCTATTCCGTAGTGGGTAACATGAACGAGCATCAGGTGGCTATCACGGAGAGTACGTTCGGCGGACGTCATGAATTGGTGGATACGACGGGTATCATGGATTACGGTAGCTTGATCTACATCGCTTTGCAACGTTCCAAGTCGGCCCGTGAGGCGATCAAGGTCATGACGGACTTAGTAAAGGAATATGGCTATTACAGCAGTGGCGAGACGTTCTCTATCGCCGATAAGAACGAGGCTTGGGTGATGGAGATGATCGGTAAGGGACCGGGTAACAAAGGTGCCGTTTGGGTAGCGATCCGCATCCCGGACGATTGTATCTCGGCGCATGCCAACCAGTCCCGTATCCAGCAGATACCGTTTGACGATAAGGAGAATTGCATATACTCGCCGGATGTGGTTTCTTTCGCCCGTGAGAAAGGATATTTCAACGGAAAGGACGCTGATTTCAGTTTCGCCAAGGCTTATTGCCCGTATGATTTCAGTGCCTTGCGTGGATGCGAGGCTCGTGTATGGTCTTTCTTCCGTAAATATGATACCACGATGGATCGGTATACGGATTTTATCAAGGGTGATCCTTCCAAGGAGCCGATGCCTCTGTATGTCAAGCCGAATCGTAAGCTTTCCGTTCAAGATGTACAGAATGGCATGCGCGACCATTACGAGGGAACGGATCTGGATATGACGAAAGATGCCGGTGCCGGCTCGTATAAGGTTCCTTACCGTTGGCGGCCGATGACGTTCGAGGTAGACGGGCAGGAATATACGAATGAACGTGCCATAGCGACGCAACAAACGGGCTTCGTGATTGTTCCACAAATGCGTAACTGGTTGCCGGACGCTATCGGTGGTATCTTGTGGTTTGCCGTGGACGACGCTGATATGGCGGTCTTCACTCCTGTATATGCGTCGGTAACGGATGTTCCGGAGTGCTATCGGGTGGGAAACGGCGATTTGCTGAACTTCTCTTGGACTTCCGCTTTCTGGATTCATAACTGGGTGGCTAATATGGCTTACCACAAATATAGCTTCATGATTCAGGATATCCGTAAGGTACAGCAGGAGTTGGAGAATGGTTATCAAGAGACCGTACCGGCTATCGATAAGGCGGCTCAGGAGTTGTATGCCAAGGACCCGGCGGAGGCTGTCAAGTTCTTGACGTGGTATAGCACGACTAATTCAGACTCCGCTACCGCCCGCTGGAAGCAATTGGGTGAGTATTTGCTGGTAAAATACATCGATGGAAACGTGAAGAAAGAGGTGAACGGACAGTTCAAGCGTAATCCGTACGGCCAGCCCGCATCTCCCGATTTTCCCGGATATGACGAGGACTATTACCGTAGCATCGTGAAGAGTGCCGGAGATCGACTGAAAGTAAAATAAATACCAATAATAATCTAATGTTGAACTAAACGAAAGAAAGCGTATGAAAAAGTTTGTAATGATGCTGATGTTAACAGTCTTTAGTCTGGGAGCTTATGCGCAGACGCAGCAAGGACAATCTGCCGTGGGATTTAACATCGGTTATGGATTCGATTCGAAGAATGCCACGTTAGGAGTTGATTACCGCTATTGTATCACGGATGCGGTACGTTTGAGCCCCTCTCTTACTTATTTCGTAAAGAATGACAATCACAGCACTTGGGCGATCGACTTGAATGCTCATTATGTAGTGAAGTTAAGTGAGATGTTCGGTTTTTATCCATTAGCGGGGCTTAGTCTGTCCTTTTGGAATTGGGATGCGGGCCATGGCCTTTCTCATAACGAGACTCGTCTGGGAGCCAATATCGGTTTAGGCGGTGAGGTTTATGCTACCGACAATCTTTCGATAGGATTGGAGGTGAAGTATAATATCATCAAGGATTTCGATCAGGCCATGCTGGGCGTTCGCGTAGGATATAGTTTCTGATCCCAATATAGTCACAGCCCCACGGCAGTACTGCCGTGGGGTTACACCAGTACTGCTTCCGGCTCTCGCCGATACTGGTGTAGCCCATTGCCAGTACAGGCGTTTCCTTTATTCCTTCATTCCTTCACCGGCTCCTACACACACGCACGTATACGCATACGCGTATTATTAATGTACGCATACATGTGTGTGGGTGTGTGTAAAGGGGTAGGTGAAGGAATGAAGGAAATAATCATTTCCTTTTTCTCGATTGCTTACCATCTCAAATAATCCTCGAACGTGACTTTCTCGAAATTGGGGATTACCTCATATACTTTATCTCTTAAAGATTCCGCCGGATTCGTCGTACTTAACCCGATGACACGCATCCCTGCGTCCTTCCCGGACTGTATGCCGTTGAAAGAATCCTCGAATACGATACAATCCTCGGGAGATACGTTCAAGTCTTTCGCCGCCAATAGATAACACATCGGATCGGGCTTACCTTGCGTGATGCGGTCGGCGGTCACTAGGGTATCGAATAGATTGTCCAGATGTAGAAGCCCGAAAGCCCGTTTCACCTTCGCGTTATCCGAGCTGGTAACCAAGCCTATCTGTACGCCGTGCTCCTTCAGCATACGGATGAACTCGATGGAGCCGGGCATGGGAGGCAAGGGCATCGTCTTCTCATACTCTGTAGATTCTTTGGTCACCATTTGGCGGAACTCCTCCGTATATCCGGAAAAATACTTCTCCAGAATATACGGTAGGGTCGTACCCTTTATAATATCAGCGAAATTATCGATACCTAAGCCATAACGTTTAGCGGCATCGTTCCAGAATAAATCGTAAATAGGTTCCGTATCTACTACTACGCCGTCAAAATCGAACAAGGCGGTCTTTAGTTGTTTCATATAAATAATCATTTAATATTTATATCGCGAAGATACGTCTATTTTTTATGAAATCAATTATCTTTGTGGACGCACACATAGCTTGATTATATATATTAAAAATAAATAAGACATGAAGACACTAGTAATTTGTACCGCCATGAGCGCTATGATCCTTTGCGCCTGCGGTGGAAAAAACACGCAAAGCACGGAAGAGACAGCTAAGGTAGTACCGATGGCCGTAATTACACCGGCGATCAATCAATTGACCGACCAAGAGAAAGCCGAGGGTTGGGCGCTCCTTTTTGATGGTAAGACAACGAAAGGCTGGCGTGGAGCGCACAAAGACGCTTTCCCTGATCACGGATGGATGGTGAAAGATGGCGAATTGATCGTGCAGAAATCCGACGGTAGCGAGTCTACGAACGGAGGCGATATCGTTACGGAGGGTGAATATTCCGCTTTTGAGTTCAGCGTGGATTTTAAGATCACCGAAGGGGCCAACAGCGGTATTAAATACTTCGTGACCGAGCAAGAGAAGCAAAAAGGCTCCGCTTACGGCTTGGAGTTCCAGCTATTGGATGACGCTAAGCACCCGGATGCCAAGCTTTACACGACTTTCCCCGGTAGTCGTACCCTTGGAAGCTTGTATGATCTGAAGAAAAGCGAGAACATCCATTTCAACGGTGTAGGAGAGTGGAATACGGCCGTGGTGAAGGTATTCCCGAACAACCACGTAGAGCACTGGCTGAATGGTGTGAAGGTATTGGAGTACGAGCGTGGCAGCAAGGAGTTCCGTGATTTGGTGAAGGGCAGTAAATACGCTGATCCATCTTATAATGCGGGTGGTGCTTTCGGCGAGGCTCCGAAAGGACACATCCTTTTGCAGGATCATGGGGATGAGGTAGCGTTCCGCAATATCAAGGTGAAGGAGTTGAAATGATCGCCTCGTGACTAATTTTTCGTAACAAAAGGGTGCCGATTTAAAAAAAGTTGTTACTTTGCGGCGGATTTAGACTACTAACTTTAAAAGATAACAGACAAATACCATGATTTGGAACGAAACTATTGAATGTATGGACCGTGAGGAAATGCGGAAACTACAGAGCCTACGGTTGAAAAGAGTTGTTGAACATGCTTACCATAACTCCCCGTTTTATCGCAAGAAAATGCAGGAGATGGGCATTGCTCCCGACGATATACAGACAATAGATGATATAACGAAATTACCGTTCACGGTAAAACAAGACTTGCGTGATAACTATCCTTTCGGCTTGATGGCCGTGCCGATGTCCGAGATCGTCCGTCTGCATGCCTCTTCCGGTACGACAGGTAAGCCTATCGTCGTGGGATATACCCGTAAGGACTTGGGTATTTGGGCCGAGGTGGTGGCTCGTTGCCTGACCGCCTACGGTTTGACAAAGAACGACTCCGTGCAAGTATCCTACGGCTACGGAATGTTCACCGGAGGCTTGGGTGCCCATGCCGGAGTGGAGAATATCGGTGGTACGGTGATCCCGATGAGTAGCGGTAATACCCAGAAACAAATCCAGTTGATGCACGACTTCGGGGCGAAGGGCTTGGCTTGTACGCCCTCGTACGCCTTGTATCTGGCGGAGACCATCCACCAGTCCGGCATACCCTTGGAGGAGTTCCAACTGCGTGTCGGGGCATTCGGTGCCGAGCCTTGGACGGAGAATATGCGTAAGGAATTAGAGACAAAACTAAATATCAAAGCTTACGATATCTATGGCTTGACGGAAATCTGCGGGCCGGGCGTCGGTGGCGAGTGTGAGTGCCAGAACGGTACCCACCTGTGGGAAGACCATTTCTTCCCGGAGATCGTGGACCCGAATACCCTACAACCGGTGGAACCGGGACAAGTAGGAGAGTTGGTCTTCACCACGCTTACGAAGGAGGGTATGCCGATGCTTCGTTACCGTACACGTGATTTGACCTCGCTGACTTACGAGAAGTGCGCCTGTGGACGTACGGCAGTTCGTATGGGACGTATTTTAGGTAGAAGTGACGATATGTTGATTATTCGTGGCGTAAATGTTTTCCCGTCTCAGGTAGAATCCGTAATTTTGGAGCTGCCGGAGTTCGAGGCGCATTACCTGATCGTGGTGGATCGTATGAACAATACCGATACCTTCCAGATACAGGTGGAGGTTCGCCAAGAATACTACTCGGATGAACAAGATGATCGCCTTGAAAAAGAAGATCGCCGCCCGCATGCAGAGCGTGATCGGTTTGCAACCGGACATCAAGATCGTGGAGCCGCGTAGTATTGAACGTAGTATGGGTAAGGCAAAACACGTGATCGATAAACGTAAGTTAGTATAACCTCTAAAAGATTAAGTACTATGTTAATAAAACAATTATCAATCTTTCTGGAAAACAAGAAAGGCCGTTTTACGGAAGTCGCCAAGATATTAGGGGAGGCAGGGGTCAATATGTCCGCTTTCACGGTAGCCGAGAATTCCGATTTCGGTATCCTTCGCCTAATCGTATCCGATACGGAGAAAGCGATATCCGTGCTTCGTGAAAAGTTATACGCTGTAAGCGTGGCCGACGTGGTATGCTTGCATTGTCCCAACCAGCCGGGAGCCTTGGCAAAGGCGATGGATATCATTACCTCGGCCGGGATCTTCATTGAATATATGTACGCTTTTTCTCAAGGCGACGCTGCTAACGTGATCATCCGTCCGGACGATGTCAATAAGTGCGCGGAGGTTTTGAAAGCGAATAAATTGGAATTGATCGCTGCTAGCGATTTATATAAGTTGTAAATATTAACGTTTTGGGTTTCATTTATTCGCCTAAAAGCACTAATTTTGCACGCTAAAAGTATGTGAATGAAAAAGGTTGTATTTTTACTGATGATGACAGTACTATTATCCTCTTGTGGAGAGTATAATAAGATACTGAAGAGCACGGATTACGAATTGAAATATTCGTACGCGAAGAAATACTTCAACGCGAAGCAATACTCGAAATCCGCTACTCTGCTGGATGAACTGGTTACAATCTTTAAAGGAACAGCTTATGCCGAGGAGTCCTTGTACTTGTTGGCGCAAAGCTATTACGGTCAGAAAGATTATCAGACGGCTTCGCAATACTTCGAGACCTATTATACGACCTATCCGAAAGGGGAGTTTACGGAATTATCCCGTTTCTATTCCGGTTATGGTTTGTATCTGGACTCTCCGGATCCCCGGTTAGACCAGTCGCAGACGTATAAGGCGATCGAGCAGTTGCAACTTTATTTGGAGTATTATCCGCAAAGTGAACGGGCCGAGGAAGCGCAGAACATCATGTTCGAGCTTCAGGAGAAGTTGGCTTACAAGGAATTGATGGCCACCCGCTTGTATTTCAATCTAGGTACCTATATGGGGAATAACTTCCAGTCTTGCGTGATCACGGCGCAGAACGCCTTGAAGAATTACCCGTATTCCAAGTATCGTGAGGAATTCATGTTCCTTATCATCCGTGCGAAGTACGAGTTGGCGCTAGTATCCGTAGAGGAGAAGTTGCAGGGCCGTTACCGGGATGTGGTTGACGAATATTACAACTACATGAACGAGTATCCGGAAGGTAACTACGTAAAGCAGGTAACGAAGTTCTACGACTATGCCAGCAAGCGAATTACAGATGCATATTAAGCGAATTTAATCAATAAAACGAAAATGGATTACAGAAAATCAAACGCTCCTACCAATACGGTAACCCGTGACATGATGAAGTTAAGTGAAGAAACGGGTAACGTATATGAGACAGTCGCTATCATTTCAAAACGGGCGAATCAGATTAGTGTTGAGATGAAACAAGATCTGGAAAAGAAACTTCAAGAGTTCGCTTCTTACAATGACAACTTGGAGGAAGTCTTTGAAAACCGTGAGCAGATCGAGATTTCACGCTACTATGAGAAACTTCCGAAATCAACGTTGATCGCCGCTCAAGAGTATGAGGATGGCAAGGTTTATTACAAGAATCCTGCTAAAGAGAAGAATAACTTCTAAGAAGAAATATTTTTGAACATCGGAAAGGCTGACCCTCAAATGAGTCGGCCTTTCCATTTAAAACGAACTAATTACCATGTTACAAAGAATACAAACTGTTTACCTGCTAATTATCGTGGTGCTTACGGTCGCTACCTTATTCTTGCCGTTGGCCGTGTTGCAACAAGGAGACGCTCTCTTCTCGTTCGATGCTAGCGGGTTGAGCACGATGATCGGTGAGCCGGAATTACTATACCCGGCGTGGGGCTTATTTGCCTTGACCGCTATCATCGCTATCATTGCCTTGGTGACGATCTTCTTATATAGGAAAAGAATCCTGCAAATCCGTCTTTGCGTATTCAACGCATTGCTGATATTGGGCTTTTATGGTTTCTTCGCCTTCTTGATCTATTCCTTGAAGGGGGATATGGAAGGTGCCAGCGTAAGTGTTAAGATCGCTCTTTCCTTCCCGTTGGTCAATCTGATCTTGGATTATCTGGCGATCCGTAATATCGGGGCCGATGAGGCGCTGGTACGTTCTTTGGATCGTTTGCGTTAAGGCTTTCCAGATAAATCATTGGGTAAAAGATATTAGGTAAGGGACTCTTTTTGTCAAGGGTCCCTTATTTTATGTCCGGAAAAGTATAATACATAAGACAATATTATTTTGTATATGAAACAATATTGTTTTTCGGTGAAATATATCTACTTTCGTAGAATACAAATATCCGTTGCCTATCATGAAGAAGACTCAGTTTATTCCCATCGCTTTATTGTCGGTATCGGCGGTAGCGAACGCCCAGAGTGCCAGTCGTCCCCCGAATATCATCCTGTTCTTGGTTGATGATATGGGATGGGAGGATACGTCCTTACCTTTTTGGATCCAAAAGACGCATTATAATGAGGTATATGAGACCCCGAACATGGAGCGATTGGCGAAAGGGGGCATGATGTTTACCCAAGCCTACGCTAGCAGTATCAGCTCGCCTACCCGTTGCAGCTTGATCACGGGGACGAATGCCGCCCGTCACCGGGTTACGAACTGGACACTTTTTAAGGATAAGACGACCGACCGGGAGAGTGATGTGCTTACCCTGCCGGATTGGAATTATAACGGCGTGGCTCAAGTGAGCGGGACGAATAATACGTTTGTGGGTACTTCATTCGTGCAGATATTGAAGAATAACGGATATCATACGATCCATTGCGGCAAGGCGCACTTTGGGGCGATCGATACCCCGGGGGAGGACCCGCATCATTGGGGATTCGAGGTCAATATAGCCGGGCATGCCGCCGGAGGTCTCGCCAGTTACCTCGGCGAGAATAATTACGGGCATACCAAGGATGGTAAACCTTACGCTCCGAACGCTATCCCCGGATTGGAAAAGTATTGGGGAAGCGACACCTTCGCTACGGAGGCCTTGACGCAGGAGGCGATCAAGGCGTTGGACAAGGCTAAGAAATATAACCAGCCGTTTTACCTATATATGTCACATTATGCGATCCATATCCCGATTGATAAGGACAAGCGTTTCTACCAGAAATATATCGATAAGGGGTTAACGGCTAAAGAGGCGGCTTACGCTGCCTTGATAGAGGGTATGGATAAGAGTCTGGGCGATTTGATGGACTGGTTGGAGAGGTGGATAACACGATCGTGATCTTCATGAGCGATAACGGCGGTCTTTCCAGCGAGCCCGGATGGCGTGACGGCGAGATCCATACACAAAACTATCCCTTGAACAGTGGTAAAGGCTCCGCCTATGAGGGAGGAGTCCGTGAGCCTATGATCGTGCGTTGGCCGGGGGTGGTGAAGCCGGGAAGCAAATGTGATAAATACTTGATTATCGAGGATTTCTATCCAACTATC
>ERZ838225.1912-NODE-1912-length-13230-cov-3.114459_pt1 | contig 13230 bp, 10 predicted proteins | sample MGYA00519684_ERZ838225 | MGnify/ENA primary metagenome ERZ838225 (study PRJEB31850, sample SAMEA3708829) | human gut metagenome | biome: human gut; feature: human-associated habitat; material: faeces | place: China | collected 2014 ...
ATTTAGCGATCTCCTTAAAGGTCGGACAATCTTTTACATCTTCATCGGTTATGCCATGAATAGCGGTAGATTCGGGGGGAATAGGCATACCGGGATTTACCCGGCGTGTCTTCGTCTCTTCTTTCCCATTCGGGAAGACCTTCACGTAGGAAATCTCTACGATACGGTCCTTTACGATATTTATGCCCGTGGTCTCTAAATCAAAAAAGACCAGCGGGTTCCTTAAGTTTAACTGCATTATTTATTTATTAGTCATTCAACATCATCGGCATCAGCAACATGAGCAAGTCCTCGTCCTCATCATTCTCAGAAGGAACGATCAAGCCGGCACGTGAAGGGTCCGCTAATTCTAATACAACCTCTTCCGAGCTGATATTTCCAAGGATCTCGATCAGATATGTAGCCTTAAAACCGATGCTTAACTCCGTCCCGTCAAACTGACAAACAATACGCTCTTCCGCAGAAGTGGAGAAATCGATATCTTGGGCGGAAACCGTAATCAAGCTATCCTTCAAGTGCAACTTCACCAAGCTGCTCGCCGGATTAGAAAAGACAGAAACACGCTTTAAAGCATTCAAGAAAGAGATACGATCGATCGTTACCTTAAACGGGTTTTCTTGAGGAATCACACTATTATAGTTCGGGTAACGCCCCTCGATCAAACGACAAACCATCTCGAAGTTCGTGCAAGTAATATACGCATTGTTATCATCAAACTTAATCAATACTTGCTCCGACTCCTTCGCCAACAAATTCTTCAATAAATTAGCCGGCTTCTTCGGCAAAATGAAAGAAGCCCGTTCCGGGGATTTCACCGCCAAGTTACGCAAGCGAACCAATTTATGTCCGTCTGATGCCACGAACGTCAAATCATCCGTATGGATATCGAAATAGACACCATTCATTACAGGGCGAAGCTCATCATCGGCTGTGGCGAACAAGGAACGACTGATGCCGTTTAACAGCATCTGGGCATCCATCGAGATAGAGATAGCGCTATCATTCAACGGCTTCTGCTGCGGATATGTGTCCCCTTTCTGACCGATAAAATTATACTTTCCATTCTGGAAATGAATGAAAATCTCCAAATTCTCATCATTGATATCAAAAGTAAGCGGTTGTTCGGGAAGCTCTTTCAGCGGATCGAGCAGTATCTTGGCGGAAACCGCAAAGAGTCCGGCACCTTGGGCATTCATGACGTCTACGGAAGTCACCAACCGGGTCTCGGCATCGGAAGCTGTCACCGTAAGCGTATTTCCTTCTAGGTTAAAAAGGAAGCTGTCCAGAATCGGTAAAGAGTTCTTGGAAGCGATAACCTTGCTTATAGACTGTAAACGTGATAATAGCGCAGTGCTGGATACATCGAATCTCATAGCTTTAATTATTTTATCTTGTTATATTATTATTTCATACAAACTACCATTTGGATGGGAAGAGACGAGGCATGCCCTGTCTCTACAAATTAACCCAACAAAATTAAGAAAATATTTTGTTTGTAACCAACTATACTTTCAAAAGTTTAGGGCATAAAAAAAGCTCCCCTCCGCTTTATCGGAGAGAAGCCTCTTATATTCTTTTAATTCGCTAATTTATTATTTAGCGAAATAATCTTTTACTGCTTCGTTAGGGATCATTTCTTCTTGGAAGATGTATGCACCTGTTTTCGGAGACTTAACCATTTTAATCACCTTGGAATAAGTACGACCGTCACCTTTCTTAAATGTTGCAACTGCTTTTTTTGCCATCGTTTAAAATCTCCTATTACTTAATTTCTTTGTGTAACGTCATCTTCTTCAAAACCGGGTTGTATTTCATCAACTCCAATCTCTGAGTAGTATTCTTTCTATTCTTCGTAGTGATATAGCGAGACATACCCGGCATTCCACTTTCCTTGTGCTCTGTACACTCAAGGATTACCTGTACTCTATTTCCTTTTGCTTTTTTTGCCATTTTCTATATCCTCCACAAATTATGCGTTCAAATAACCTTTTTCAGCCGCCATCTTGATAGCCGCATCCAAACCTAACTTATTGATCGTACGTAAGCCAGCCGCAGAAATATTCAAGCTAACCCAGCAATCCTGCTCTACCCAGTAGAACTTCTTCGTAAACAGGTTGACATTGAACTTACGTTTCGTTCTTCTCTTTGAGTGAGAAACGTTGTTTCCAACCATTGCTCTCTTTCCAGTAATTTGACAAATTTTAGACATTTCTAATCTGTTCTTTTAAATTATACGAAATTTAAGTCAACTCCTGCTATGTGTCTTCCCTTTCTGAACTAGCATCATGAACAAAAACGAAGATTCTAATAGAGTCTTATCTTTACAGGGTGCAAAGGTAAGAATTATTTTGATTTATCCGCAAGAATTCTCAAATATTTTTTCCTCAACAAATCATGTCTTAAATTAGTTATAGGTATATAACAACATAACATGATATTCATTATGGCAAGAAGTTTTAAAGAAGCGATCCAGCATCGCCGGACACATTATGGAATAGGTAACAACTCTCCCATTTCCGACAACGAGATTCATGAGATTATTAAGACAGCGGTCACTCACGTTCCCTCCGCATTCAATTCGCAGTCTACGAGAATCGTACTGCTACTGGGTGAAAGCCACAAGAAGCTTTGGGAAATCGTAAAAGACACGCTTCGTAAAATCGTCCCCGCCGAAGCCTATAAGGCTACCGAGGCAAAGATAGATAATTCTTTCGAGGCTGGCTATGGCACGGTCCTCTTTTTCGAGGATACGGCGGTAGTAGAAGGCTTGCAGAAGCAATTCCCTTCTTATAAAGATAATTTCCCGGTATGGTCCCAACAGACATCGGCTATGCATCAATTCGCGATATGGACTATGCTGGAAGACGCCGGCTTCGGCGCTTCTTTGCAACATTACAACCCGTTGATCGACGAGGCGGTCGCTAAACAATGGCATATCAATCCGAACTGGAAACTGATCGCCGAGATGCCGTTCGGTATCCCTACGCAAGAACCGGGAGATAAGCAATTCGCCCCGCTAGAGGAACGAATTTTAGTATTCAAATAATTATAATAAATGTATATGGAATATGACATAGCGATCATAGGCGGTGGACCTGCGGGTTACACCGCCGCCGAAAGGGCTTCGGAGAATGGATTAAAAACGATCCTTTTCGAGAAGAACGCTATCGGTGGCGTCTGCCTAAACGAGGGATGTATCCCGACAAAAACTCTTTTATACTCCGCCAAGATACTAGACAGTATCAAAAGTGCCTCCAAATATGGTATAGTGGCGATGAAAGACCCAAGTTTCGACTTGGCAAAGATTATCGACCGGAAGAACAAGACCGTCCGTAAACTTACGCTCGGGGTAAAAGCCCGGCTTACGGGTAACGGCGTCACCATCGTAGAAGGAGAGGCACGAATCACCGGAGAGGAGTTTGGAAATATACGGATTCACTGCGATGGAAAAGAGTATTTAGTGAAGAATGTGTTAGTATGCACAGGCTCTGAAACCGTGATCCCTCCTATCAAAGGGTTATCAGAGGTCAAGTATTGGACTTCCCGGGAAGCCCTTGATCTCAACGATTTGCCAAAATCGTTAGCGATTATCGGTGGTGGCGTGATCGGAATGGAGTTCGCCTCATTCTTTAACAGTATGGGCGTAAAGGTGAAGGTAATCGAGATGCTACCCGAGATATTAGGGAATATGGATAAAGAAACCTCAGCGATGCTTCGATCCGAGTATAAGAAAAAAGGCGTAGAGTTTTTCTTGAATACCAAAGTTACAGAGGTATCGGCAGAGAAAGTCTTTGTTGAGAAAAACGGCAAGGCAGACACGATTGAAGCCGATAAAATATTAGTGAGCGTGGGCCGCCGTCCGATTACAAAGAGTCTGGGACTCGAAAATCTAGCGATCGAAATACAAGGGGCCGGTGTAAAGGTAAACGAACATATGCTGACTTCCCATCCACATGTATATGCGGCTGGAGATATTACCGGTTTTTCCCTGCTGGCACATACGGCTTACCGGGAAGCGGAAGTTGCCATACACCATATCCTAGGCATACCGGACGAGATGAGCTATAAAGCCATTCCGGCGGTAGTTTATACGAATCCGGAATTGGCGAGCGTGGGTAAGACAGAAGAGGAATTGGTAGCGAATGGGGAAAGTTTTCGTGTTCAAAAGATCCCGATGACCTATTCCGGACGTTTCGTCGCAGAGAACGAGAATGGTAATGGTTTATGTAAACTGATCACGGACGACGAGGATCGTATCATCGGTTGCCATCTACTAGGGAATCCGGCATCCGAGATTATCGTCACCGCCGGAATCGCTGTCGAGAATGGTTATACAGTCGATGAATTTAAGAAAAATATTTTCCCGCATCCGACAGTCAGTGAGATCCTCCACGAAAGTTTATATATCTAATAAAACGCCTAACTAAAACAGTTTCCTGATGCTTTGCATTCACAATACACAAACGGATCCATACTTCAATTTGGCCGCCGAAGAGTATCTGCTCAAGAATTTCAAAGAGAATATTTTCATGCTTTGGCAGAATGAACCATCAATCGTGATCGGTAAGCATCAGGATGTATGGGCCGAGGTAAATCTCAAATTCGTACAAGACCAACAAATCAAGATAGCACGCAGGTTTTCCGGTGGTGGTGCCGTTTACCATGATCCGGGAAACCTGAATCTTACATTTATAGAGACCGGCCAGATTATGCAGACCGACAAATATACCATCCAGATCATGAATTTTCTCAAGACATTGGGAGTACATGTCGAGGTGGATGAACGGAAAGGATTAACTATCGGAGGATTTAAAATATCGGGTAGCGCACAGAGTATCCATAAGAATCGGTATATGCACCATGCTACCTTATTGTTTTCCACCGATCTGGATAGGCTCGTCACCTCCTTGAAAAGTACATCCCGTCAAGCACCAGAGAAAACAGGAGGTAAACGATCGACATTCGTTAAATCTGTACGGAGTCCGGTCACGAATATCAGCGCCCATCTTCCGGCTTCTATCTCCATCCAGCATTTTAAGAAAGCGCTTCTTTACTATTTCACGATCAATAATCCCGGCATTCAAGATTATTATTTCACGCAAGCAGACTTGGAAGCCATCTATCGGCTTAAAGAGCAGAAATATGCTACAGCCAGCTGGAACTTTAACACTTATACACTATAATACAGAAACTTACCTTCTTGATCTTTGTTCTTATTATATACCGTTTGTAGAGACGGGGCACGCCCCGTCTCCCACTATATAACAGTAATTAAAAAATCAAAATATGGCTACATTTGAGATAAAGATGCCTAAGTTGGGCGAAAGTATTACAGAAGGAACCATCATCTCATGGTCGGTAAAGGTAGGTGATACCGTAGAGGAAGATGATGTCCTTTTCGAAGTAAGCACAGCGAAAGTAAGCGCTGAGATTCCATCCCCCGTTGAGGGAAAAGTAAAACAACTTCTTTTTAATGAGGGAGACACCGTAGCGGTCGGTACAGTCGTAGCGATCCTTGAGATCGAAGGTGAAGGAGTTCAGCCGGAAACCTCGGAGGCTACTCAACCGAAAGAACAAGTCCCCGCTCCCGTCCCAGAGGAATTATCAAAGAATTCCCAAGAGGAAGATCGTTGGTATTCTCCCGTCGTATTGCAATTAGCGAAAGCTGCCGGTGTATCGCAAGATGAACTGGATCATATTCCGGGTACCGGATATCTGGGACGTCTCAGTAAGAAAGATATTCAAACGTATATCGATCACAAAAATAAAGGTACGGAAATGCCGAAGCCGAAACAGGCTCCTGTTTCTTCCATGCAGCAAACGGCTACGAGCACGCCAACAATTACGGTAGCGCCGCCGACCGCTCCTTCCATGCCTATGACAGCGGCCACTCCATCCGCTCCACTCGCCCAAGGAGACGAGGTGAGAGAAATGGATCGTGTACGTAAGATCATTGCGGACCATATGGTATTATCGAAAAAAGTATCTCCGCATGTGACGTCGGTTATCGAGGTAGACGTGACCCGACTGGTTAACTGGCGTAAAAAAGTGAAGGATCAATTCTTCAAGCAAGAAGGCATCAACCTAACTTATATGCCGGCTATTACCGAAGCGACCGCCAAAGCGTTGAAAGCCTATCCATTAGTAAATTCATCCGTGGACGGTTACAATATCATCCTAAAGAAGCCTATTAATATAGGTATAGCGGTTTCCTTAAACGACGGAAATTTAATTGTCCCGGTTATACACGATGCCGATAAGCTGAACCTAAGTGGCCTCGCCTCACAAATAGATACCTTGGCGGCTAAAGCCCGTGAGAATAAGCTCGCCCCGGATAGCATCCAAGGCGGAACGTTCACGATTACGAATTTCGGAACCTTCAAGAGTCTGTTCGGCACCCCGATCATCAATCAGCCTCAAGTAGCGATCCTAGCCGTCGGTTATATCGAGAAGAAGCCTGCGGTAGTAGAGACGCCCGAGGGAGATACGATCGCTATCCGTCACAAGATGTACCTCTCACTCTCCTACGATCATCGTATCGTGGACGGAGCTTTGGCGGGAGCCTTTTTACGTTCCATCGCCGACGAACTAGAGAATTGGAACGCTTAATACATTATATATAATAGAACAACATGAAAAAGTATGATATAAAAACAACAGATAAGGAGACTCTCAGGAAATGGTTTTACCTTATGACGCTCGGAAGGGCGATCGATGAGAAGGCTCCCTCCTATTTATTGCAATCTCTCGGCTGGTCTTATCATGCCCCGTATGCCGGGCACGACGGGATACAACTCGCCATGGGACAAGTATTCGATAAGGACACGGACTTTCTCTTCCCCTATTACCGGGATATGTTGACGGTTCTCTCGGCGGGAATGACCGCCGAGGAGATCATCCTGAACGGTATCTCCAAGGCGACCGATCTGACCAGTGGCGGCCGCCACATGTCTAACCACTTCTCTAAGATGGAATGGCATATCGAGAACGTTTCTTCCGCTACGGCGACTCACGATCTCCATGCCGCCGGCGTGGCACGGGCGATGGTTTACTATGGACAGAAAGGCGCAGCGATTACCTCGCACGGTGAATCGGCCGCTTCCGAAGGCTATGTGTATGAGGCAATCAATGGCGCCAGCAATGAGCGACTGCCGGTTATCTTTGTCTTCCAAGACAATGGATATGGTATCTCTGTCCCCAAAAAGGACCAGACGGCCAATCGTAAAGTTGCCGATAACTTCTCTGGCTTCAAGAATTTACGTATTATCCATTGCAATGGAAAAGACGTGTTCGATTCCATGAATGCCATGACCGAGGCCAAAGAGTACGCGATCGCCAACCGGACTCCCGTGATCGTTCAGGCCAATTGCGTACGGATAGGCTCCCACTCAAACTCCGATAAACATACCTTGTATCGTGATGAGAACGAGCTTACCTATGTAAAATCCGCCGATCCTTTATACAAATTCCATCGCATGCTGATTCGTTACGGACGTTTCACCGAGGAAGAATTGAAAGAGATCGCGGATCTAGCGGCTAAAGACCTGAAAGCCGCCAATCGGAAAGCGATGGCCGCCCCCGATCCCGATCCGTCTACCGTCAAGGATTACGTCCTCCCGGAACCTTATCAACCTCTGAAATACAAAGAAGGTGTTCAAAACGAGGAAGGAGAGAAAGAAACGCTAGTTACGGCGATCAACAAGACGTTGAAAGCGGAGTTCCGGCACAACCCGGATACATTTATCTGGGGACAGGATGTAGCCAATAAAGAAAAGGGTGGCGTATTCAACATCACGAAAGGCATGCAGCAAGAATTCGGTATCGAGCGAGTCTTCAACGCCCCTATCGCCGAGGATTATATCGTAGGGACAGCGAACGGTATGTGCCGCTTTGACCCGAAGATCCATGTAGTGATCGAGGGCGCGGAATTCGCCGATTACTTCTGGCCGGCCGTCGAGCAATACGTGGAATGTACGCATGAGTATTGGCGCAGCAACGGGCAATTTACCCCAAACATCACTTTGCGCCTAGCCTCCGGAGGCTATATCGGAGGAGGGCTTTATCATTCCCAGACCATTGAGGGCGCATTGACCTCATTACCCGGTGCCCGGATTGTTTATCCCTCTTTCGCGGATGATGCCGCCGGACTGTTGCGGACGAGTATGCGTTCTAAAGGCTTTACGCTCTATCTGGAACCGAAAGCGCTCTACAACGCGGTAGAAGCCTCCACCTTTGTCCCCGAGGATTTCGAGGTTCCGTTTGGGAAAGCCCGTATCCGCCGTCCGGGAAAAGATCTGACAATCATCACTTATGGCAATACGACCCATCTTTGCCTCAACGTAGCCGAGCTTCTTTACAAAGAAAAAGGCTGGGAACTGGAGGTTATCGATCTTCGTACCTTGATACCATTGGATAAAGAGGCGATCTTCAACTCGGTGAAGAAAACCAGTAAAGTATTGATCGTACATGAGGACAAGGTCTTCTCTGGCTTCGGAGCGGAAATTGCCGGCATCATCGGCTCGGAACTATTCCAGTACTTGGATGCTCCGATCCAACGGGTAGGTTCCCTATTCACTCCGGTTGGTTTCCATCCGGTCTTGGAACGGGCCATCCTCCCCAACGAGGAGACCATCTATCATGCGGCAAAAGAACTGCTGCTTTATTAGATCCACATTCGTTAAATCTTTAAAAGTATCACAATGAAAACAGGATTATTTTACGGAACGGGCACAGAGAAAACAACCTTTGTCGCCAATAAAATAAGAAAAGCTTTCGGGGAGGATCAGATCGATATCATCCCTGTTGAAAGCGCATGGAAAAGAGATTTCGAGGCTTACGACCATATAATCGCAGGAACCTCTACTTGGTTCGATGGCGAACTTCCCACCTATTGGGACGAGATCATCCCGGAACTGGTCACTTTAGACCTTAAAAATAAGAAGGTCGCTATTTTCGGTCTTGGAGATCAAACGAATTATCCGGATAATTTCGCCGATGGAGTCGGCATATTGGCGGACGCTTTCACCTCCTGTGGAGCGACTTTAGTAGGCGAGACCTCTTCGGATGATTATTTCTTTAATGCCTCCAAAGCCTTGAAAAATGGCAAACTACTTGGCTTAGTCCTCGATTTGGAAAACCAACCGGATCAAACCGACAAACGAATCGAGCGATGGGTGAAGCAATTGAAGGAGGCGTTCGGATAAAGAAGAATGCATCTTAAACTCGTAAACGAGAACTAAACAGAAAGCGTAACGAATCACTCCACGGGTTTGTTACGCTTTCAGTCTATACGCCTGTCTTTCATACACATACTGTGCCAGCATCTGCCATCGCCTTGGCACAGCTGTGCTACACTGATGGCATACCCGTGCCATAGTGATGGCAAGCCCGTGCCACGCCGATGGCAAAGCTGTGCCACCTAGATGGCAAACATACTTTATTAGCGAGACGCTAATTAGTTAAACATTTGACTAATCCAAGAAAAAACGCTATCTTCGCGCCCAGCAAGTTTAAAAGAATTATAAGTAATGGTAGAAGGTAAAGAATTCCGGGAACTTATGTTACAAGTTGTCCGCACACGCATGGCATTTCGTCGGTCTATGCAACGAACGCTGAAAAAGAACAACGCCGGTATAACATTTGAGATGCTTCAAATCTTGAGTTGCCTATGGCACGAACAAGGTATCACTCAACAGGTCTTGGCAGAGAGCACGGCAAAGGATAAGGCTTGTCTGACAAACCTAATGAACAATTTAGAGAAGAAAGGCTACGTCCATCGGAAAGAAGATCCCGAGGACCGGAGGAACAAACTGGTTTTCCTAACCCCGGAAGGAGAAGAATTCAAAAAGCAAATTCGCCCGATCCTTGATCAGGTTTATGTACATGCGGAGCATATTATCGGAATAGAGAACGTAGAAACCATGTTATCCGAATTAAAAGCAGTACATAATGTCCTTGAGAATATATAAAAAGCACGTATTGAGCCTCTTTTGTATGACGGTCGCTACATTTCCGGCAATCGCCCAAACCGATTCGCTCTTTTTGACCATCGACCAGCTTTTCGAGAGAGGCGTACGGCATAGTCTGCAGATCCAAGCAGACGTCTTAAAAGAATCGATAGCGCAAGAGAGAACCCATACGGCACGTTCCGCACAATTGCCAGACCTGCAAATCGGCTTGAAAGGTGGATATGTAGGGCAACCGATCCTCTTTGAGCAAGGACTCGCCCATCCGACTCGCCCAGAAGCGCCCGATTGGTCCCAGAACTATGCCATCGACCTTACCCAACCGATATACCAAGGCGGTAAAATCCGGTATTCCATCCGGAAAGCGGATCTGGAGAAAGAAGTCGCCTCTTTACAAACGCTCACAGACCAGAGTGAGATCAAGCTCGGTCTATTAAATCAATACATCGGTCTTTTCAGCCTGTTTAAACAACGTGAGGTGCTTTCCCGTAATATCGAGGAATCGGAACGCCGCCTGCAAGATATCCGGCGTATGAAAAAAGAGGGACTGATAACCAATAACGACGTATTAAGAAGCGAGATGCAATTAACCAACGACCGCCTATCCTTGCAAGAAACGGATAATAGCCTCATACTGGTATCACAGCAATTGGATATCCTGATCGGTCTCGATGAGAATCTATTGCTCAAACCAGATACCACGTTACTGGACCAAACCGTATCTTTAGAAACTTACGAAGATTATGTAGCCCAAGCCTATTCCAATGATCCGGCGATACGTCTACTCCGGAAACAAACAGAGTTAGCCCAAAATGATATACGTTTGACTAAAGCCTCCTCGCTACCCAGCCTATCGCTATATGCGTCGAACACATTGGCACGTCCAGTCTCCCGAACATTAGCGGATATGTACAATAACAACTGGAACATAGGTCTGTCGCTCTCCTACCCTTTATCCTCTTTATATAAAAACAACCATAAGATAAAGGAAAGCAAATGGATGGTCTCGTTACATAAAAACGAGGAGGAACAGAAAAAACAGAAAATCCGTATAGAAGTGCGCACCGCGTTCTTACGTCATAAGGAAGCTCTACAAGAAGTGGAAGCCTTGAAGTTATCCGTACGGCAAGCTCAAGAGAACTACAGGATCATGCAAAACCGGTATTTAAACCAATTGGCGATCCTAACCGACTTACTCGACGCGAACTCGGTTCTCCTCAACGCGGAGCTACAGCTCACGAATGCCCGTACCCACGTAATTTACACTTACTATCAACTACAGAAGGCTTGCGGCCGTCTCTAAAAAGAAACAACGACTATGGCAAACGAATTAAAAGAGAAACATCAAAGACTAAAGAAAGTAAGGACACGGAATATAGTATTAAACTCCATATGTATCCTTTTAGCCGGTTCCGGCATTTGGTGGACAGCCAATTATTTCTGGCGTTACATCAATTATGAGGTGACAAACGATGCCTTTGTGGACCAATATATCGCCCCACTAAATATACGTGCCTCCGGCTACATAAAAGAGGTCCGTTTCAAGGAACACCAGTACGTTCACCAAGGGGACACACTTCTCATATTGGACGATCGGGAATATCGGATCAAGGTAAAAGAGGCAGAGGCCGCGTTGATCGACGCCCAAGGATCACAAGACGTACTTCGTTCCGGTATCGAGACCTCCCATACGAACATCGCCGTACAAGACGCCAACATCGCCGAGGCTAAAGCCAAGCTTTGGCAACTGGAACAGGATTATCACCGATTTGAGCGGCTGCTGAAAGAAGAATCGATCCCCGAGCAACAATACGAGCAATCCAAGGCCGCTTTCGAGGCGGCGCAAGCCCGATATCAGGCGTTGGTGGAACAAAAGAAAGCCGCTTTCTCCCAATTCACCGAAACCAGCAAGAAGACAACAGGAGCCGAGGCGGCGATCTTACGAAAAGAAGCGGATCTGGATTTAGCGAGGTTAAACCTTTCCTATACCGTTATAACCGCCCCTTACGACGGTCATGTAGGCAGACGGACCTTAGAGCCCGGACAATACGTGCAAGCCGGACAAACGATATCCTACCTCGTACGAGATAAAGACAAATGGATCACGGCCAATTACAAGGAGACCCAGATCCCCCACATCTATATCGGGCAGAAAGTACGTATCAAGGTAGACGCGTTGCCGGGAAAGATATTCAACGGGGAGGTAACCGCAATCTCCGACGCCACAGGCTCCAAATACTCATTGGTCCCGACCGACAATTCCGCCGGAAACTTCGTCAAGGTACAACAACGTATCCCGGTACGGATAGACTTGGAAAATCTATCGCAAGAAGATACGCAATATTTAAGAGCAGGCATGATGGTTGAAACAGAAGCCTTACGCAAATGATCGCGATGAAAGAGCTTGGGGCACCGATCCGCCAATGGGTGCCGGACTGGTTAGGATTGATCTGTATCTTCATCGTTATCCTTCCGGTCACGATGCTAAACGGCTCGTACACCGGCAGTATGCTGGAGGTATCAAACACGCTAGGCACGAACACCGAGGATATAACCATGGGATATTACGCGGCAGCGGCGGGAATGGCGGTATCCTATCCGATTATTCCGAAGATATTAGAAGCCTTCTCCATCAAATTCTTATTGTTGGCGGATTTAGTCGCCCAGTTCTTCCTAAGCTGGATCTGCGCCCGCTCCCAGAACGCCGACATATTGATCGTCTGTAGTTTCGCGATCGGTTTCCTAAAAGGGTTTCTCATGCTGTGGTTTATCCGGTACGCACAAAAGATATTCAGCCCTAAAAATATACGTAGCCAATTCTATTCCTACTTCTATCCTTTTGTTTTCGGAGGGGGACAAGCGTCCATGCTTGTTACCGCACAGTTAGCCTACCATTATGACTGGAAATATATGTATTATTTCATGATGCTGATGATCTTACTGGCCATACTAGTGGTAATCATCTGCTTCCGCCATAACCGGCCGATCAAGTCCATCCCCTTGGCCGATCTACACATCCGGGAAATGTTCATCATATCCACCGGATTGTTAATGCTTATGTATGTCATTAATTACGGGAAAGTACTCGACTGGATGGCATCCCCCAAGATTTGCCTTTATATCATGATCGCCCCGATATTGATCGCTTTATTTATTTGGTATCAATATCATTCGGAACGTCCGTACGTGAATCTGGCGCCTTTATACCAGCCGAAAGCCATTATCGGTTATTTCTATATGATGCTTGTGATGTTTTTCAGTACTT
>ERZ838225.1920-NODE-1920-length-13184-cov-2.639043_pt1 | contig 13184 bp, 7 predicted proteins | sample MGYA00519684_ERZ838225 | MGnify/ENA primary metagenome ERZ838225 (study PRJEB31850, sample SAMEA3708829) | human gut metagenome | biome: human gut; feature: human-associated habitat; material: faeces | place: China | collected 2014 ...
TGGAAAATCTGTTGATGCAGCGTAAGAAACTGCAAAGTTTCTACCGGGATAGTCTGATGCATATCAATATTTCTACCGGTCAGGAGGAAGTGCCTGTGGCTACGGATATGCCGTCTGCTGAAGAAGATTCGTCCGAAACTCCACCTGCAACTCTCGAAATGTCTCCCAACGACCGTAAGTTTATGGATAAATTGGTTGAATTGATGGAGCAGAACATGGATAATGGAGAACTGGTGGTAGATGATTTGGTTCGGGAACTGGCTGTCAGCCGTTCTGTCTTCTTCAAGAAGCTGAAAACACTTACCGGATTGGCTCCGATTGAATTTATCAAAGAAATGCGTATCAAGCGGGCTACACAATTAATAGAAACCGGAGAATTTAATATGACCCAGATTTCGTATATGGTCGGCATTAATGATCCGCGTTATTTCAGTAAATGCTTTAAAGCACAGGTTGGAATGACGCCTACGGAGTATCGGGATAGAGTGGGGAGATAATAATAGGAAAGGAAAGAAATAGAAAGGGGGATGTTCAAAGCTCCCCTTTTATCGAAATCACCCTCACTACAACTATCTGTGGCGAGGGTGATTTTTTGTTTATGAGAGTTCCGATACATTTACCCTCATCTTGGTTATCCGAATTTATTTTTTAGGGTATAGATGATTCACAAGGCTGTTCATATACATTTCCAGGTTTGTATATTCCGGGCTTAATGTATATTTGGCTCCGTCTGAAGGATTATTGGGATTAAGGTTGTGTTTCTTTTCCCATTCATCGGGAATACCATCACCATCTGTATCAACAAGTGCTGTTTCTGATTTATATTCCGGCCATCCTCCTACATCAGACGGTTGGTCAATCATTCCATTCGTGCTTCCGTGAGAACCTTCGTAAGTATAAGTGCCTTTGAGAGTTTCATCTACGATGCGTTGGTCTATGGCGTCACGGCGATATGAAGCACCGGCAAACTCGAGAACATCTTTGTAGGCTTTCTTGGCAGGTTGCAAAGAAGTATGTTCGGCTATGTCAAATGCTTTTTTAGACAGTACTTCCTTTTCTGTGGCAAAGTCTTTTTTGATAACCAGTCCGTAAGAGTTATCCATATTCACTTTATAAAGAGCCTCTTTCTGCTTATCGGTCAGTTTGGGACAGGTAGGATCCATATAGTTACCTTTGAAATAGAATACACCATGAACACCTGCTTTATTGTTGTTTTTGCCATCATCGGCATACGCTGTAAACAAGCGTTTGAAAGAACCTTTTGTCGCACTGAAAGGTCCCGGTTTATAGTAGTTATTGATAAAGTTGTAGGAACCTCCTTCACCGGCATAAGCACCGTCACTGCCATAATTATAAATCACATTATTGAATAATTCCACTTTTTCATCTTCCGGACGACCCGTATAACGGCTTCCGCAAAGACGGGGTGTGCGGTTAGTGTGATGGGCGAGTAAGTTATGGTGAAAAGTAGCAGGTTGTCCACCCCAGATACCCCCATAACCATGTGCTCCCTTTTCGTGGATAGAATTGGCGAGACTTTCACTGATGATGCACCACTGAAGTGTGAAATTACGGTTATCATAGAATGTGGCACATTCGTCCGTACACCAACTCATGGAGCAGTGGTCTATGATAATGTTTTGGTGCGCTTTAGTACCATTCATTGCGTCGTCACCTTTTTGTTTGATGTCGACTCCCATACGGGAACGGATGAAACGGATGATTACATTGTCTGCCTGAATAGAGAATGTATAGTTTTTCAAGCAAATACCATCACCCGGAGCTGTCTGTCCTGCAATGGTCACATCACCATTGCTGAGTTTTAATGCTTTTTGTAATTCAATAATTCCGCTAACCGCAAAGACAATGGTGCGGGGACCTTTCTTGCTGATAGCCCAGCGAAGTGTCCCTTCCGAACCGTCGTCTGCCAGGGAAGTAACAGTGTATACAGCACCTCCGGCACCACCGATGGTATATTTTCCTGCTCCGTCGGCACCGGGGAAGGCGAGAACTTTGGAACGATCTGGAAGGACATTACCTGTTGATTGCTTTGGTATGGCTCCTATAGCTAAAAAAGTGAAGGCGGAAGCACATACCATTAGAGTGAGTTTCTTATTCATGTTTTCTTGTTTTTTTATTTGTAGAATCTGTGAATTGGCTAGTTATTTCTTGTGTAAAGGTATGAAAATGTAAATATCATAATGTGTATTTTTTGTTTTTTCCCTTTCTAGGCGTAGCTAAAAACAAAAAATACCATGCTAAAAACAAATATTGCACATATTAACGCTCCCTAGTTCGTATTTTTGTATCATAAAAAAATGCTCGCAAGGCAAGAATTTAAATTTTAATAATTAATCAATATTCAAAGTATGTCTAACAAAGTGAAAAACATGCGTAGTTGGCTGCTATTATTATTTGCGACGATGTCGCTTAGCCTGTCGGCGCAGACAATTACTGTAACTGGTAATGTGAAAGACACCACTGGGGAGCCGATTATTGGTGCTTCCATTGTAGAAAAAGGTAATACCACTAATGGTACTATTACTGATTTGGACGGTAATTTCTCCATTAAAGTGGACGGTAAAAAAACGCTGGTCATTTCATATATAGGTATGAAGACACAGGAAATTGCCATTCAAGGTAAGAAATCAATCAATGTAACAATGGCAGATGATTCACAGGCGCTGGAAGAAGTCGTGGTGATTGGTTATGGTACGGTGGCTAAGAAAGACTTGACCGGGTCTGTAGCTTCCGTCAGTGCGAAAGACTTGGCTGTTGTCCCTGTTTCCAATGTATCAGAGGCATTAACCGGTAAAATGCCAGGTGTATCTATCACTACTACAGAAGGATCACCTGATGCGGATGTGAAAATTCGTGTGCGTGGTGGCGGGTCATTATCTCAGGATAACTCTCCACTCTACATAGTTGATGGTTTTCCCGTATCCAGCATTAGTGATATTGCTTCTTCCGATATTCAATCTATTGATGTGTTAAAAGATGCTTCATCTACAGCTATTTATGGTGCAAAAGGTGCTAACGGCGTTATTATTATTACTACAAAATCGGGACGTGAGGGAAAGACTGAAGTAACATTCGGTGCTTCTTTTGGTGTTCGGAAACGTGTTGGTGAGGTCGGAGTATTAAGTCCTTATGAATATGTGTTGTGGCAGCAGGAATTAAACCAGGACGGTAACAATTATGGTAACTGGCAGGATGTCGATATTTATCGTTCGATAAAAGGAAACAATTATCAGGATCAGCTGTTTGGCGATACTGGTAGTCAGCAACTATATAATTTAAATGTCAGTGGCGGTACTAAAGACACTAAGTATGCTGTAAGTTATTCACGTAGCGATGAGAAGAGTATCATGATAGGATCAGGGTACACCAGAGATAACATTACAGCCAAATTGCAAAGCAAACTGAATAAATGGTTGACTCTCGATTTCAATAATCGTTTTTCCTATACTAAAATAGATGGTTTGAGTGGTGGTGCTGATACACAGGAATCCAGTAAGGCCTATTCTATTGTAGCGAGAAGTGTTATCTATCGTCCGATCACTCGTTTGTCTGATGATTTTGTAGATGAGGATACGGGCAATACGGATTATTCTCCTACTGAACGAATTGAAAGTACTTATAAGAAACAGACTCGTTTGCAAAATAATGCAAATGCCAGTTTGACTTGGGAACCGCTCAAAGGTTTGAAGTTCCGTTCAGAGTTTGGTTATGGTTGGAGATATAATAATGTAGATCAGGTTTGGGCGGCCAAAGCTACTAGCAATTCTAAATTTGGATATTCTGGACAACCGCAGGCTTATTTGACGAAACGTGTTCAAAAAGAATGGCGTTTGGCAAACACGGTGACGTACGATAAGAGCAAATTGCTCACGAAAGACGATAAACTGAATGTGATGTTGGGACAGGAATTGACCAGCTCAAAATATACTGATACAAATATGACCTCAGTAGGTTTTGACAAGGATACTACGATTGATCAGGTCTTGGCACAGATGGGAAATGGTGTAGCGTTGCCTACACAAACCTATATTGGAATAAACGATAATATGTCTTCTTTCTTTGGTCGATTGAATTATACATTGAAGGATCGTTATTTATTGACTGCTACGTTGCGTGCTGACGGTTCAAGTAGATTCTCAAGTGGCAATCGTTGGGGAGTTTTCCCATCAGTTGCTTTGGCATGGCGTATCAATGAAGAGGCATTCATGCGCAATAGTCAGGATTGGCTCTCTAACCTGAAACTTCGTCTCTCTTATGGTACTGCCGGAAATAATCGTATCGATGCATCCTATATGTACACTACTTATGCTTTGGCAGGGACGAGTGACCGTACTATTTATTTTAATGAAGCGGCTGCTCCCATGTTACAACATGGCGTTATGCTTGCCAATCCGGGATTGAAGTGGGAAACAACTATTACCCGTAACTTGGGAGTTGATTTTGGATTGTTCAACAATCGTGTTACCGGTAGTGTGGATGTTTATTGGAATACGACTAAGGACTTACTGATGCGTACAACACTTCCGGGAGCTTCTGGTTACTCTTACCAGTATCAGAATATCGGACAGACTTCTAATAAAGGTATTGAGTTCTTGACGGATATCGTTATTACTGATAAGAAAAACTGGGGATTGAACTTCTCGTTTAATATTGCCTACAACCGTGGTAAGATTGATAAATATCCCGGAGGATCTACTTGGGAAAGCAGTAGATGGTCGGGTTCAGGCGTTGTCAGCAATGAAGATTTCTATTTGGAAGAAGGAGGTCGTTTAGGTGAAGTGTATGGATACATGTATGATGGTTTCTATACAACAAACGACTTGAAGTGGAACGGAACATCTTGGGAAATCCGGAAAGATGCGGAAGGCAATCCTGTAGTGGCAAATTCATATTCAACAGTTACCGGTACTCTTGAACCGGGTGCAATGAAATTGAAAGATGTGGATGGCAACGGCACTATTGACGCTAAGGATAAGGTGCGTTTAGGGAATACGATTCATCCGATTACCGGTGGATTTGGATTTAATGGACGTTTTTTAAAGAACTTCGATTTTACGCTGTCTTTCAATTATCAGATCGGAGGTAAAATGATTAATGCAAGTAAAGCAGCATCAAGTTCTTATGACGGTTCCAGACAACATTATAATCTGAATGACAATTTTACTTTGGGTAATCGTTTTTCCCGTATAGATCCTGCAACTGGCGAGAATATGTTGAGTAGGAGTTATGCTAATAGTTATATTACGGCGAATGGAGAAGAAGCTTATTATGCTTATATCAATCAAGTGAATGGTTCGAAGAGTATTTTCAATCCGGCAACAGTTACTGGACGTCCTCTGACTAGCTGGGATGTGGAAGATGCTTCATTCTTGCGTTTGCAAACAGTGTCTATCGGATATACACTTCCGAAATCATGGACTCAAAAAATACACATGAACAATGTTCGTATTTATGCAACCGGGTACAATCTGCTATGTTTGACCAAATATTCTGGAGTAGATCCTGAAGTTGATTGCTGTACCAGCACACCGATGACTCCGGGAGTTGATTATGCTGCTTATCCAAAGAGTTTTTCTGTTGTAGGTGGTATCAATGTTACATTCTAAAGAAAGAATTTCATTATGAAAAATATATTTAAATCAATATTCTTAGCTGGAGCAACCGGAATGGTAATGTTAACCTCATGCTCCGATTTCCTGGATCAGTCATCTCCATCAGAGATGTTTCCGGAAAATGTTTATAATACGGAAAGCTATACTAAGCAAGTTTTGAATAGAGTTTATGCAGGGTTAGTCTTGGATCATACCTATGGTTGTCGTATTCCATTGAATCTTGCAATGAATACGGATGTGGAATTGGTGGATGCATTGACGGAAACGACCGTAACGGCAGACTCGGAACGTGGACTTTGTAACTATAATCCTACAAACTGGAATCGTTTGCCTACGAACTGGAGTGAAATGTACGAGATTATAGAAAATGCCAATCTGGTGATTGAGGGAATACGCGCTTCTGATATTAAAGATAATCAGAATATGCGCTACTATTTGGGTGAGGCACTCACTTTGCGTGCGATGGTTTTCTTCGATCTTGTTCGTAACTACGGCGATATTCCAATGAAAATGGAATCTACACAGACAGATGGTTCTAATCTCTATTTAGGAAAAACGGATAGGGATGTAATCATGGATCAGTTGTTGGTTGATTTGGAAGAGGCAGCCGGACTCTTGCCTTGGGCTGGAGAGAATGGCTATACTACCGAACACTGTACAAAAGGATATGCTTATGGATTGGCTGCGCGTATCGCATTGGCAGAGGCCGGTTATTCTATTCGTGAAAGTAGTAAGGCAGGTTATGTGAACCTAAGTGAACGTCGTGAAGGTCAGTTGGGATATAGCGACGTTACTTATCCTACAATGCGGCCGGGAGATGAGAAACGGGCGGAACTTTATCGTCATGCATTGGCTTGTTTGGATGCTGTGATTTTAGGTGGAAGACATCAACTCAACCCTAGTTTCGAGAATGAATGGGAACGCATCAATCAGTTGACTTTGGATCAGACTTATCAGGAAAATTTGTTTGAAGTGGCACATGGTATGAACTATTCCGGTGAAATGGGATATACGGCCGGTGTGCGTATGAATGCGGTAAGTACTCGTTTTGGTTTCAGCAACTCTTCGGGTAAGGTGAAACTGACTGCTCCATTTTTCATGTCGTTTGATTCGCAAGATACGCGCCGTGATGTGACTTGTGCTCCTTATGAGTTGAGAGACGCTACTTCTACTCAAACAATGCAAAGCAACGCGCCTTTCGGTATTTATGTAGGCAAATGGGATGTTCGTAAAATGACAGATGCATGGCGTAGCATGAATCAGGGAGTTAGTACCAAAACCGGTTACGGTATCAATTGGGTAGCGATGAGATATTCGGATATTTTATTGATGTATGCCGAGGTGGTCAATGAACTGTATGGTCCTCAGGGAGCCGGTACTTGTGGCAAAACTGCACAAGAGGCTTTGGCAGAAGTTCGTGAACGTGCTTTTCCTGCTTCGGTTCATGCTGATAAAGTTACTTCATATGTAGCATCTCTCATTAGTAAAGAGGCTTTCTTTGAGGCAATTGTAGATGAACGGGCATGGGAGTTGGCAGGAGAGGCTGTACGTAAATATGACCTGATTCGTTGGGGATTATTAATAGATAAAACGGTTGAGATGCTTGATACTTACCGTAATGCTGTGGTGAATGATGAATATGTGTCGAAGCTCTATTATAAGGAAAATGCTGCTGCGGAGAACTGGTATAGAATAGACTATTCTTCTATCTGCTGGTATGAAGAGCCGGAAACGAAAGATGATGCGGCTGCGGGATGGAAAAACGTCAACTTCTGGGGCAATGTCAAAAAGGATGGAGCTATTGATGATACAAACACCACTTATGATGCAATCAACTATATCAGCAATGGTCTGATTAAATATGATAAATATTTGGGATTCCAAGGTCCGGCTAACATAGTAAACCGTCATCTTCTTCCTTTGGGAGCGACTACTATCAGTGACTCCAATGGTCATCTGCAAAATTCTTATGGATTCTCATTCTGATAAAACTTATGAATAATATGAAAGCGAATAAATATACTAATATGCTGATAACCGGAGCTTTTGTTCTGGTATTAGCGTCATGTGTCGATGATAATGATTGGGGAACAGACAGTAGCTATAATCGTCCGTTTAGTCCTCATGACATTTCTGTATCAGCCGAGGCTACTAACGCAACAATTGAATTTGACCGTTTATCCAGTGTTGATTATTATCTTCTGGAGTTAAATCAAGATTCTCTTTATATGGAGGACTATCATGAAGGTTCTCGTATAGATACTGTCCGTACTTCTCCTTATTCACTTACCGAGTTGGCAGGGGAAACGGTTTATTTCCTCCGTCTGAAAGCTGTTTCTTCTTCCTCGGCTACGACTGCCTCGAAATGGTCGTACTATGAAGATGGTCAAAAGCGTTCTTTTAAGACGAAAGGTGAACAGATATTTGAATCTATTACTTCAGCCGATCGTGCGGAAAATTCTATTCGTCTGTCTTGGGCGACAGGAATGGACGTTACTCATATTGAGGTGTCCGTAGTGGACGATGGAGGCGGAAAAACTCTGTTGAAAACTGTAACTTTGACGGCTGATCAGATTCAGGCAGGTGCTTGTGTAGTAGATGGACTGGAACCTACAACCACTTATTCATTCGTAATTTATAATGGTGCTGCTAAACGGGGTGAACGTACCGCTACTACAGCAGCAGCTATGCCTGATGGTGACTTGAAGTATACGTTGGAAGATGGAATAACGGTAATTACTACTACTTTGATTGAAGAACTGGTAGAACAGGCACAAGCTGCTAGCGGAAATACATCTGTTGGTGTCACTATCGGTATTCCGGCAGGGGTGACAGTTGATATGAATGGTGTTTCTGAAATTGGAGAGATAACTACTCTGACAGTTCCGGAAGGAGCATCTATTACATTCTTTGGATTGGCCGGTGCAGAGAAACCTGTGTTGAATTTCCCTAAAACATTAGAAATAGGTGGTACTCATGGTTATATTCGCTTTGAAAATGTGATAATAAAGGATGGTGGAGCTGGTTATCTGATAAATCAATCGAATGCTATGCAGGTGGAGGAACTTTCTTTCAAAGATTGTGAAATCCCAAGTTTGGCTCGGAGTTTGGTTCGTCTGCAAGGTTCTAGTATAAAGACAATTGGAACTCTTAATATTGATAATTGTGTGGTTACCAATCAAGGTTCAGAAGCCTATGCTTTCTTATATTGGAATAATGCTGCATATACTGTCTCCAATGTGAATATTACGAACTCTACTTTCAATACAATGTTGCATAGCTTTGCTGATGTAAGAAACTCGACTACCGGAACGTTTAATATTTCAAACTGTACATTCTATAATGTAGTAGCTGCATCACGTTATTTATTTGATGCAAGAAGTGTAGTAAGTGTGACTGTTCAAAACACCATCTTTGGTAAGACAAACGGTGATGGTGTAAATGGTATAAGAATTACCGGTACTCCGACAATTATTGATGTATATAAAACATCTGATTGTAATTTCAGTAGCTATGGCTTTAATGCAGACCGGGGCGAGACGCCTGTATCATCAGCCGACTTGTTTGCGAATCCTGATGAAGGTGACTTCACCATTCTTGAAAGCAGGTTGAAAAGCTTGGGTGACCCGCGTTGGAATAACGAATAACGTTTGTTGAATATATTTTTAGCAGGCAAGTAGTTGGAGGGAATTCTTTTTGTCCTGGCTACTTGCCTGCTTTTTAAACTAAGAATATAGAATAATTATGTCTAAAATATGGATAGGGGGATTTTACGGACTTCTATTGTCTATTGTCGCTTCTTGCTCTACAAGTAGTCCTGATTCGGACGAATTACCTGGACAATCTGGCGATCCGTCGGATGAACCTTCCGGGCTGGTGGAATATCCTACTCCGAATCGTACAACAATAGCGGCTTTTCCTGGTGCTTATGGCGCAGGAAAATATACACAGGGTGGAGCAGGCGGAACTGTATATACCGTAACTTCATTGGAAGATACGAATACAAGAGGTACATTACGTTATGCCATTAATCAGAGCGGCACACGTACGATTGTGTTTGCGGTAGGAGGAGTTATTAATCTGACTAGTAACTTGACAATCCGGAATGGTAATCTGACCATAGCTGGTCAGACAGCTCCCGGAGGTGGAATCTGTATCAAAAGGGGGACGGTTCAGATAAGTGCGGATAATGTAATCATTCGCTTTCTTCGTTTCCGGTTGGGAGATGAACCTTTTAGCGGAGCTACGGAGAAGGATGCGGATGCTATTTGGGGACGAGAACATAAGGATATTATCCTTGACCATTGTTCGATGAGTTGGAGTACTGACGAGATTGCTTCTTTTTATGGTAATACAAACTTTACGATGCAGTGGTGCTTGTTATCCGAAAGCTTGTATCATTCTATTCATCCGAAAGGTAATCATGGTTATGGCGGTATTTGGGGAGGTTCGCCTGCTACTTTCCATCATAATCTGATAGCGCATGCTTATAGTCGTACTCCGCGTCTTTGCGGTAGTCGTTATACTGGGCAGCCGGAGTCCGAGAAAGTAGATTTGCGTAATAATGTATTTTATAATTGGTCGGGAAACGGGGGATATGCCGGTGAAGGTGGTAGCTTCAATTTTGTGAATAATTATTATAAGCCGGGAGCAGCTACCAATGCGCGGGCAGAAGGTGGCAGTAGTGGTCGAAAAGTTCTTTATCGCATTTTTGCTCCTGATAAAAATGATGCAGATGCTAATCCGGCGAATGGAGAGAATTGGGGGCTATTTTATTTGTCCGGTAATGTTTTTGATGGCACTTCACCCAATATTAGTAGTACATTCCAGAGTTTGGTAACAAATGTAAATAATGACAACTGGTTGGGTTTGCAGCCTTCGGAAACTCCGGCAGCGGGTGTGGCTTCTTTAAGGTCTGCAACGGAGTTTGCGATCACGTCTGATGTGAATGATTTTACGCAGTCAGCATCGGATGCGTTTAATTCTGTATTGGATTATGCTGGTGCTTCTCTTGTCCGTGACGCAGTTGATACTCGTATTATAACGGAAACTAGGGCTGGCACATATGTCGGTTCTGTGGATGGGAATTTAGGGATTATTGATTCACAGGAGGATGTTGGCGGTTGGCCTGTTTATGATCAGGGCACTGTTTTGAAGGATACGGACGGTGACGGTATGCCTGATGACTGGGAAACGGAGCATGGTCTGAATCCTGCGAGTTCGGCTGATGGAATTAAGTATAATTTAAGTAGCGACTATACTAATCTAGAAGTTTATCTGAATAGTCTGGTGGAACGTCTGTTTCCGTCATCAGAATAGTAGGACTCATTCTATACAATAGGAACTGTAGTAGAATAGATATTCCTTTTTATAAAAGGTTAGTGACGTTAAATAATTCACCGGTTTTTATCCGGCATTCATCGGAATTTATACCGTAAATCAACTGAAAAGCCTGTGGAAGCATAGGGAAATGATGTATCTTTGAACCATTAATCAATTAATAATAGAAACAATGGAAGAGAAACAAAATTTTCCCCGTGCTACAGGCTTTTCCGGTAAAATACTGATAGCTTTGCTTTTTATCCTTTCCGGGATTCTACTGTTTGCCCGTAATATGGGATGGATAACTTCAGAAGTATTTGATTTGATCGTATCCTGGCATTCACTCCTTATATTATTAGGTATATATGCTATGATTCGTCGCCATTTCATCGGTGGAATCATCCTTTTGCTGATAGGTGTGTATTTTTTGATTGGAGGGCTTTCATGGTTGCCTGAAAATTCGCAGGCAATGGTATGGCCCCTCGCTCTGATAATAGCAGGTGTTTTATTTATCTTCAAACCCGGCAGAAATAAGAGGGCGCAATGGGCTCGTCAGCATACAATGGAACATCGTCGGCAATGGATGAAGATGCATCAGGGTAGACCCGGCATGAACTTTGAGAGTGAGCAACAACAATCGGAATCAGTAGATGGCTTTTTGCGTTCGGAGAATGTCTGGGGAGCTGCACGTCACGTAGTACTTGATGAGTTGTTTAAAGGAGCTATGATTCGTACCTCTTTCGGGGGGACGACTATTGATCTTCGCCATACCCATATTGCACCGGGAGAAACCTATATTGATTTGGATTGCAGTTGGGGAGGAGTCGAGATTTATGTCCCATCGGATTGGACAGTCGTGTTCAAATGTAATGCTTTCTTTGGAGGATGTGATGACAAACGCTGGCAAAATGGGAATGTAAACAAGGAGAATATATTGGTCATTCGTGGAACACTTTCTTTCGGAGGCTTGGAAGTTAAAGACTAGCGTATGAAACCACATCCGATAATAGATTATCCATTCCGCTGGATTCCGATGCTGGTGCTGGCGTTGATTCTGGTTGCGACACAGGTGGCTTTAGTCTGTGGATATACCGGAAACGACTATCTTCCTGCTCTGGTAGATGGAGTGGCAACAATTGGTTGGCTGGCAGCCATAGCCTATTTGGCCTGGTTTGTGGTCGGTCTTGTTTCGTTGTTCCAGACGGATATAATCATGATAATCGTTGGAAGCCTATTATGGCTGGCGGGTAGTTTTATGATCTGTGATATCATGGTGAGGATTGTAGGCATATCCTATATTCCTTTTGCGCAGACCATACCTTTCCGGTTATTGTTCGGGCTGCCAACCTTGATTGCCATTACTTTATGGTATCGCCTGATCGTAACTAAAGAAGAAGTACAGAATCAGGAACTGGATAAAGAATTGGCTGCACATCAGCTAACTGTGACCGAACAACAAGGAGAACCACAGACAGAATTAATAGATCGCATTACGGTGAAAGACGGTTCCCGCATTCATCTGGTAAAGACAGACGAACTGATCTACATACAAGCCTGTGGAGATTATGTAATGTTGATAACCCCTACCGGAGAATATCTGAAAGAACAAACTATGAAATATTTTGAGACCCATCTGTCTCCTGATACTTTTGTGCGTGTGCATCGTTCTACGATTGTCAACGTAACACAAATTTCGCGGGTCGAGCTTTTTGGAAAAGAAACTTATCAGTTGTTATTGAAGACTGGCGTGAAACTTAAAGTAAGTCTTTCCGGTTACCGGTTATTAAAAGAGCGGCTGGGGATCTAAAATTTGTTCAATCTTATCATAAAAACTGATTTTTCCCCCATATCGGTCAAAAAATGAATGTCAGAATGAAAAGCTTCCACTACTTTTGTTTCCATCATCTAATAATGTGAATAAGGAAATGAAAAGAAAATTAGTTTATGTTTGTCTGCTGGCAATGGTTGCGGGAGGAATGATGTCCTTTTCCTATGACATACCCGAAAAACAGGAGACAGGCGGCCGGGAAGATCGAGTGATCTCTTTTCCCGGAGCTGAAGGACACGGTAGATACACGACAGGCGGCCGTGGTGGTAAAGTGTATCATGTGACTTCTTTGGAAGACGATGGTTCGCAGGGGACTTTACGTTGGGCTTTGAAACAAAATGGACCTAAAACGATTGTCTTTGATGTGGCAGGTACGATTTATCTGAAATCGGAATTACGAA
>ERZ838225.1930-NODE-1930-length-13080-cov-2.235701_pt1 | contig 13080 bp, 16 predicted proteins | sample MGYA00519684_ERZ838225 | MGnify/ENA primary metagenome ERZ838225 (study PRJEB31850, sample SAMEA3708829) | human gut metagenome | biome: human gut; feature: human-associated habitat; material: faeces | place: China | collected 2014 ...
GAGCACCGCCCTCCGGAGGCGGGTGCGGCGGTTCGAATCCGCCTAGGTGTGTATATTTGAGAATAATATAAAGTGTAGGATAGAGGAAGAGAAATGTCACAATATAGGCAAGCATTTAAGAAAGCATTTCCTTATACGATTCCGGTGTTGACGGGATATTTGTTTATAGGAATTGCGTTTGGTGTGATGTATGCAGAAAAGGGATATTCTTTCGTATGGGCGATATTAATGAGTCTGCTTGTATATGCAGGTTCTGGACAATACCTGGCAGTGAATTTTTTCGTGCCGGGTATTTCTTTTTTACAAGTCATTTTTTTGACATTTATGGTGAATGTCAGACATGTGTTTTATGGAATCTCTCTTTTGGAAAAATTTAATAAAATGGGCAAATCAAGATGGTATATGATTTTCAGCTTGACGGATGAGACATACTCATTGCTTTGTACGACAAAAGTGCCACAGGGAGTAGCGGAAGAAAAGTTTCTTTTGGCAATCGCGCTTTTGAATCAATCTTATTGGGTGATTGGTTCTGCAATCGGTGGTCTGGCGGGAAGTCTTCTTCCAATCAATTCAGAGGGAATTGATTTTGCAATGACGGCATTGTTTGTTGTGATCTTTATTGAACAATGGATGGAGAAAAAGAATACCGGCGGTGATCGGTGTTGTGGGAGCGTTTGTTTGTCTGCAGATTTTTGGCGCGGACAGTTTTGTATTGCCGTCGATGCTTTTGATTGTTCTTATATTGTTTGTGGGGAAAAAGAGATTGGATAAGGAGGAAGGAAGATGCCGGTAAGTGCGAGAATTTCGATTTTGATTATTTTGGCGGTTGCACTGACTACATTTGCAACGAGAGTTACTCCTTTTTTGGTCTTTCCGAAAGGAAAAGAGATTCCAGAGACGATACAGTATCTTGGAAAAGTATTGACACCGGCAGTGATAGGGATGCTTGTTGTATATTGCTTAAAAAGTACACCAGTGCGGGAGGCACCGCATGGTATTCCGGAGTTGATTGCTGTGACCACGGTTGCGGTTCTGCATGTGTGGAAACGAAACAATCTGCTCAGTATCGGGGCCGGAACGGTGCTGTATATGTTTTTGATTCAGGTTGTATTTTAATAAAAATAGGGACGAGGGTTTCAAAAAGAACCCTCGTCCTTGCTTTTTAGTTGAGATTTGTTTTTTTCTTTAGTAAGTAGTATGTACCACCGAAGAACAGGAATGTTTCCAAAATACATATGATGGCGCTTGCCTTATAAGAACTTAAGAAGGCTGTTGTGGCAAGTGAATCAGAGGAAACGCCCAAAAATGGATCATACCCAACTGCAAACATGATGATCAGCATCAACACAGAAAAGACTGTTGAAATTGCAAAGTAAGCAATGATCGCTCCGAGCACTCTGTGCGAAGAAAGGAGCTGCCCGATAGATACTGAAAAATAGTAAAGTGCCACATTCCCAAAACATCCGACAACAGAGATTCCGACAGTTGACCAGAAAAACAGGCTTGGCGACATCTCCAATGCTTTTTCCAGCTCATTAAGCGCCTCTGCAGAGTTTTGATAAACCTGTGGTATGATAACCACAATTGCAAGTCCTGCGACGACGATTGCGAGATCTAAAATACTCCAGACGCATGCTGCAAATGCTTTGGAAAACAGAAGCTGTCCTCTTGTCGCCGGAAGTGTCAGTGTCAGATATCCTTCGTCGGTATACAGGCTTTTATAATAGCGTACTACAATTAAAATAGATGTCGCACATGGTACAACGATCCAGATGGAGATCAGGAATACAAATGAGACAATCAATATCACATTTGGCAGATCCATCGTGGCCATCGCCTGAAACATAAATCGTCCAATCAGACAGGCAACCAGCAAAAGAATATGAATCGGAAGTAAAAATCGGGAGAGTGCCCGAAATTCGTGTTTAATTAATTTACCTAACATCTGAATACCTCCCTGAATAATGTGTCTACGGATTTTCCGTGCTCAATTCGGATGTCATCCACACTTGCATTGAGTGCAATGTGCCCGTTTTGAAGAAAAAGAACACGGTCTAAAATGTTTTCAATATCTGTGATCAAATGTGTAGAGATCAATATTGTAGCATTTTCATTATAGTTTGTAAGAATGGTGTTCAGTATATAATCACGTGCTGCCGGATCAACACCGCCGATTGGTTCGTCCAATACGTACAAATCTGCATTGCGGCTCATGACTAAAATCAATTGTACCTTTTCTTTTGTCCCTTTGGAAAAGGTGCGGAGTCTTGCATTTGGATCAATCTGCAAATGTGCAAGCATCTCATAGGTACGTTTCTCGTCAAAATTCTCATAAAAGTCTTTGAAATAAGAGACAATCTCTTTTACTTTCATCCAGTCACTTAAGTATGTCCGTTCCGGAAGGTAAGAGACAATATTTCGTGTGGTGACAGATGGTTCTGCCCCGTCGATCAATATGCGTCCATCTGTCGGAACGAGCAGACCGTTGATGAGTTTGATCAATGTTGTCTTTCCGCTTCCGTTTTCCCCCAGAATTGCAAGAATCTCCGATTTTCTCAGTGTGAGATCTACATGATCATTCGCCTGGACCGAACCAAAACTCTTGGAAATATCTCTAAGTTCAAGTGCATAGTTTTCTCCCACTATCGTTTCCTCCTTTTATCTAATGATATCCAATCTACAGTAAAAGTCCTGTCTCTTTGACTGCCGGTATCATTTAATCCTACTTCTGAATTATGGAATTGCTCTCCTGTATACTCCATAATACAGCAAAAGAAACCTTCTGTCAGAAGACTTCAAGACTTCTTTTGCACGTACGATATGAAAACAGCAGAGCTGCCGCCCGGGCAGCCCTGCTGTCGTAAATTGCTCCGCGCTTTGCAGCTCCAGCAATTTTCTTATTCTGTAATAGATGTAATTCCATCAATCGCAATATCAAATGCAGGTGCGGAACCATATTCAGATTCATGGAAGTATCCGTCAGAAATGTACTCTGTATCACCCTTCTTATAAGTATCAAGTTCCTTGCCGTCTACTGTAAATGCAGATGTATCAAATACATGAAGGGAACCATCAATGAGCGCATCTTCCACTTCTTTGACCTTTTCTTCTGTACCCTCTGCTACAGTTTTGTCATTGAGAGCTGTGATCTTATCTGCACCTTCCGCAAATCCTTTACACCAGTCAGTATCAATTGCTGTGCCATCAAGCATACACTGTACTGCGTATGTATAATATACACCCCAGTCCATAGATGCAGAAGTAAGTGCTGTGTTCGGAGCAACAGATGTCATATCAATATTATAACCTACACATGGAACTCCTGCTGCTTCGCATGCTGTAGGAGCACCTGTTGTATCTGCATGCTGGCTGATCAGTACACAGCCGTCAGAGATCAAAGCATCTGCGCACTCTTTCTCAAGGTCAAAGCTTGCCCAGCTGTTTGTATATTTTACTTCCATTGTTACAGACGGGCATACGCTCTTCGCGCCAAGATAGAAAGCTGTATAACCGGAGATAACCTCTGCGTATGGGAATGCACCTACATAACCCATCTTGCATGCGTCTTCTTTTACTGTGCCGTCCTCGATCATTTCATTCAGTTTCAGACCTGCAACTACACCTGACACGTAACGTGCTTCATAAATATTTGTAAAATAGTTATGCATGTTGGAAAGTCCGCTAGATGCAGCCTGTGTTCCTGTTGCATGACAGAACTGAACCTCCGGATATTCCCCTGCCGCTTCCAGTATATAAGTCTCATGTCCAAAGCTGTTTGCAAAGATGATCTGACATCCCTGATCTGCAAGGTCTGCTGCCGCATCATAGCATCCTTCATCTTCACCGATGAGAGTTTTCTCAATAATCTGAGAATCGTCAAGACCAAGCTTCTCTTCCATCTCATCAATTCCTTTCATATGAGCTGCTGTGTAACCTTCATTCTCATCACCGATATAGATCACTCCTACTTTCAGGTCCTCTTTTGCAATCCCTTTGCCTTCATCTTCTGCAAATACCGGTGCACTCATGGAAACCGCCATTACTGTTGCAAGTCCAATTGCCAATGCTTTCTTCATTCTTCATTCCTCCATTCTTTCTATTTGTTTTCTGATTCCTGCTACGGAACAAAAGAGGCACAACTTTCTGTGTTATGCCTCCTTGCAAGTATCTTTACTATAACCGTTTATGTCTGAATTGTCAATAAATTCAGCAAAAACGCACTTTCTTTTTGATACTCTTATTTTTTTTGTATATTAACAGACTATTTTCCATCATACAAATGCCTGTATTTTGGCAGGATAATTTCTCTGCTCGGACAGACATTCACATGTCCATCAGCTATTTGTAATCTGCAGGTAAAGTAAGCAAATGCTAACTTAATATTATTTTATAATGTATCTGATTTTATACTTGTAATTCAGACAAAGATATATTAAAATGTATGCAGAACCCCGAAAGGGGCCTAAAACGTTATTACGATAAGGAGGATTCTAATTATGGCATATGTAATTTCAGACGAATGTGTAAGCTGTGGAACATGCGAAAGCGAATGTCCTGCAGAAGCTATCTCTCAGGGAGATGAGCATTATGTAATCGACGCTGATGCATGCTTAGACTGCGGAACATGTGCAGATGCATGTCCAACAGAGGCTATTCATCCAGCAGAATAATTCATGATTTCAAAACAGCTTCATCTCTGTTTACCGCAGAGACGAAGCTGTTTTCTTTATGGATAACTTTTACAAATGTTTTCTTCTGATCCTCCTGCTTCTTTTTTCCAGTGCTGCAGCAGCCTCTTTTCTCGCAAGCTGTCTGTTACGGATCGTTTCATCCAGATCCCGGCACTGGTCTTCTCCCTCTTTTTTCATATGTAGCTCCTGAGCGATCAGACGTTCCATGATTTTCTGAAATTCAAGTATTTTTTCCCTCTCAGGCTGTTCATCTTCAAGAAGCTTCACTTTGCTCGCAGTAGTCCCGGGTGCAGTCCTTGAAATTCTTGGAATCAGTTCTTTGATTGCTCTCAGGGCAAGTCCTCTTTTCTTTAGTTCCTTTATATTAGCCAGAAGCGTAATATCATTTCCTGTATAGTAACGATGTCCCTGCTCATTCCTGCATATCCTCAGTTCCAGTTCTTCCTCCCAGTACCGGAGGACCGATGCCCTCACGCCAAGGATTTCTGCGGTCTGAGTCACAGTATACCGCTGCTCCATGCTGCCCCTCCTCCTTTTGAGTCCATTTTTCATCAGAAACCACTGATGCATATCAACAACTCAATCTATCACCTGATATCATTGAACCACTGCACTGTAAAAACAGCTGTCGTAATCCTGATATCATGTATATTTATTATAAAACGCCATACCGAGATTGCAAGAAGTTTCGATTTACAAACTTCCCTATAAAACTTTATTTTGACACAAAAAACAGGGAAACAGTACCGGATTCTCCCCCTGATACTGTTTCCCTGTGAAATTTTTCTATAGCAATCCTCGTAAATAATGCATTTAAGACAATTCAGCAGGATTTCACACTCTGATGGGCTGGATTAAGATGCATTATTTTAGAGGATTGCTATAGTTCTGGCAGTAGAGGACACAAGGTTGGAGAAATCAGACCGGGATTCTTTGGCGGAACGAAACCATGTTATAAGAAGAATTGTATTTTGAGAGGAGGCTCTTATAAATGTTGAACATTATTTATGGAGATGTGAAAAACAGTATTTATAATACAAATGTTTATTTTAAAAACAGTTATGAACCAGAATGGCTTGATGCAGAACTGGCGAAAAAGATGATTAAAGATATTGATGATTCAGAAGTATTGAGTGGTGAATGCATTAACAGTCCGGTGTTGGGACAGATTCCTCCTGAAAGACTGTCAGGAGGAGTGAAAACGTTGTTGCTGATTTTAAATGAACCGGATCGGATTTTCAATGCCTCGACCTGTGGCGATAACTGTGCAAAATGGATATTGGAAATAGGCAGGATTAAAGATGTTACCATTAATCTCAGACATATGATGAGTTTTGGAAAAGACACAAAATTTGAGATAAAAGTCCAAAATGGAGGAGAAACGGTCCATTCAATGAAGGAACTTGTTCCTATAGCAAATAAGTATTTAAATGAAATGAAACAGGAGTAGTGATTATGAAAGGTTCACATAGAATCATTGTAGAATCCAGAAAAGTGAAATATGATTTTGTAATTCATAGGAATATTACAATCATTACTGGTGACAGTGGATCAGGTAAGACTGTTTTAATTGATCTTATACATGATTATGGAAGATATGGTGCGGACAGCGGTGTATTTCTTTCCTGTGACTGCCCCTGTAAAGTGATTGATAGTGAGGATTGGGAAAGAAAGATAGAAGAAACAACAGGAAGCATTATTTTTATTGATGAAGGAAATCGCTTCCTAGTTTCAAAGAAGTTTGCACAGCTTGTGCAGGGATCTGATAATTACTTTGTACTGGCCACAAGAGAAAAGCTTCCGGCATTGCCATATAGTGTAAGTGAAATATATGGATTTCGCAAATCTGGAAAATTTCATGATGCGAAACAGAAATATAATGAGATTTATCATTTGTACGGTGAAATATCAGAGGAAAAGAATATCAATCCGAAACTTGTAATAACAGAGGATTCCAATTCTGGATTTGAATTTTTTAAAGAAATGTCCAGACAGAAGGGTGTGAACTATTTTTCTGCTGGTGGGAAGTCAAATATCATCAGACAGTTGGAACAGAGACCGAATGAAGAGGGTACAATTTTGGTCATTGTAGATGGAGCTGCATTTGGTTCAGAGATGAAAGATATCAGTGAATGCATTAAAACACAGGGAAACATTGTACTCTATGCACCAGAATCTTTTGAGTGGTTGTTACTTTCAACAAAGGAAATACCGGAAGTAAAAGTAGAAACAATACTTCAGAATCCGGAAGAATATATAGACAGTAAAGAGTATATCAGTTGGGAACGATATTTTACAGATTTATTGATAGAAAGTACCAGTAAGAATTTTATATGGGCATATTCGAAGAAAAGGCTTACAAAGGCGTACTTTGCTCCAAGAATAGTGAATGCGGTAAAAACAATCATGAAATTGGTAGACTGGGAAAAATCATTCTGAAAAGTCAGAAAAACCCTTTTCTATTATCGTATTACATGGTATACTGAATACCGAAATGAATGATATGCAAAATAGGATTTTATGCGTCAAGTGTTCGGTGAATGGGGAGTTGTCACTGAAACGAAAAGTGCGTCTTACGGTATATTATCCGCACCCGTTGCAAACAATATAAGAGGATATCTCATATTGTGTTAGGGAATGTTTTCGACATACATTCTATCACAATTGGAGATATCCTTTTTAATTTGGTCAAAAGGATAATCTCCATTTCAAAAATACAAAGGAGGTTATTTTTTAATGGTTGACAAAGTGAAAATTGAGCAGGCAGTCCGTCTGCTTCTGGAAGGTATCGGTGAAGATATCACACGGGAAGGTCTGATTGATACTCCTGACAGGATTGCCCGCATGTGTGAAGAAATTTACGGAGGTCTTGGTCATGAAGCGGATCAGCATCTGTTAAAGCAGTTTCCTGTAGAAAATAATGAAATCGTGCTGGAAAAAGACATCACCTTTTACTCCATGTGTGAGCATCATCTGATGCCTTTTTATGGAAAAGCTCATCTTGCATACATCCCCAACGGCAAAGTTACCGGTTTAAGCAAACTGGCACGTACAGTAGAGGTTTATTCCAGAAGGCCACAGATCCAGGAACGGCTTACTGTTCAGATTGCAGATGCTTTGGAGCGTACTCTGGATCCAAAAGGAATTATGGTAATGCTGGAAGCGGAACATACCTGTATGACCATGCGCGGAATAAAAAAACCAGGAAGCAAAACAATCACTACTGTAACCCGTGGTGCGTTTACAGAAGATAAGGAACTGCAGAAAATGTTCCTTTCTATGGTAAAAGGATGAATAACAATTTTTCAGATATGGATCGTGTCAATCGGATCTGGAGGCACCCGGTTTATCAGGAACATTATAAAAAAATACAGGAACTTGAAAGTGAACGGATCTTCTGCCGTCATACCCCTGAACATTTTCTGGATGTTGCACGGTTGATGTACATTTATGCACTGGAGGAACATCTGGAGTTGCCCAAAGAGCTTATCTATGCAGCAGCACTTCTTCATGATATAGGACGTGCACAGCAATATCAGTACAACATTCCCCATGATATTGCAGGAGTAGAAATCGCACGGGAAATTCTGACAGATCTGCACTTTACAGAACAGGAAAAAGAACTGATTCTGTCTTCCATTGGACATCACCGAAAAGGAGATTCCTGCAGTACGCTGGCAGCACTTCTTTATAAAGCGGATAAGCAGTCCAGAAATTGTTTTTTATGTTCCGCTGCTTCCGAATGCTATTGGTCTGATGATAAAAAAAATATGAAAATTGAATACTGATCTTCTTCATAAGCACAAAAGAAAGGATGGGTTCTGCTCATGAAAATTGGAAACCGTTTTTTTGATACTAAGAATCATACTTACATAATGGGAATTTTGAATGTTACCCCTGATTCCTTTTCTGACGGCGGCAAATGGAATCATATGGATGAAGCTTTGAAACATACAGAGGCAATGATTGCTGATGGTGCAGATATTATTGATATCGGAGGCGAATCTACACGTCCCGGTCATACTCCTGTCAGTGCTGACGAGGAAGCACTGAGAGTTCTTCCTGTTATTGAAGCGGTCAAAAAACATTTTGACATTCCTGTTTCTGTAGATACTTTTAAGAGCAGTGTTGCTGAAAGCTCTATCCAGGCAGGAGCTGACCTGGTTAACGATATCTGGGGATTAAAATATGATCCGAAAATGGCAGCTGTGATCGCAAAATATGATGTGGCCTGTTGCCTGATGCACAACAAATCTAATACAGAATATCAAAACTTTCTCATTGATATGCTCGCCGAAACACAGGAATGTGTCAATCTTGCAAGACAGGCTGGCATTAAAGATGAAAAAATCATGCTTGATCCGGGAATTGGTTTTGGAAAAACATTTGAAATGAATCTGGAAGCAATGAATCACCTGGAGCTTTTTCAGAATCTGGGATTTCCGGTTCTCCTTGGTACATCCCGCAAATCCATGATCGGACTGGCACTGGATCTTCCTGTAGATCAGCGCGTGGAGGGGACTTTGGCTACCAGTGTAATTGGCGTAATGAAGGGATGCTCTTTTGTCCGTGTCCACGATGTTAAAGAAAACAAGCGTGTGATCCAGATGACAGAAGCAATCCTGGGACGCAGATAAATTACTGGCACAAAACAGATGGTAAATATAAATAACATACAGAAAGGATTTGCTGTTATGGATGAGACCAGATTAGACAAAATAGAAATTAAAGAGCTGGAGGTTTTTGCAAACCATGGTGTATATCCCGAGGAAAATGTTCTGGGACAGAAATTTGTTATTTCTGCCACGCTTTTTACCAGAACACGTCTGGCGGGATTAACCGATGAGTTGTCTGCTTCCATAAACTATGGCGAAGTCAGCCATATGATCACTGATTTCACCAGAAAACATACTTATAAACTTCTGGAATCTCTTGCAGAGAATCTTGCAGAAATGCTTCTTTGCTCTCTTTCCGGACTTGAAAAAATTACTCTGAAGATTGAAAAGCCCTGGGCACCGGTTGGTCTTCCTTTGAAAACCGTATCTGTGGAAATTACACGGAAATGGCATACTGCTTACATTGCTTTTGGCTCTAATATGGGTGATAAAAAGATGTATATAGACAATGGGATCCGTGGTCTGGCAGAGACAAAAGGATGCCGTATAGAGGCAATTTCCGATTATCTTATTACAGAACCTTACGGAGTTACTGATCAGGATGAATTTTTAAATGGAGTTCTGAAAATGCGGACACTTCTTACTCCTGGAGAATTGCTTGTGAGACTGCATCAGTTAGAACAGGCGGCAAACAGGGAACGTATCATCCACTGGGGACCAAGGACACTGGATCTGGATATCCTGTTTTATGATCAGGAAATTATTGATATGCCAGATCTTCATATTCCTCATATTGATCTGCACAACCGCGATTTCGTTCTTGTACCAATGAATCAGATTGCTCCGTATCTGCGACATCCTGTGTTAAATCAGACCATTTCGCAGCTTCTGGACAGCCTTCTGAACAAATCTGAAAATACTGCAAAATAAAGTGAACAGTAACCAGTAACGATATTTTGTTGAATGTTCCATTGATATTTACTTTGCCATTTTTTACAAACAGTGCTATGATATATTCAATGGAAATTCTATAAAAGAGAAAACATCTACAGGAGGGCAAAAAATTATGAAAATCAGACGCGAAGAACACATGGCAGGTGGAAATGGTCACGTAATCATCAAAGAAATCCTTGATGCAGAACAGTTGAATGGTAAATGTGGACTGTATGCACAGGTAACCCTGGAGCCGGGATGTTCACTGGGATATCATGAACATCATGGAGAAAGTGAAACCTACTATATTTTACAGGGACAGGGCGAATACAATGACAACGGTACCTATCGTCCGGTAAAAGCAGGAGATATTACATTCACACCGGACAATCATGGACATGCACTTGCAAATACAGGAAATACAGATCTGGTTTTTATGGCTCTGATCATTAAAGACTGATATAAAAAACAGCAGCACATATTTCTTATGGAAATAATGACTGCTGTTTTTATTACCAGGACAGACTGATTATAATAAAAAATAGTATAAACCAGGTATCATTTCATAATCATTCAAATGGAGAATCAAACTATGTACAGAAAAACAGCAAAGAAGTTACTGAAATTCATAGAGAAAAGCCCTACTGCATTTCAGGCAGTGACGGAGATGACCAAAAGGCTTGACAAAGAAGGCTTTGAAGAATTGAAAGAGGAGGATCACTGGAAGCTTAAAAAAGGCGGAAATTATTATGTGACCAGAAATCATTCTGCGATCATAGCTTTTTCCATTCCGCAGAAGCCTGTGTGGAAGTTTCATATTATGGCAAGCCACAGTGATTCCCCTTCCCTTAAGATTAAGGAGAATCCTGAGATAGAGGTGGAGAATGCTTATATCAAACTGAATGTGGAGCGTTACGGTGGAATGATTCTGTCTCCATGGTTTGACAGACCTCTGTCAGTGGCAGGAAGGCTGATCGTCCGTCAGGATGGAAAAATCAGAGAGAAGATGGTGGCTGTGGACAGAGATCTGCTGGTTATTCCTAATCTTGCCATTCATATGAACAGGGAAGTAAATGACGGATATAAATATAATGTGCAGAAGGATATGCTGCCTCTTTTCAGCGATAAGGAAGGAAAGGGCAGATTTATGGAAACTGTGGCTGAGGCCGCAGAAGTAAAGACAGAAGATATTCTGGGACATGATCTGTTTCTTTATGACAGAACTCCGGGTACTCTGTGGGGAGTAAATGAGGAATTTGTTTCTGCACCCAGACTGGATGATCTGCAGAGCGCTTTTGCCCTGACAAAAGCTTTTACGGAGAGTACACCTGCAGAATATATCAATCTCTGTGCAGTATTTGATAATGAAGAAGTAGGAAGCGGTACCAGACAGGGCGCCGATTCCACTTTTCTGGAAGATACTTTACAGCGGATCACAGAGGGACTGCAGGAGGGGCCCAGCACCTATCTGCGCTGGGTGGCAGACAGCTTCCTGATCTCTGCGGACAATGCCCATGCGGTACATCCCAACCATCCGGAAAAAGCAGACCCTGCCAACCGCCCGTATCTAAACGGCGGAATCGTCATTAAATATCATGGCAGCCAGAAATACACCACTGACGGTATTTCGGCAGCAAAGATGAAGGATTACTGCGAACGGGCGAAGGTACCTTACCAGACTTATGCCAACCGCTCCGACATTGCGGGAGGTTCCACTCTCGGCAATATTTCCACCGCACATGTATCAGTGTCCAGCGTGGATATCGGACTGCCTCAGCTGGCCATGCATTCCGCTGTGGAGACAGCAGGTATGAAGGATACGGAATATGCGGTCCGGGCGCTGAAGGAATTCTGGGGCGAATGATTTTGGCAGCGGGAATTCTTAAAAAAGTATAAAAAGCGTGGAAGCACTTGAAAGTTCTGCGCGAAAAGTGCATATTTAGGATACAGGAAAAGATACAAAAAAGATACGAAAGAAGGCTGAAGTTATGTTTGAAATGAAACCGGAATACTATATTGGAATTGACATGATCGATCAGGAGCATAAACAGTTGTTTGACTATGCCGGTGAAGCATACGAACTGCTGCAGGAAGAGTTTACACCGGACAAGTATGACAAGATTGATGCAATTCTGGAAAAACTGCGCGACTATACCGCAAAGCATTTTGCGGATGAAGAAGCGTATATGGAATCCATCCAGTACAAAAAGATTTTTACCCAGAAGATTCAGCATCAGGAATTTATCAACAAACTGGATGAATTTATTGATCAGCATGAGAAAGATGAAGAAAATCAGGATGAGCAGATCATGGATATTCTGAATTACCTGACAGACTGGCTGATCAACCATATCCTTCATGTGGATGGACAGATTCCGAAAGAGGCGTAAGACCTGACTTTTCCGGAATGATTTCCCACATGGGACATAAGATGTAAGAAGCGGAAGTAATGGGGAGTGCCCATGGACCAGAAACTGGAAAACATCCTGAATCTTGCATTGGAGACCCCGGAGGAAGAACGGGAACAGACGGAAAGTCTGAATGTCGGTTACAGTGCGGAGAGTCGCAGCTGGGAGCTGATCGTAAAATATCATGGCAGTCTGGACGGACTGCGGGAACAGAATATTGTGGTGGAAGAGCTGATTGCCGGATATGCGATCCTTACGGTACCGGAGACACTGGTAGATACCGTATCGGAGACTCCGGAGATCGAGTATGTGGAGAAGCCTAAGCGGTTTTACTATCAGCAGACAGATCCGGACGGCGCATCCTGCTTTCCACCGGGGACAAGAAGAACGCCTTTTCTGAATGGAAGGGGCGTTCTTTTGGCTGTATTGGAT
>ERZ838225.1946-NODE-1946-length-12969-cov-2.594161_pt1 | contig 12969 bp, 10 predicted proteins | sample MGYA00519684_ERZ838225 | MGnify/ENA primary metagenome ERZ838225 (study PRJEB31850, sample SAMEA3708829) | human gut metagenome | biome: human gut; feature: human-associated habitat; material: faeces | place: China | collected 2014 ...
TGTAGATGAAACAGGAAAGATTTCTGGTCTGTTCTAAGTTAATAGATTCAATACATAAATAAGTTTGTGGAGTACTTATCATTTATAGAAGTGAGGGTCTCTTCAACTAAAATAACAGGTTCAGGTGCGGCTTATGCCGTACCTGAATTTAACCGATATGAGTAAGTAACGAAGCGGATTGCGAATATCCGCTTGACATCACAATGATACCTGCAAAAAAGCAGGCATGTACGTTTGCTGTGAGAACACAGAGGTAGCAATCCGGAGTGTGAGTCTGTAGGATTTTATGCAAACAGGAAAAGTGTTCTGTATCAAAACATGTATATGATGCACTTTCGTGGTCTTTATTGAGATTCTGAGAGTACATTAGAGGAAAAGAGAGGGAACGTATATGTTTAAGAATGAATTTGCAACGTTATGTAATGCCGGAAGGGCAAAAGCTGATTTTTTAGAGAAAAATAAAGTGGGATATTTTGTTTCCGCTTTAATGGCAGGTTTATTTATTGCATTCGGTGGATTTATCACCTTTACCTGGGGCGCAAATCTGACAATCAATGGTGCTCCTGCAATGGTAAGAGGTGCGCAGTCGTTCTCCTTTGCAGCAGCCTTAAGCCTTATTGTTATGGCAGGAGCGGAACTGTTTACCGGAAATAATCTGGTTATGGCAGGCTCTTCACTTGGCGGTTCTGTTTCATGGGGAGAAACCATTAAATTATGGATTGTCTGCTATATTGGAAACTTACTTGGTTCTTTAATTTCCGCAGTAGGATTTCAAATTTCAGGAGTACCGAGTGGTGATGTTGGTGCATACTATGCAAAGATTGCAGAAACAAAGATGCATTTGGCTCCACAGGAGTTGATTTTCAGAGGAATCTTCTGTAATATTCTGGTCTGTCTTGCAGTTTGGTGTGGATTTAAATTAAAATCCGAAGCTGCAAAACTGATTATGATTTTCTGGTGTATCTTCGTATTTATGATTTGTGGATTCGAACATAGTATTGCAAACATGAGTGTACTGGCAGTTGGTTTGATGAATGCGGGTGATGCATCCGTCAGCATTGGAGGATATATCTACAATGTAGGACTGGTTACGCTTGGAAATATGATAGGCGGAGCAATCTTTGTTGCACTTCCGTATTATATTACAGCAAAAGAACCGAAAAAGTAAAAGTAAAACAAAGGTAATACGAAAAAAGGCAGGAAACTGCCTTTTTTTTAAAGTCTTTTGTCAAAACATGCAAAAAAAGAGGTTGATTTCTGGCAAAATCTACTATAGAATAATATCATACTAGAGGACATAGGCAGTGCAGAAGCGATTCTGCCTGTTTTTTGTTATAAAAGTAAAGAAAAAAGAGTTTCTTGCGAAAATGAATAATTGCGAGACAAAAATTGCAAAAAATATAAAAAGGGAATTCATTTCAGGCGATAAAACTCATGCGCCAAGTCTTGTGGTTGTCAGATTGAATATGAAAACAGAGAAAGATTCGTGAAGGAATAGTAAATGGATAGAGTAGAAAAACGAAAAACAACAACAATTTTAATTGTAGATGATTCAGAACTGAATCGTGTGATGTTAGCTGCAATGCTAGGTGAGAATTATGAGATTCTTGAAGCATCAGATGGAATAGAAGCACTTTCTGTCATTCAAAAATATGAAACCAGTATTGATTTGGTTTTACTTGATATTGTAATGCCGGGTATGGATGGATTTGAAGTACTCAAAGTGATGAATCAGAAGCATTGGATTGATACCATACCGGTTATTATGATTTCCGCAGAAAATGATACCTCCTATATGGAAAAAGCGTATGAACTTGGTGCAACAGATTATATTAAACGACCTTATGAGAGTTATATTATTCATCGCCGAATTACCAATACTTTAATGCTTTATGAAAAACAGAAACGTCTGTTAAATATGGTGGAAGAGCAGATTTATGAAAAAGAAAAAAATAACAGTATGATGATTAATATACTGGGGCATATCGTAGAGTTTCGAAATGGTGAAAGCGGACCTCATGTACATCACGTACAGACCATGACTCGTTTATTGCTTCAGTGTCTGATGAATAAAACGAATTCTTATAATCTTACAGATGAAGATGTCTTGATTATCAGTACCGCTTCTGCGCTTCATGATATCGGAAAAATTATGATAGATGAGAAGATTTTAAATAAGCCTGGAAAGCTGACAAAAGAAGAATTTGAAATCATGAAAACTCATTCCATGTTAGGGGCTTCCATTTTAAAAGAACTTCCAACGTATCAAAAGAAAACACTGGTCAGTGTGGCTTATGAAATCTGCAGATGGCACCATGAACGTTATGATGGAAAAGGCTATCCGGATGGATTAAAGGGAGAAGAAATTCCGATTTCTGCACAGGTAGTGGCACTGGCGGATGTTTATGATGCATTGACAAGTGAACGATGCTATAAGAAAGCATTTTCAAAAGAAAAAGCGATGGAAATGATTTTAGATGGACAGTGTGGTGCATTTAATCCATTGTTATTGGAATGCTTAAAAGACATTGAGGATATTATTGAGGTCAGTCTGGATATAGACGCGCAGATGGATGTCAATCCTTCTCTGGTAACAAAAGTAACCGAAGAACTTTTGGACAGCAGAATTGTGGAAAAGGCAAGTTACAGCTCCTGGCGTTTGGAAAAAGAGCAGGAAAAACGCAAATTTTTCACAGCAGGACTGGAAGAAATTCAGTTTGAATATGATTCTGCCATTGAAGCGGTTACGCTTTCTGAATATGGAGCAAAACTGTTGAGATTGCGCGAAGTGATTATTAAACCGGAGCAAGGGGAAGAAACATTTTTAGGCAGTGAGAATATCAAGACTTTGACGAAAGCTCTGCATCAGACGACACCGGTAAATTCTGAGATTCGGATGAAATTCCTTGCAAATTATCCAGAAGGACAGAGATGGTGTCAGGTAATCGCAAAGTCTTTGTGGTCAAGAGAAGAAGAACTCAAATATATCGGTGTACTTGGAAGAATTATAGATATTCATGAGAAAGATACGATTTATTTTGACAACAATAAGGATGTCACAAAAGGAACAAAAGCAGAATTAAAAGAAATGGTTCAGCAGTTAGAAAAAGTATTTGATAGTGTACGTCTGATTGATGTGGAATCGTACGAAGTTATTCCGGTAAGAGAAAAGAAATCGGTTTATAAATCCGATAAATGTTATAATATATTTGGGAAAAAAGAAACCTGCAAAAATTGTGTATCAAGAAAGGCAACTGTTAAAAAAGAACAGTGCAGCAAAATTGAATTTATCGGCGAAAACATTTATGAGACGATTGCGAAATACATCGAAATAGAAGGCCATCCTTACGTGCTTGAGATGATTTATAAAATGCGGGATGAAATGATTTCAGACCCGCTTGGACGCAATGATTTTATTGAGGGAATTAAAAACTATAATCAGAAATTTTATAGAGATGTTTTAACCGGAGTGTATAACCGCAGATATTATGATGAATATGCTAAAAATATGACTCAGATGAATGCACTGGCATTAATTGATGGAGATAATTTTGGAATTATCAATGAGAAATATGGGCATGCAGCAGGTAATATTGTAATTTATCATATCGCGAAAATGATAGAAAACTGTATCCGTTGTTCCGATGTGTTGATTCGCTATGAAGGTGATAAATTTCTGCTTCTTATGGAAAATATTTCAAGCCAGATGTTTAAAATGAAATTAAAGCGTATTGCAGAAGCAATTAATAACATGGTATTAGAAGAATATCCACACATTCGATTTTCAGTTACAATTGGTGGAGTGCATGGAGTGCTTCCGCTTGAAGAGGCATTTAAAGAAGCCTATCAGTTAATGGAACAGGGAAAAAAAGAAAAGAATCATGTGGTGATGAAAAGACCATAAGATGAAACAAGAGCAGAAGAGGAAAAATCTCGTCTGCTCTTGTTTTGTCTTGATTTTTGATTTGGAAAGATAGCCTGTCAAGTGCGACGTCTTTTTTAAATTTCAGAGTAAGTCTGCATTAACTGATTTGTAATCGTACGTCGGGTAAACTTGTGTTCGCCAAGGCGGCAGATTGGCATAATTCCAAGCAGGGAATTGGTGACAAACATTTCGTCAAAGTCAGAAACCTGTTCCGGTTTGATGATACATTCTTCAACTTGATAGTTTTTTAATAGATACTGTCTTAAAATACCGTCAAGCAGACCGCAGGAAAGCGCAGGGGTAAAAAGTTTTTTACCTGATACAAAAAACAGATTGGTTGTTGCACCCTCTGACAGTTCGCCTTTGGTATTTAAGAAAATGGGTTCATCGTATCCTCGCTGTTTTGCCAGACGTTTTTCTAAAATGTTGTCGGCATAGTTTAAGGTCTTCATATAAGTAAACGGAGAAGTCTCGTTTCTTAAAATCTTGCTGTAGTCTAAAGCGAAGCCTTTTTCATACTGTTCTTTAGTATAAGTATTTTTTCTTGAAGTCAGAGAAAGATTTTTATCTGAAAGTGTTAATTTTAACACACCGTTTTCCGTCGGATTTTCTTTTAAATAGTCCAGGATTTCCTGTTTCCGAATCGAAATCCATTGACTGGCAGATGTTTTATCCGGCAGAAATCCAAGAAAAAGAGCGGATTTTTTTAAACGGTTTAAGTGTTCGTCTAAAAATACGGCAGTGTTTTGTTTCACCCATATTGTTTCAAATACTCCAAGCCCAAACCAGTAACCATCATCTGGAGTTAATGATGTAAGAGTAAGATTACTCATGCACGTCACCTCCTGCGATGGCTGCGACAACGGCTTTGGCTTTCTGCCAGGTTTCGTCATATTCAAATTCCAATTCGGATTCAGCGGTAATTCCACCACCAACTCCAAGATGATAAATGCCATTTTGATGCACAGCAGTACGGATGACAATATTTAAATCACAGTCTCCATTTAAAGAAAGATATCCGATAGAGCCGGTGTAGAGTCCGCGTTGGCTGTGCTCTAATTCATCAATGATTTCCATGGCGCGGATTTTCGGAGCACCGGTAATCGAACCGCCGGGAAAAGTAGAGGCAATTAAATCCGGTACGGTTTTATCTGTTTCGAGTTCTCCGATAATTGTAGAAACCAGATGAAAGACCGTTGCATAAGTTTCGACTTCAAATAATTCAGTCACCTTTACACTTCCGGGTCTGCAGACACGGTTTAAATCATTTCTTTCCAAATCTACAATCATTAAAAGCTCGCTTTTATCTTTTTCAGATTGTGCCAGTTCTTCTTTTAACATCAAATCTTCTTCAGGAGTGATTCCGCGTTTTCTCGTTCCTTTAATTGGACGGGTTTCCACTTTATGGTCGCGAACTTCCAGAAAGCGTTCCGGAGAAGCACTGACAATCTGAAACTCCGGCTGGTTAAAATAACTTCCAAATGGAGAAGGATTGTGCTCCCTTAAATAGCGAAAAACCTCATAAGGGGTACGGGAACTTTCGACAGAAATCTGCCGGGTCATATTTGCAATATAGATATCACCTGCCTTAATATAATCAATCATGGAATCAATGGCATTAAGATAATCCTGTTTTACAAAATCGGATTTGATTCTAACATCGCAAAGACGAGAGTCTACAGTGACGTTTTTAGAGGCAAGTGTTAAAATATCCTGTATGATTTCGCTCCTGTATTCCTCAAGTGTATGAAAGTGCTCACTTGTAGAAAGATACAGTTCTTTTTTATTTAAATCTTCGATGAGATATAAATCAAAGAACTCAAACATGGCATTGAAATCTTTTTTTTATGCCGGCTTGGAATCTGTTCAAAACTCCTGCCGTAATCATAAGAGAGATAGCCAATAGCTCCGCCAAGCATCGGTAAATTGGTTGGATTTTCTTCTTTGTGTTCTTTTAAATATTGATTTAAGAAATCTAATAAACTTTCTTTTTGAATTGTTCCGTTTATTTTTAAGATGCCATCGGTTTCTTCTGCTTTTAAGTATGAATAAAGTCCGATAATCGAATAATTTCCATATTTATTGGTAAGAGAAGAATCTAAAAAAGCGGTTTCTCTGGTATGATAAAGGGAAAATAAATCTGCCGTCGGGCAGTATTGTTTTAGTTTGCAAAATCTGACTGCCAATCGTGAGTCCTCCATTTCTTACAGATTGTAATAAAATTGTTTAAAAGTTCATGTCCGTATTTGGTTAAAACGGCTTCCGGATGGAACTGGATTCCATAAACCGGATAGGTCTTATGAGAAAGTGCCATAATTGCACCATCCTCGGTTTTTGCATCAATTTGAAGTTCATCAGGAAGGGAACTCTCGTCCACCACCAAAGAATGATAGCGTGTTACCTCATAAGTTTCCGGAAGGTTGGAAAACATTCTGCTTTGGGTGGTATGAATCAGTGTTACTTTTCCGTGCATTGGAACGGTTCCTCTTTTTACGACTGCGCCAAAGGCATGTCCGATAATCTGATGTCCAAGGCATACACCCAGGATTGGAAGTTTTCCGGCAAAATGGCGGACGATATCAAAAGAGATTCCGCCATCCTGTGGACGACCCGGTCCCGGCGAGATAATGATGCCGTCCAGATTTTCGATGGATTCTAACTCTTCAATCGTCAGTTTGTCATTTCGGATGACTTTGATATCCTGATTTAATTCCTTAAAGTAGGCTGCAAGATTATAAACAAAAGAATCATAATTATCAATCATTACAAGCATGAAAAACTCCTTTCTGCCTGAATTAAATAAAATTTGCTAAAATAAAAAAGACTGCCAAAAGAAACGCACTTTCATGCGTCTTTTTTGGCAGTCTTCTGAAATTCAGGCACACCCTTATTTTTCTGTTTTTATTAGTTAAGCGGACAAGTAAAATTACTCCGCTGTTTGGTAAAATAGTTCTTAAATGTTGTGTTATTATAGCATAGTTGAAGCAGTTTATGCAATCATTTTTTGTGAAAGTTTATACAAAAATATATAAAAATGCAAATAATTGAATAATTTTACATTATATTTTTATTCGACAAAGGATCTTTAGTGTGCTAAAATAATTATACTATGCTCACTAAAACGAATAAAAATAATATTTGTAATGTTTTAGCGGGAAGAATATGAGGAAGAATTTTATGAAAAAGAACAGGTTTTTTCTCCTGATGCTTATGGTTATTGTTTTATGTTTTGTTAGCAGTACCGTTATTTCGACGGTATCTTTGTATCAGGTATTGCAAAAACATGCATTGAAGAATGGTGAAATCATTGCGGCGGGAATTTATAATGATATCAACAGTCGGTTGTTAGAGCCGGTTATTGTGGCGAATACACTGGCTTCGGATCATTTTTTGATTGAATTGTTGGAAAACGAAGAAAAGATGGATGCTGAGGAAATAAGCAGAGAAATGGATGAGTATACGACTTCATATATGAAAAATTTCTCTTATAGAACTGTATTTGTAGCGTCTGAAAAAACGAAAGCCTATTATACTTATGATGGTTTTTATAAGATTATGGATGTGGAAAATGATGAGGATGATGTATGGTATCAGAAATTCGTAGATTCTGGTAAAAAGTATACGGTAATGTTAGGGGGAGATGAAGAATATCCGGACCTGTGGCTGATTTATATTGATGTGAGGATTGAAGATAAAGAGGGAAATCTTCTGGGAGTCTGTGGTGTCAGTATGGAATTGGAGGAAATTCAGAAGCAGATTGCAAAGTATGAAAAGCAGTATGGTATCGATATTTTATTTACAGATGCGCAGGGAAACATTCAGGTAGGAAGCGGAGATGCAAAGAAATATGCTTCATTTTTACAGAAACTTCCAGAGAAGATAATCAAAGAAGACGACCATGATGATTATGCGTATGAGAAAGAACCGGAAAGTAAAAATTATACCATTACGAAATATATGGAAAAATTTGACTGGTATATGGTTATTCACAATTTAGATACTTATGCTTATATCAATAATTACGTTTTGATTTCGGCAAATGTAGTGGTATTTTTGCTTTGCTTATTGCTGCTTGGAATCAGTCTTCATGTTATTGCAAAGCGGGACAGAGGTTTGTTTAATTCTGCTTACACAGATGAACTGACAGGGCTTTATAATCGTCGGGCTTATGAGGAAGGTCTGGACAGAATCAGAAAAGACGTGCCGAGTGAAAAAAGGATTGTTGTTGCGATATTTGATGTAAATGGATTAAAAGAAGTCAATGATAAGCTTGGGCACGCATCAGGGGATGAGATGTTAAGAGGAGCAGCATCTACAATTCGGAGTGTGTATGGAAGCTATGGAAAATGCTATCGGACAGGTGGAGATGAGTTTGTAGTAATATTAGAAGAGCCAGTTGAGAAATTATCTGTTTTGAATGAAAGTTTTGAAAAGGCAGCTGAAAAGTGGCATGGCAAACAGGTTGCAGAACTTAATATATCCTATGGAGCGGCATTGTCAGAAGAAGTCTGTTCCATTGATGAGCAGATTATTCTGGCGGATCAGAGAATGTATTTTGCTAAAAAAGCGTATTATCAAAGAATAGGAAAAGACAGAAGAAATTATTAGTACAGCGGATAAAAGATTATAAAAGACAGAAGTTGTTGCTGTATATGAAATATGAAATTAGTTTAAATCTTTGTAAAGTTTCAAAATGGGGCTTGAACCAAGCAGATAAGGGTGTTATAATCACTACGCAAAAAAGTTTATTTAAGCTTAATTAAAAGGAGGCGGATAGTCGTATGGACAGTTGTGAGAGTCGAAGTCGAAGTACATATAATGATGGATATAGACTTGGATTTTATTTCAAGTGTCTATAAGTACGCCATTTTATCCCATTGAATATAAATAATAAGTCTTAATCCATCGTTAGGAACGAATTCACAACTTATAAATCTTAGGATTGTGTAACAGAAGTTGTTACGATGGATTTTTTATGCCTTTTTTAGGGTGAGAGGAGGCTTATTATGAGAAAAGAAGTATTAAAAGAACCGATTTTTGCGAAAGAAATCGCTGAAATTATTAAAGTATCCCCTTCCATAGAAGAAATGAGGGAACAGCTTAGAGATTATCATGAAAATGATATTGCTCAAAGTTTTGAGTTTTTAAACAGAGCAGAGCGAAATCTTTTATATAGTGCACTCGATGCAAAATGGATGGCAGAAATCATTGCGTATATTGATAATCCGTCAGAATACATTGAAGAGATTGGCATTGATAAACTGGCAGAAATTATTAATGAAATGGATGCAGATGATGCAGTTGATTTATGGGAAGATATCGATGAAAGCGTTAAGGTTAAGCTTCGTCCGATGATTGATGATGAAACCAAGACGGATATTCGGTTGATTAACTCTTATGACGAAGATGAGATTGGAAGTCTGATTACAACGAATTATATTTGCATCCGACAGAATCTTACGATTCGTCAGGCAATGCATGAACTGATTCGGCAGGCTGGAGAAAATGATAACATTACAACAATTTATGTCGTTGATGAGAAAGGATGCTTTTGTGGTGCGATTGATTTAAAAGACCTGATTATTGCAAGAGAAAATGAAGAGTTAGACAGTTTAATCAGTTATGCATATCCTTATTTATTGGACCGGGAAAAAATTTCCGATAGTATTGAAAAAATAAAGGACTATGCGGAAGATTCTTTGCCTGTTTTAAGTAAAAATAAAAAAATTATAGGTATCATCACCGCACAGGACGTTGTAGAAGCTGTTGATGATGAAATGGGTGAAGACTATGCAAAACTTGCCGGTTTGTCAGCAGAAGAGGACTTAAATGAAACAACAAAAGAGAGTATGAAAAAGCGTCTGCCATGGCTGGTTATCCTGCTGTTTCTTGGAATGGGAGTTTCTACAGTTGTAGGAGCGTTTGAAGGTGTTGTTGCAGTCCTGCCTGTTGTAATCTGCTTTCAGTCTTTAATTCTTGATATGGCCGGAAATGTTGGAACTCAGTCCCTTGCTGTTACTATTCGAGTATTGATGGATGAAAATTTAAGTGGTAAAGATAAACTTCAATTATTATTTAAAGAAATGAAAGTTGGATTTTGTAATGGAGCACTGCTTGGAATCATGGCACTTGTCTGTCTGGGAATCTATATTGCTTTGTTTAAAGGATATTCATTTGAAAGTGCTTTTTTGATTTCCGGATGTGTTGGAATCTCACTTTTAGTAGCAATTATTATTTCGAGTCTGGTTGGAACATTAGTGCCAATCCTTTTTCATAAAATAAAAGTAGACCCGGCAGTGGCTTCCGGTCCGCTGATTACGACGGTAAATGACCTGGTAGCGGTTGTGACTTATTATGGACTTGCATGGATTTTACTGATTCAGATGTTAAAAATTGTTTGATAAAGGAAAAAAATTATGAATATAAAATATGCAACAGCAGAAGATATCACGGCAGTTGCCGAAGTTGAGGCAGAGTGTTTTCCACCTGCGGAAGCTGCAACAGAAGAAGAATTTATTGAAAGAATCAGATATTATGGAAATCATTTCTGGCTGATGTATGAAGCTGAAAAACTGATTGCATTTGTGGATGGTTTTGTTACAGATGAAGCAGATTTGACGGATGAAATGTATGAAAAAGCAGAGATGCACAACGAAAAAGGAGCATGGCAGATGATTTTTGGTGTCAATACTTTACCGGCTTATCGCAGAAACGGATATGCGGGGGAATTGATTCGTCGTGCAATTCATGACGCAAAGCAGCAGGGACGTAAGGGTCTTGTGATGACCTGTAAAGAAAAGCTGGTTTCATATTATGCCAAATTTGGCTTTTTGGATGAAGGTGTGTCGGAAAAATCTACACACGGAAATGCTGAATGGCATCAGATGAGGCTGGCTTTTGATAACAGGAAGCTTACAAAGTAAATAGACACCACATTATTCAATGCAATACTTTCTCCGATAAAGCCGCTTGATTTTTTGTTAAATCATGCGGCTTTAATATTATCTTTCAAAATGTTGGCAGAATAATTAGAATATATTTAAAAATAAAATCTTTATACTATCTTAATACAGAATCATAGACTTTTATACTATCTTTGAAAGTAATCATATATAATGATGTGAATGTCAAAAGTAAATTTTGGCACTTACAGATATAACGGGATTGCTCCATTGCTATGCAATTTCCGTAACCTCGGAACACCATATAATAAAATATATTACGAAGATATAGCATTAGAATTATTAGTAAGGAGTTATAATTATTTATGTCAAAGATAATACGTAAGAAGCATCTGACCTCTTTTCAATTGATTATTCTGGGCTTTGCAGGTGTGATCCTTTTTGGCACTATCCTGTTGATGTTTCCGATTTCTACTTTGGAGAATGTGCCAACGCCATTTTCTGAGGCACTTTTTACAGCCACTTCGGCAGTATGTGTTACAGGGCTTGTAGTAAAGGATACAGGAAGCTATTGGTCTGTGTTTGGTCAGACGGTTATTCTTGTGCTTATACAAATAGGAGGATTGGGAGTAGTAACCGTGGCGGCAGCGGTTTCTCTTCTTTCAGGAAAAAGAATATCTCTTATGCAAAGAAGCACAATACAGGATGCAATTTCAGCACCTAAAGTTGGAGGAATCGTCAGACTGACAAGATTCATCTTAAAGGGAACCCTTCTGATTGAAACAGTAGGAGCCATGTTATTGTTACCGGTTTTTTTATCGGATTATGGATTAAAGGGAGTCTGGATGGCAGTTTTCCATTCAGTTTCTGCTTTTTGTAATGCTGGATTTGATATTCTGGGAACAACAGAAAATACATTTCCATCTCTGATGAGATATTCTGGAAATGCCATCGTAAATGTGGTAATTATGCTGTTGATTATTATAGGGGGGATCGGTTTTCTCACCTGGGATGATATCTATATGAATAAAATGAACTTTAAACGTTACCGTATGCAAAGCAAGATCATTCTTGTGACGACGGCGTGTCTGATTTTCCTTCCGGCAGTTTTTTTCTTTGTCTGTGATTTGAAAAATCTGCCTGCAGGGGATCGTTTGTTAGCCGCCACATTTCAATCAGTAACTACAAGAACTGCAGGTTTTAATACCATAAACATTTCAGAGATGAGTGAGGCATCAAGTGCGGTTATGATACTGCTGATGCTGATTGGCGGTTCACCGGGATCTACAGCAGGAGGAATGAAAACAACAACTTTTACAGTACTGCTTTTAAATGCAATAGCTACATTTCGAAGCCAGGAAAATGCAGGGGCTTTTGGACGGAGACTGGAATATCATGCGATTAAAAATGCAGCGACAATATCCATGCTTTATTTTACATTGTTTTTTTGCGGTGGACTTGCAATCAGCATATACGAAGATATTCCTCTTTTGGACTGTCTGTATGAAGCAGCTTCGGCTGTAGGTACAGTAGGTCTGACATTAGGAATTACACCGAAACTTCATGTTTTTTCACAAGTTGTGTTAATTATACTGATGTATCTTGGGCGTGTAGGGGGATTGACCCTGATTTATGCAGTATTTTCCGGAAGAAACAGGGGAAATGCAAGGCTGCCTTTAGAGAAAATTACAGTTGGATAAGGAGAAAAAAATATTATGAAGAATATATTGATTATTGGACTTGGAAGATTTGGAAGGCATATTGCTATACAGCTTAATCAGCTTGGGCATGAGATTATGGCGGTTGACTGGAATGAAGAAAGGGTGAATAAAGTGTTGCCATTTGTGACGAATGCCCAGATTGGGGACAGTACAAATGCTGAATTTCTGCGATCTCTTGGGATTGGCAACTACGATATCTGCTTTGTGACGATTGGAGGTGATTTTCAAAATTCCCTTGAAACAACTTCTCTTCTAAAGGAATTGGGAGCACAACTTGTTATATCCAGAGCGGAACGTGATGTCCAGGAAAAATTTCTTTTGCGCAACGGTGCAGATAAGGTGGTCTATCCGGAAAAGCAAGTTGCGAAATGGGCATCTATCCGTTACACAGATGATCATATCCTTGATTATATGGAGGTGG
>ERZ838225.1952-NODE-1952-length-12938-cov-3.953349_pt1 | contig 12938 bp, 7 predicted proteins | sample MGYA00519684_ERZ838225 | MGnify/ENA primary metagenome ERZ838225 (study PRJEB31850, sample SAMEA3708829) | human gut metagenome | biome: human gut; feature: human-associated habitat; material: faeces | place: China | collected 2014 ...
GTGATGGAGGCATACCATCCTTTGATGGTTTCATTGTCATGGGTGCCGGTGTAGGCCACGCAGTTTTCAGGGTAATTGTGGGGAAGATAATCGCTGGCACAGCCGGAATCCCTGGAATCAAAGGCGAATTCCAGTACCTTCATGCCCGGGAATCCGCTGTCCTTTACAAGCTGCCTGACGGAGTCTGTCACGTATCCCAGATCCTCGGCAATGATTTCCTTTTCTCCCAGGGCGCTGCGCACGGTGTGGAAGAAGCCGATTCCCGGTCCCTGCTCCCAATGGCCTCCGACGGCAGTGCCGGAGCCGGCCGGAATGGAGTAGTACTGGTCAAATCCGCGGAAATGGTCAATCCTTACCACATCATACAGTTTATAGCAGTAGGCCAGCCTGGCCAGCCACCATTCATAGCCTGTGCTGCGGTGGTATTCCCAGCGGTACAGGGGATTTCCCCAGAGCTGTCCTGTGGCGGAAAAGCCGTCAGGAGGGCAGCCTGCAACTGCGGTCGGTATATTGTCCCGGTCCAGCTCAAAGAGTTCAGGATGGGCCCATGTGTCGGCGCTGTCCATGGCCACATAGATGGGAATGTCCCCTATGATGCGGATTCCGTTGGCATTGGCATAGGCTTTTAGTTTTTTCCACTGCTGGCTGAATTTAAACTGAAGGTATTGGTGGAATTCTATGTCGTAATACAGCTCCCTGCGGTAGTAATCCAGGGCGTTCTTCCAGCGCAGGCGGATGTCCTGCGCCCACTGGGTCCAGGCAGTTTGGCCGAACCGGGCCTTTACTGCCATGAAGAGGGAGTAATCCTCCAGCCACCATCTGTTTTCCTCCATAAATTTCCTGAACTCCGGGTCAAGGCTTATGCTGCTCCTCTCATAGGCTTTTCTGAGCAGGGGAAACCGTTCTTCGTAAACCTTTGCGTAGTCCACGGAATCCGGCCGGCTGCCGAAGTCGGCCCGGCTGCATTCCTCCTCTGTAAGAACACCCTCCCGGATAAGGTCCTCCAGGCTTATGAAATAGGGATTGCCTGCAAAGGTGGAAAAGGACTGGTAGGGGGAATCCCCGTAACTGGTGGGCCCCAGGGGGAGAATCTGCCAGTAGGACTGGCCGGCCTCCTTTAAACGGTCCACGAATTCGTAGGCCTCCTTTGAAAAGCAGCCGATTCCATATCTGGAGGGAAGGCTGGCGATGGATAGTAAGATTCCGCTTTCTCGTTTCATATCTATATGCTCCTTTTTGCAGGCATTGTCCTGTTTAATATTCTGTGATGATTCCAAAATGGTCTGATACAACGGGAAAGGATGTGCCGTCGTATATGGTTCGGGAGGAAATAACCGGCACCCTGCGGCTGGTCCAGATGTAATCAATGCGCATTCCCGATATCTCTCCCTGTTCCCTCCACCCGTCAATGGCATTTGCCACCGTGACGCCTGAATCCCTGGAGACAGCCAGGTCGTAGGCGTCAAACCAGCCTGAGGCCAGTATCAGGTCCCGTCCCTGGCCGGTTACATGGGCCGGGGAGTTGAAATCCCCCATGAGCCACAGCTGTTTTCCGGATAAGGGGGCCAGGCCCCTGGATATGCGTTTCCATTGTCCCTCAAAGGGTTCTTCGCTGTCATTCCACCAACCCATGTGGACACTGTAAAAGGATTCATCTCCGTATTCTGTCCGGGTGTTGATTCCGAGTATTTTACGGGTCTTCCGGTTTTCATAATCCCGGATGCCGGTGATGTAAAACTGGCTGGTCCCCAGTATGGGGGAACGGCTGAGGACGGCCAGACCCTCGTCGTATATCCCGTATCCTACCTTGGCCGGGGTCCAGGTCCACTGGTAGGAAACACCGGCCCGGGCCAGGAGCAACGCCAGGTTAAGGGCGTGGTTGTCTGCGCGTATGACTGCCCGGGAGGCGCAGGGGGAGACTGTGTTTAAGTCTTTGGCACAGCAGGGAACATAGCCGGATTCCCGCAGCCAGCCGGAGGCTGCGGGCGGAGCGCTCCTGGACTGGTTGACCTCCTGGAGGGCTATGATATCCGGTTTGATTTGGACAAGGGATCCGGCAAAGGCGGCGAGCTTGGATTCATATTCCGGCTCCGCCAGACTGTGTGTGTTAAGCGTTATTATTTTCATACTACCTGCCTCCGGTGGTTTTCAGTTACAGAAGGCAGCTGCGGTGGGTGGATGGCAGCGGCCTGTTTACAGTATATCATTGATATCGGATTTGAGCACATCTGCTTTCGGTCCGTAGATGGCCTGGATGCCGCCGTCCTTTTTAATCAGACCCATGGCGCCCTCTGCCTTCCATTGGGGCAGTCCGGCAACCTTATCCACGTCCTTTACCGTGACGCGCAGACGGGTCATGCAGGCGTCCACCAGGACAATGTTATCCCTGCCGCCCAGGAGGGAGATGATGCGTTCTGCCTGGCTGTTTCCGGATGATTGTGATCCGGTCTGGCCCTGGCTGCTCTCTGGCGCAGAGTCGTCGGTATAGTTACCCAGTCTGCCCGGGGTGGCGAAGTGGAACCTTCCTATCATAAAATAAGCAATTGCGTAGCCTGCGGCTAAGAATACAGCCACACAGAGGATAAAGTTGACCAGGTCCCCGCCGAGTCCTGCCCGGATGGACATGGGAACCCGCGTCAGGAATTCCAGGTTGCCAAAGGAATGAAGCCTGAGGTGGATGAGGCCGGCCATGGCAAAGGCGCATCCCTGCAGCACTGCGTATACCAGGTACAGCGGAAGGGCGCAGAACATGAACATGAACTCCAGGGGCTCCGTGACACCTGTAAGAAATACAGCCAGCACAGTGGAGATAAACATGGAACGGTAATTGCGGCGCTTATCCGGGTCCACACGGCGGTACATGGCCAGGGCAATGCCCAAAAGGAGCCCTGTGGCGCCAATCATCTGTCCGACCTTGAAACGGGCAGGGGTGATGGCGGTCATCAGATTCTGGTATCCCGCCATGTCGCCCGCGTCTTTAAGATTGATGAGGTCAGTTGTCCAGGCCAGCCACAGCGGATCCTGTCCAAAGACCTGGGAACCCGCGTTGACGCCTGTAAGGACGGTGTAAGTGCCTCCGAAGGAGGTATAATTCATGGGTATGGTCAGCATATGGTGCAGGCCGAAGGGGAGGAGAAGCCTTTCCAGGGTTCCGTAGATAAAGGGGGCCAGCACAGGCGAGGTGGAGGAGGAGTTGGCAATCCACACGCCGAAGGAGTTGATGCCGGTCTGAACCACAGGCCAGACAATGGCCAGCACCAGTGAGATGATGACGGACCAGAGGATGACTACCATGGGAACAAAGCGTTTTCCGTTAAAGAAGGCCAGGGCGTCCGGCAGCTTCCTGTAATTGTAATATTTATTGTAAATAACTCCTCCTGCAAAGCCTGATATAATGCCCACGAACACGCCCATGTTCAGCGCGGGAGCTCCCAGGACCGAGGTGAAGTATCCGTTTACCAGGATTTCCTGGCCCAGCAGGGTCCGGGTCACGGCGGCAGGGTCGTTTAAGTCGGCGCTGCTGACACCAAAGAGAGCGCCGGTAATAACATTGATGAGGATAAAGGCAATGACAGCCGCAAAAGCGCCGCCGGCCCGTTCCTTTGCCCAGGAGCCGCCGATGGCAACAGCAAACAGAATGTGCAGGTTGTTGATTACGGCCCAGCCTATGGTCTCCATGGTGCTTCCGATTGTAAGGACAGCTCCCATATCCCCGCCGGCCATCTGTATGAGCTTTCCTACGCTGATCATCAGTCCGGCTGCGGGCATGACGGCAATGACTGTCATCAGGACCTTGCCCAGCTTTTGGAGAAAATCAAAATTGATCAGGGATTTTTTGGGCTTTCCGGCTTTCCTGTCCGCAGCGTCTGCGGGGGAAGACGTATTTGCAGCTGGGGCAGTGTCCGGATTATGGGGGGAGGCTGCATCAGCTTCTTCGGCTGCGTCCGGCGGGCAATGGTCTAAAACCGTTATCACAGTATCGGCTCCTGCCTTTACAGGACCTGTGAAGGCATTCATGGAACGGCCTTCCATTCCGCCGCAGATGAGGACAGGCGTGACGGTATTGACCTGTTTTTCCTCAAGGGCCTTTAAATCGGCTTTTGCCAACAGTTCGCCGGCCTTTACCTTATCTCCAACCTTTACACAGCACTGGAAGCATTCTCCCTTTAAGGCCACGGTCTCCAGGCCGAAGTGGATTATGACCTCTATGCCGTTCTCTGAACGCAGGCCATAGGCGTGGAGGGTCTCTGCTATGGAAACCACCTCTGCGTCAATGGGACTGACCAGATTGCCGTCCTGAGGCAGGATGGCAACGCCGTCTCCTATGATTTTTTGTGAAAATACAGGGTCCGGTACTTCCTCCAATGGGACCGCTGTTCCGGTTAAAGGGGAGAGAATCCTGATTCCAATACAGCCGTCAGTGTTCTTGTTCATATGTAACCTCCTGAGTTTGATTGTTGCACTATTTGTGCAACCGATTGCATTAAATATAATCCGGCTGTCTGAAGAATGCAATAGATATTTTGAAAATCCTTTGTTTTCTACGTTCTGAACAAAAACAGCGCCAGGTATTTGTACAGTTTTCTTAAAGGGGAATGCAAACGAGCGGGAGAAGATTACGCAAAAACAGCGCAAACAAGTTGACAAAAATTGCATTAAACTTTACAATATAGGAAGGGCGTGTATGAACTGCGGTGATGGAACTGGTGGAAGGAGCCTGAGAGCGGCTCCGGACCATAGGTTCATATATATCCCTGTGACGATGAAAATGAGACGCATATTAAGGAGGCTGTTTATGCCTGTTACAATCAAAGACGTGGCTGCCCTTGCAGGGGTGTCGCCATCCACCGTAAGCCGTACTTGCAAGGACCATCCCTCTATCAGCCGCCAGACCAAGGAAAAGGTCAGGCAGGCCATGGCGAAGCTGGGCTATGAACCGAATTTTCAGGCCAGCAGTCTGGCGACCCAGAATTCCCGCACCGTGGGAATCATTCTGCCCCCGTCGGAGTGGGAGGCTTACCAGAATCCATTCTACCTGGAGATGATACGGGGAATCAGCCAGTACTGCAACCAGAAGCAGTACATCAATACCGTGATTACGGGACAGAATGAGGATGAGATCCTCCAGGCCATAAAGACCATGGCGAGAACCGGCCTGGCAGAGGGATTTATCGTGCTCTACTCCAGGGAGCAGGACCCGGTTCTGGATTATCTCTATGAAGAGGGACTGCTGTATGTGCTCATTGGAAAAGCGTGCCGGAATGTGAACCAGACCATCTATGTGGATAACGACAATGTGCTTGCGGGCAGGGAGGCGGCGGAGTACCTGTTAAATCTGGGCCATGTAAGGATTGCATGCCTGTCCGGAGACCACTTTCTGCTGTATAACCATGACAGGAAAATGGGGTATATGCTGGCCCTGGCAGAGAGGGGCATTCCTTTTGACGGCCAGCTGTGCGTGGAGGTGCCCTCCGTGCCGGAGGAGCAGGACCAGGCCCTGGAAGCCCTGTTCGCAAGAGAGGACAGACCCACGGCCGTGCTGGTCAGCGATGACATACTGGCAGTGGCCCTGGAAAAGACCTGTATTGGTCTGGGATTATCCATTCCGGGAGATGTATCCATCCTGTCCTTTAATAATTCCCTTCTCTCCAGACTTACATTTCCGCCTTTGACATCCGTGGATGTGAATGCCTGCCAGCTGGGAATCGAGGCAGCCGCCCAGATGATAAGCCATGTGGAAAATCCGGAGCTGGTGGCTACGAAAATCATTGTTCCCCACCACCTGGTGGAGAGGGAGAGCTGTGCGGGAACCGGACGGCTCTGTGGTGATTGGGATACTGAAACAATATAACACATCCCCGGCAGGTGACTGCCTGAAATAGGACGCCTTTTGCTGTCAGACTTATTTTCGGGTTTGGCCGGGATTTCAGCCAATTGATTTATTTTTCTGAAATACATCTTATCGTATACTTCCTCTTGAAAAACACAACATTTAGTGCTAAAATCTTATACTGTTGCACAAGCAACAGATTTTTTCAGTATTCTGTGATAAGATGCCTTTAAACCGTTTACCTGAATACAGGCAGCGTGGGAGAGCATTTGGATAAAAGGAGTGTAGTGACGATGAAGATTATTAAGAGGAATGGCGCGGAAGAGGATTTTGACAACAATAAGATCGTGGTGGCTGTGGCAAAGGCCAATACGGCTGCCGGAAAAAACAAGCTGAGTCTGGAGCAGATTAAGGACATCGCGGATTACGTTGAGTACAAGTGTGTAAAACTTAACAGGGCCGTGTCCGTTGAGGAGATCCAGGATATGGTGGAGAACCAGATCATGTCTACAGGCGCGTTTGAGCTTGCAAAGGATTATGTGAGGTATCGTTACCAGCGCTCCCTCATACGCAAGGCCAATACAACGGATAACCGCATTCTGTCCCTGATTGAGTGCAATAACGAGGATGTGAAGCAGGAGAATTCCAACAAGAATCCAACGGTTAACAGTGTGCAGAGAGATTACATGGCCGGCGAGGTCAGCAAGGACCTGACCAAGAGGATGCTCCTTCCGCAGGATATCGTGGAGGCGGACAGGGAGGGCATCATTCATTTCCATGATTCCGATTATTTTGCTCAGCACATGCACAACTGCGACCTGGTGAATCTGGAGGACATGCTGCAGAACGGCACGGTTATCAGCGAGACCAGGATTGAGAAGCCCCACAGCTTTTCCACGGCCTGCAACATCGCCACTCAGATTATCGCCCAGGTAGCCAGCAACCAGTATGGCGGGCAGAGCATCAGCCTGGCCCATCTGGCTCCCTTTGTGGATGTGTCCAGAAAGAAAATATACGCGGAGGTTCAGGAAGAGGTAAAGACCTTTGGCTGCATGCCTTCCGAGAAAGCCATCCACGAAGTGGTGGAGAACAGACTTCGTAAGGAGGTTACCAAGGGAGTCCAGACCATCCAGTATCAGGTCATCACGCTGATGACCACCAACGGACAGGCCCCCTTCCTGACCGTGTTCATGTACCTGAATGAGGCTAAGAACGAGCGGGAGAAAAAGGACCTGGCCATGATTATCGAGGAGACTCTGAAGCAGCGCTACCAGGGGGTGAAGAATGAGTCGGGCGTGTGGATTACTCCGGCATTTCCCAAGCTGATTTATGTGCTGGAGGAGGACAATGTCAACGAGGGAACCGAGTATTATTACCTGACCGAGATGGCTGCCAAATGTACGGCCAAGCGCCTTGTTCCCGACTATATTTCCGAGAAGAAGATGATGGAATTAAAGGAAGGTAACTGCTTCCCTGTCATGGGATGCCGCAGCGCCTTAAGCCCCTGGAAGGATGAAAATGGAAATTATAAATTCTACGGCCGTTTCAACCAGGGCGTGGTGACCATCAACCTGGTGGATGTGGCCCTGTCCTCCGGCGGAGACATGAAGGCTTTCTGGAAGATTTTTGACGAGAGGCTGGATCTTTGCTACCGGGCACTGATGTGCCGCCACAACCGTCTGAGAGGCACGCTGTCCGATGCGGCGCCCATTCTCTGGCAGAACGGCGCCCTGGCAAGGCTTAAGAAGGGCGAAACCATTGACAGGCTCCTTTACGGAGGCTATTCCACCATTTCTCTGGGATATGCGGGACTCTATGAGTGCGTGAAGTACATGACCGGAAAGTCCCATACCGACCAGGAGACTACTCCCTTTGCCCTGGAGGTCATGGAGTACATGAATAAGGCCTGCAACCGCTGGAAGGATGAGACTAACATCGGATTCAGCATCTATGGTTCGCCCATAGAGAGCACCACTTATAAGTTTGCCAAATGCCTCCAGAAGCGTTTCGGCATCATAGAGGGCGTGACGGACAGAAGCTATATCACCAACAGCTATCACGTAAATGTTTCCGAGGAAATAGATGCCTTCTCAAAGCTGAAATTTGAGTCGCAGTTCCAGGCTCTTTCCACAGGCGGAGCCATCAGCTACGTGGAGGTGCCCAATATGCAGAACAATATTCCGGCCGTGCTGGGGATCATACGGTATATCTACGACAATATCATGTACGCAGAGTTAAATACCAAGAGCGATTTCTGCCAGGAGTGCGGATTTGACGGCGAGATTCAGATCGTGACGGATGAGAGCGGCAAGCTGGTGTGGGAATGCCCCAAGTGCGGCAACCGGGACGAGAACAAGCTGAATGTGGCCAGGAGAACCTGCGGCTACATCGGAACTCAGTTCTGGAACCAGGGCAGGACCCAGGAAATCAAGGAAAGGGTACTCCATTTATAAGATGAATTACGGTACAATCAAGAAGAACGATATTGCCAACGGCGTAGGCGTGAGGGTATCCCTGTTTGTGTCAGGGTGTACCCACCACTGTCCGGGCTGTTTTAACGAAGAGGCGTGGGATTTCGGCTTCGGGAAACCCTTTACAGGGGAGACGCAGGAGGAAATCCTGGAAGCCCTTGCTCCGGATTATATAGAGGGTCTCACCCTTCTGGGGGGAGAGCCCTTTGAGCCTGAGAACCAGGAGGTGCTGGTGCCTTTTTTGGAAAAGGTGAGGGCCCGCTATCCGCAGAAGAATCTGTGGTGCTATACAGGATATACCCTGGAACAGGACCTTCTGAAGGACGGCCGGGCCAGGTGTGAATATACGGACCGGATGCTGTCCATGATTGACGTGCTGGTGGATGGCCGGTTCGTGGAGGCTCTTAAGGATATCAGCCTTCCCTTCCGGGGGTCCTCCAACCAGCGCATTCTGAATCTCAGGGCCACTCTTGAGAGCGGGAGCGTGAAGCTGCTGGAGCTTGGCAGCGGAAGAATCTAGGCTTTCCATGGAGGTTATAGTTCACAGGTCAATGTCATTTAGTTAACGCTTTGCAATATTATGGTTAGATTCTTAATGAAGGGTGTCTAACCATATTTTTCCCTTTTTTCATAAAAACAGTTGACATACACCACAAAATGTGCGGCCGCTCTCGCTACTGATTGACTTTAATAGGCAGCGAGAGCGGCCCTTGGATTAGAATCATAAATTCATTCTAATTCAAGGAGGTACACACAATGTTCCATCAAAAAATTAAACAATGCTTTTCCCATTCCGTCCATCTTGTTTCATCCGTAATCTCCGAATTTACCTATTCGGACACCGATCTGACAAGGAACAGGAAGTTCCCCGCCGATAAGCTTATCACTTTCCTTGTTTCCCAAGGCTCCTCCAGCACAAAAAATGAATTGCTGGACTTCTTCGACATGGATCCACAGTCGCCAACTGCTTCGGCACTCAACCAGCAACGCGCAAAGCTTAGCCCGGATGCCCTGGAAGCTGTATTTCGGCATTTTAACCATTTTGCTTCCTTTTATGACCAAAAAAAGCTACGCTGCCGCTTTCTTGCTGCAGATGGCTCCACCTTTACCTTTTTCAGTAAACCTGCTTTCGCCCCAGAAGAGTATCATGTCTCTGAAGGACATTCAATAAAGGGCTTTTACAGTATGCATCTGAATGCTTTTTACGACTTACAGAAGCACACTTATTCCGATGCGCTGATCCAGCCGATCCATCAGAAAGATGAATTTAGTGCTTTCTGTGAAATGGTCGACCGCCACGATTTACTGACTGGTACAAAAGATGTTTTTATCGGTGACAGGGGCTATTGTTCTTACAACAACATGGCACATGTGAAGGAAAAAGGCCAGTATTTTTTATTTCGCACCAAAGATATCCATTCCAAAGGACTTGTTGGAAATTTTGAGTTTCCAGACGCAGACTCCTTTGATATTCAGGTAAATGTAACTCTGGTCCGCAGTCATAAAAAGAAGATATCGATTAAAGAAGGTTATTACAAACGCTTTGTGGATGCGGCTGCATCGTTTGATTACGTTGCATATGGTTCCTTGGATACCTACGATTTATCTTTTAGAATCGTACGGTTTCCGATATCGGATGATTCTTATGAATGCATCGTCACTAATCTGCCTTCAGATGAATTCCCGTCGGAACAAATAAAACTTCTATACTATGCCAGATGGGCCATTGAGGGGTCTTTCCGTAAGCTGAAATATACGGTCGGATTGAGTAACTTCCATGCCTACAAACCAGAATATATCAAACAGGAAATTTGGGCAAAGTTAATCGCTTACAACATAACAGAAACACGAATCAATCATGCAATTATAGAAAAGGGAAACACGAAATATGAATACAAAGTAAATTTCAGTATGGCTGCTCATATTTGTAGAGTCTTTCTCCGTCCGAACACAGAGAAAGACTCCATAGATGTGATGTCCCTGCTGACAAAAGAGCTGATTCCGATACGGAATGATCGACAGTATCCACGACTCCAAACGGCACACTTCCGAAAACCTCGATATTTTATATATCGAGCAGCATAAGTAACAGTTTCATCAATATCTATAATACCCTTTTTTGAAGCAGATGTAAATCTGCTTGTTTGCCTTGCGGTAAAATATTTACAAAACTACTTCTGATAAATAATCCCTATATCCTTCTCTTCAATCTATCCGTTTGGAACGTCAGATCTCTATTTTAAAGAAACATTCTTTCTTTTACAAAAAGTTAACTAAATGACATTGCTAACTGAACTGTTACAGGAATACGCTAAAGTGCTGCGCGATAAATACCATTGTCTGTCAGACTGGGTTTTCCCAGCGCGGGAGACAGATAAGTGCCTCAGTGTTGGTACAATCGATAAAAAGTTTCGTGATTTCTGGGCATTAACACCTTTTGCAGAATCATGTGACAAGGCTCCGGTCATCAGAGCCCGGATGAAACATTCTATTATTATCATCAGGTTGCTGAAGCATTCCGTATCATCAGGGATAAAGATGAAACTGGAAGATATGTGATCCCAGAGGTAAATGCTTATGAATAGAAAAAAATCTCAGAAAAAACTGTTTTTAAGACCCTCGAATTTCTTGAGCATTATCTCCCGGATCAAGTATTAAAAAGTAGAAACACGGTTGAGACATATCGGGATGCATTGACAGTTTTCAGGCGATATGTAACAGATATCAGGCACCTGTCGATACGGTCATTCGGGTTTGAAGACTGTACACATGATTTTTTATTGTCATACATAGAGTTCCTAAAACAAAGTGGTAATGCTGAAACAACATGCAACAACAGGTTAGCTGCAATCAGAGCATACCTATGGTATGCTGCAGACAGTGATATTTCCCTGCAGACAGTAGCTTTGACAGCATCAAGAGTTCCTTTTCTCAAAGTACCTAAGCTGACTATCGGAAGAAGCTCTTAAAGCATTACTTACAGCACCACCCCACACAAAGATTGGTCAACGGGATCAGCTGATTCTGATACTGCTTTATGATTCTGCCATTAGAGTCTCCGAATTATTATCCCTGGATGTATCTTCTGTAAATCTCAATGCGGAAATACCATATCTGAGGATATATGGAAAGGGTGATAAAGAAAGAATCGTTGCTATCACAGAAAAAACAGTCCGTCATTTAAAGAATTATCTGAACCTCTATCATCCAACAATCATTCCTGACCTGCCCTTGATCTATACAATGATCAAAGGTCGAAAAGACAGGATGTCTGTAGGAAATGTAGAACGCATCATAAAAAAGTATGCGTCTCAGATACGGTCACAACAGTACCCAGATTTTCCAGAACACTGCTATCCACACATGCTGCGTAGGACGCGTGCAACAAATCTATATCAGGATGGAACAGAACTAGAGCTTGTTTCCAGGATACTGGGACATTCTTCGACAGAAACAACACGAATCTATGCTGTCCCTTCTATTGAAATGATGCGAAAAGCAATGGAGACAGGAAGTTTATCAACGGATGAGAAACCATTGTGGCCAGATAATGAAGAAGAAATGGCACGTATCTGTGGGTTAAGATGAAAAATGTTATCCTCATCATTTATGATGTAAAAACGCTCAAATACAGCTATTCTCAGAAAGGATGAGGATAAAAATATCATAAGAATAACCCGGCGCGCATATAGATCTTTTCTACCCGGGAGAGGTCGCCTAACATGACCGCACTGCTTTCAGGATGGCCTCCAGCAACTCGCGGGGAGTATCTTCAAAGAGGTCAACAGTCACAGTATCAATATGGAATACTGCTGCGGGGTCGGCACAGGAATCCTGTCTGCCGCGAAGGGATACCTCTGTAAATTCCGGAGCCGCATCCGGCAGCAACACAGTCCGCTCCATTACCGGCCTGCATCCATGATTCTTTCTGGGCAGTTCTTCAAGAGCCAGCTTCCGGATCTTTGCAGTCCAGTAATAATAACTTTTTAAAGAGATATCATGCTGTTCGCACCATGCCTGGTTCGTCAGACCGGAGGCTCTGCATTGCCGGATCACGTCCAGCCAGTACTGAAGTTTTACCTGCTTATCCGGAGTTAAAGTGGAAATGTCCATGAGTATTCTCCTTTACCTGGATTTAGAGTTTTGAGAGTGAACTCTAAGAACTCTAACCCTAAGTTTACAGGAGAACGCCAAATATTTCACTACACGTTCTTATTTGACGCTTACACCCAAACGCACAGAACGCCGCAAGAGCCGCCGAAGCACCCACACCCAAGAGGAATACCCCCGCAGCCTAAAAGACCGCTTACAGCGTGCAAAAGCCGCCGTAAACGCCCCGAAACAGGACGGCGTACAACGCATGGTAGACATAGCCGCCAAGAGAGCCGAGGGCAAGGGAAAAGGCTGCGAAAAGTGGGCGACTTTGCACAACCTAAAGCAAATGGCGGCGACCATGAGCATTTACGAGGAATCCGGCTTTGCTTCCCCGGAAGAACTGGAAGCCGCCCGTGACGGGCTGAAAGCGCAGAAAACAGAGAAAGCCCGGAAAGCCTGCCGGGAACAGCACGAAAGCGATTTTATCATAGCCCAAGCTGCTACCCGGTATCTCAAGGCAAAGGACATTTCCAAGCTGCCAG
>ERZ838225.1962-NODE-1962-length-12869-cov-4.285625_pt1 | contig 12869 bp, 10 predicted proteins | sample MGYA00519684_ERZ838225 | MGnify/ENA primary metagenome ERZ838225 (study PRJEB31850, sample SAMEA3708829) | human gut metagenome | biome: human gut; feature: human-associated habitat; material: faeces | place: China | collected 2014 ...
TATACCAAAAATTTCTTTAACTCATAATTTAATACACTATACTTACATGATAGATGATATATTATTTTCTTAAAAAAGTCAATGTTTTATATTTAAAAAATATTCTTTAAAAGTAATAAATAGACTACTGTTCGCAAAAGTATATAAAAGCGAACAGTAATAAGGAGTAATTATGACAATAAAGTCCTATAAAATCTAAAATTGGAAATTATTGACATGTTTTATATTTATTAAAATTATGAAAAAATATTTTTGGGAGGGAAAGATGATAGAAAAGATTATGAAAGCTGTAAAAAGTGGGAACAAAAAAAGAGGGAGAAATATTACCATAGGAGCAGTAGTGGGAATGCTTTTATCTTGTACAGTTGTAATGGGAACAACAGTAGAAGATATAGAGTTAGAAATAAAAAATGATGGTGAAATAATATTTGTTGATAAAGATGGAGTTATATTTATACCAGGGGAGGAAGGAGATCCATATCCTGATAATAAATGGAAAAATAATACTTATACAAACGCTACTATAATTTCTGGAGAAAATCCAGTTGGAGATGGATATGGGATCAAAATAGAGAATTTAGGAGCAGATAGTAATTTTAGCCTTATAAATAAAGGTTTAATTATAGGAGAGGGAAAAAATACTTCTAGCTATGCAATAAAGATTTTATCATCAACTACAGTAAAAGATATAACAAATACTGGTTTAATAATTGGAAAAAAAGGTAGTGGATATAGTTATGGTATTTCAAATGAAGGGCTTATAACAGGAATTTTAACAAATAATGGTTTAATAACAGGAACAGAAGCTGGACAGAGAGGTTATGGGATTGATAATGAGGGCAGTATAGAAATACTAATAAATAACGGTTTAATAACAGGATATGGAGGGAATACAGGAGCTGATTTAATTATTAATGATCATGGTAGTATAGAAAAGCTAATAAATAATGGTTTAATAACAGCAAAAAGAGCAACCGCAGTTAATAATCTTTATGGAACTATAACAACTTTGATAAATACAGGAGTTCTTTCTGGGGGAAATAATGCTATAGATAATTCTTTTGGAGATATGAATTCTATAAATAACTATGGACTTCTTGTAAGTGAAGGAAGCACTGTAGTGAAAAGTTATGGTGATGCAACAACTAACTTTGAGAAAAAATATGGACTTGCTTTTAAAGTTGTAAGTGACAAGTATGTATTGGATTCTACTTATTCAGGAGAATTTGGAAAAGCTTATACTGATACAATTGTAATCGGATATGAGAAAAAAGAAAATGGAGAATCTAATTTAGATAAGGAAATAAAAGGAACATATACAATAATTAATGCCAAAGCAAAAGAATCTTCCAGTGATGTAATAGGAACTGAAAGTTTAATGATAAAAAATGGAAAGTTATCATATGAGGATTCTGCTAGTGTTACTAAAGAAGAGAATATAGATTCGGATAAAAAATATATTTTAAATGGAATAACAGATACATTGTTTGTATCAATAGGGGAAAATAACCAGCTTGATAATTCAATGATAAACGCTTATAAAACAGCAATAAAATTTAATGATGATGGAGGAAATCTTACTCTGTCAGGTACAATAGTAAATGGTGGAGCAGATACTTTGACATTACAAAATGGAACAATAATCAATGGAATTATTGATGGTGGAACTGGAAATGATACTCTTAATTTTGGAGACTCTGCAATAGTAAAGGCAAAATCAGCTCTAAATAACGATGAAATAGGAATTCTATATAATATATCTGGTTTTGAAAATATAAATGTAAATTCTAATGTTACATTTTATGAAAAAACTCTCAATGCAGCTGGAGAAGTAAAATCTTTAGAAGTAAAAGATGTGGAAAATTTAATAATAGGAAAAAATGGAGTACTTACTTTAAGAATAGATACAACAAATAGTAATGCTCATGCATTATCATCAAATATGGGTGGAAATATATCTTCAGAGGGAGGAAAATTGCTATTAGCACTAAATGGAGCAGGGAATGAAGACATAATAAGTTTTGGAGATACTATTTTAGGAGATGGGCTAGATGCTAATACCCTAGGAACAACATCCAAACTACATACTCTTAAAAAACTAACAGCAAGTGAGGTGGAAGTTATAGCAGTAGAAAATCTACCTGATGAAATATTTTATGAACAACTAAATAAAATATATCATGGAATTCTTTCTGTTGAAGATTTAATAGGAAACTTTAATGTAGATGATGATACAAAACTTTTAACTTTCTTAGGATATTTAAATGACATCTATGCAGGAAATCCTTACTCATATAGTTCTGAACTATCAAGAAAATCAGCAGGAATGTTTAGAGATATTGTAACAGAAAATATTTTCAGACCAGAAACAAATAAATGGATGATCTATGGTGGACTTACTCATGTAGATGGAGGAACTAAAGATACATATTATGGAAAAGGATATTACACAACTGATATAGGAAGCAGTGATATGGATGCAGATACAAAAATAACTGGTGCATATATGCTTGGAGAATATGGAATATCAGATACCCTTACTTCTGGAGTGGTAATCGGAGGAAACAAGCTTAAATCTGACTTATCTAATGGCTCAAAAGTAGATGGAAGCGCAATGTATTTAGGAGCTTACGCTAAGAAATATGTAGGAAATCTAAAAGTAACAGCAGGAGCAGGATTCCAGTATGGAGACTATGATGCTGACAGAATAGCAGTAAATAAAGTAGCATCAAGTACAGCAGAATCAGTGATGAAATATTCTGATAACTATAATGATATAACATACGATATCTACTTAAATGGAAGATATTCACACAATATTGGAGATAACTTATTCTTAGAACCATACGCAACATTGTCATATACATATGTAGACCAAGATGGAGCTAATGAAGGAAGCAAAGATTTAGCTATTGAAACAGATTCTAAGTCATTTGACTACACAGTGGGAAAAGTGGGAGTAGATCTTAAAAAAGTTATTCCTCATGAAAAAGGTAAAAGTACTCTTTCAGCAGGGATAAGCTACACTAAAATACTAGATGGAGCAGATGAAGAGCATATCACAGGAAGATTCAAAGATGGAAGCAATTTTGATATTTTAGTAGCTCATAAGAACGAACACAGCATAGGATTAAATGCTAAATATGCTCTTGAATTAGAAAATGGAGTAATCTTTGATGTAAAGGGAACTTACTCAGTAGAGAGAGATTCTCACAATAACTCAGGTAAAAACAGAACTAAAGGTGAATGGATAGTAGGAGCAGGAATAGGTTATAAGTTCTAAATTACAGCTGATATTAAAGGGGGAAGATATGACAGAAGGGGAGTTTATAAGATTCTATAAGAAGAGAAATAAATGTAGAAGCCATAAAGAAGTAAAAGAAAAGATAGATTTATTTTGGGATGCATTGCTCAAGGCACTAGAAGAAGATAAAAAAGTAGTATTCAAAGACTGGGGAGTATTTGAAAAAAGAGAAATAAAATCAAGAAAAATAAAAGTACCAATGTGGGAAGAGGAAAGATATACTGAACCTAAAAAAGTAATAAAATTCAGAGCAGGAAAAGGACTCATAAAAATGGCTGAAGGTGATACTGATGAATAAAAGAGAATTTGCAAAAACCTATAGAAAAATAAGTCCATATGATGCTACAATAGAAACTGTATTAACAGATGTAGATATTTTTCTTGAAACGCTAAGAGAAGCTCTGCAAATAGAAGGAGAAGTAAAATTTATAAGAAGAGGAAGTTTTGAAGTAATATCAAGACAACCAAGAGTAGTGGCTAATCCAGTAACAAGAAAAAGAATGACAGTATATCCAAAGAAAACAGTGAGATTCAGAGCATCTAAAAAAATAAAATAACTAATTAAAGAACAGAGAGAAATCTCTGTTTTTTCTTTGTAATTATATTTAGTCCGATAATAAATTAAATAAAAAACATATTTTATAATAAAACAAATAACATATTCCAATTTCTATTGCAATAGAATATAATAAATATAGAGGTGACCGCAATGGAAAATATATTAGAAACAATTTCAGCAAAACTTATAAAAGGTGAAAGTATAGAAGAGCTGACACAGGAAGCTCTTGATAAAGGAATTTCTCCAAAGGATATCCTGACTAAGTCGTTGCTGGAAGGAATGACTAGAGCAGGTGAAATGTTTAAAGAAAAAACTCTTACTATGTATGATGTATTGGAATCTGCAAAGAATATGGAAAAGAGTGTAAAAATATTAAAACCTCTTCTTAGAGACGAAGATATAGTAAAAAAAGGAAAAATATTAACAGCAAGCGTACAGGGAGATTTTCACGATATAGGAAAAAATCTATGTATATTAATGCTGGAAAGTAACGGATTTCAAGTGATAGATATGGGAGTAGATGTACCACAAGAAAAAATAGAGGAGTGTATAAAAAAAGAGTCTCCTAATATATTAATGCTTTCAGCAATGATTGCTCCAACAATGGAAGTTATGAAAATGACTATTGAATATCTGAGAGAAAAGGGAGTAACTAAAGACTTAAAGATAATGGTAGGAGGAGCTCCTCTGACTGAAGAGACAGCAAAAAGTATGGGTGCTGCATATTCAGCAGATGCAGTGAGTGCAGTAGAAGTCGCAGAAAAATTATTAAATATATAAAGAAGGAAAAATATTAACAGCTATAATAATTTATTCTTTATAATTTTATCATGCAAATATATTTACATCAAAATAAGAACTGATTAAATAATTTTTTGTGAGGTGATCTATATAAAAATGCCAGTTATTTTTGTGGGACATGGGAGTCCCATGAATGCATTAAATAATTCCAAAGGATCTGTAATGTGGAAAAAAACAGGAGAAGCTTTAAAAAAACCTAAAGCTATCTTAGCTATTTCTGCACATTGGTATGTGAATAAAACTTTTATTCAAAGTTCAAGTAATCCAACTCAGATATATGATATGTACGGATTTCCAGATGAACTTTATAAAATAAACTATCCTGTGAAAGGTGATATGAAACTTACTGAAAGAGTTTTGGATTTACTTGGACAAGATGTTTCTGTTAATAATGACTGGGGAATAGATCATGGAACATGGTCAGTACTGGTTCATATGTTTCCTGATGCTGATATACCAATAGTCCAAATGAGTATAGATAAAACTAAAAGTTTGGAAGAACATTATACTCTAGGAAAAAAGTTAGCTCAGTTAAGGGAAGAAGGATTTCTTATCTTAGCTAGTGGAAATATAGTTCACAATTTAAGAAAATTAGATCCAGATATTGAAGGAAGAAAAGAAACTGTTGAGTTTGATAATTGGATAAAAGAAAGTATATTGAGTTTTAATATAAAAAATGTAGTAAATCATTTTAAACATCCAGATTCAGCATTTGCAGTTCCAACACCTGATCATTATATTCCTCTGATTTACGCTCTTGCTGCAAGTGATAGTTTAGATAAAATAGATATTTTTAATAACTATTATGAATTGGGTTCAATTTCTATGACAAGCTATATTTTTAACTCTATAAATTGAAATAAGAAAACAGCCATTAGATAAAAATAATGGCTGTTTCTATTTAGGTTTTTAATTTTTAATTAAAATGAGTATTTCACTCCAGCTCCAACCATGATAAGTTTGTTGCTGTCAATGATAGGTGAATCTCCAATATCTGAAGAGAATCTATCAGCAGACAAGAAAGCTAAAAGTGTAATCTTGTCATTTAGATAATATTCAGCAGCTAAGCTAAGCCCAAGAGAATAAGCTGTATCTGGTGAATAAGTATCAGTAATCTTATCTTTTACCTCGTTGCTATCTATTCCGAAGTAATAATCAACATAATTAGATGAATAAATAGTTGCTCCGAAAGATGGAATTAAAGTAAAGTTGTCAGTAACTCTATAAGGTTTAATTATACGAGTAGTTCCTTTAATACCTCTTTCACCACCAGAAAATGCAACTACAGCAGTCATATCATAAAAATTTAAATTATATGATAACAACATTCCAACTGCTACTTGTGGTTTTCTGTCATCAATAGATCTGTATCCACGATCCAGCTTACTTCCTTTTATAGGAAAACCATCAAAAGGATTTACAAATAATGACAGAGTAAAATCGTCTTCACTATACATATCATATCCCATAGTTACTCCAGCTATATAGAAATCATCATATCTGACATCAAAAACAGGAATAGGATAAGTAAGAGAATCTCCTTTAAAAAAGTGGTTGGTAACACCTACAGCACCACCAATTTGAAACTTATTTTTATTCTGTACCAAAGCTTTAACTTGAAGCTCACTTTGAGCTAAGCTTAGAGACGAACATAAAATAAAAGTCGACAGTAATGTAATCATTTTCTTCATTAAAAAAACCTCCCCAGTAAAATTACGACTTAGATGATTTTTGTTCTCTTCTAAGTTTAATAAAATTATAATTTCCGTGTACCTTTCTCTTGAAACTAAGCATATTATTTGTTGGGAATATACCAATTCTTCTAATTTGAAATAAATCTTCCGAAAAAGATAAATCTCCTGAATCAGTTGCTACAGCAAAAGAATAACCAGTTTCTTTAACAAACTCTTTTACTTCTTCATTAAGATCGCCGTAAGGATAAGCAAAACATACAAGTTTTTCTCCCAGTTTTTCTTCTAAAAATTCAGTAGATTTAGTTATTTCTTCTTTTGCCTGCTCAAAGGGTATATGAGCAAGTTTTTGGTGAGTCATAGTATGCCCGCCAAATTCTATTCCATACTCCTGCATTTCCTTTATCATATCCCATGTCATAAGCGGGAACTCTTTTTCAGGATTTTCAGGAACTTCAACATCCCATTTATTGTAATTCAAGTGCGATACTAAATATATAATACAATTAAATTGATATTTTTTCAAGATGGGAAATGCAATTTTATAATTATCTTCATAACCATCATCAAAAGTAAGTATTATATATTTTTTACCATTATTAAATCTATTTCTATAATTCAGCTTTAAAAGCTCTTTAAAAGTTATAGGCTCATAATTCTTTTCTTTAAGATATTTCATATGCTCATCAAATTTTTTAGCAGTGATATAAGTTCCATGAACACCGCCTTCACTTTCATCATTAACTACTCTGTGATACATTATCACAGGAATATCATATTTTCTTTTTAGTACATATGATCTGGCATATATCTTTTCAATTTTATTGGTAATTATATTAAGATCAAATTCATTTTCTACATTCTTTCTTAATTCAATCAATTCTTTTTCATTAAGATTAAAAGCAGAATGAATATCTTTTTTTATTTGATCCCAGTTAAAGTTTTCAGAATTATTAAATTCTATATCACCGAAATTTGAAGCAAGGGCTTCAATCAGATTTTTTTCATTAATAAGTCCAATATATTTTGCTTCTCCAATAGCGATAACTGGTTTACCAGAAAGAATTCCTTCAACAGCAACTCTTCCAGCTCCAATGACAATATCAGATTCTTTTATTTTTTCAGGAACATCATTTACATATCCTATAAACTTTATATTTTCATTATTAAAGAATTTTTGGAATTTTTCAGGAATATCTTTTCCACCAATTAATCTTATTTCCAGATTATCAGTATCAGAAAGTATTTCTAATAATTTGTAAGCCACTTCTCCCTTTGGACCAGAAAGCCTTCCAATTATAGAAAGAATTTTTTTGCCTTCATCTTTTTTTTGAGGAATAAAAGGATAGTCCTCAGTGTTGATAGGATTTCTTAATACTATAGCTTTTTGTGGAGAAACTCCAAGTTCATTAATTAAATGAGTCTCAATATTTTCACATACAGGAATAGTCAAATCTCCAAATGCTTTAAATATTTTTCTGCTCAAATGTACTGGCTGTCTTCCATGTGTAGATGTAATAAGAGGTATTCCAGCAATTTTACATGCTATTTCCGAACTCCATGAAGAAGCTCTCGAGTGAGCATGAACTACATGTATATCATTTTCTTTTATTATTTTTAAAAGAGTCTTAACTTGATTTATACGTTCTCCAAGTCCTCTTTTATTAAATTCTAATTTTATGTATTTAGCTTTACTTTCTTTTGTAAGAGTATCTGAAACTATAATTACATTGTTTCCTCTTCTGATAAGCTCATCACTAAGAGTAACACCATAAACCTCTGCTCCAGTTACTTCTAGTTGAGAAAGTGCCATAAGAATATTCATTATCCCTCCTAGCAGATTATTTTAAGTTTTCTGGGTTTAATACTTTTAACTCATCAATAACGAAGATACCATCCTTTCTGATAAGTACATCATCAAACCAGATTTCTCCTCCACCCCATTCTTCTCTCTGAATTAAAACAAGATCCCAGTGAATACTTGATTTATTACCATTATCAGCAGCCTTGTATGCCTGTCCTGGTGTGAAATGAATACTACCAGCTATTTTTTCATCAAAAAGAGTATCCTTCATAGGTTTTAAAACATATGGATTTACTCCAATAGCAAACTCTCCAATATATCTTGCACCTTCATCAGTATCTAAAATCTGATTGATCTTTTCATTATCGTTGCTTGTAGCTTTTATGATTTTACCATCTTTAAATTCAAAAGTTACATTTTCAAATGTAAATCCTTGGTAATTAGATGGAGTGTTATATGAAATAACTCCATTTACACTGTCTTTGATAGGAGCAGTATATACTTCACCATCAGGAATATTTCTAAGTCCATAACATTTTACATTTGGAATATTTTTGATAGAAAAAGATATATCAGTACCATTTCCTTTTATTCTTACTTTATCAGTCTTATTTAAGAGTACTGATAAAGATTCCATTGCTCTTTCCATTTTAGAATAATCAAGACAGCAAACATCAAAATAAAAATCTTCAAATGCTTCAAGTGATGTGCTGGCAAGCTGAGCCATAGAATTATTTGGATATCTAAGCACTACCCATTTAGTATTATTAACTCTTTCTTTTAAATGAACAGGATTAGTAAAATACTCTGAATAAATTTTCATTTTATCAGCAGCGACATCTGATAATTCAGTAGAGTTATCAGTTCCTCTGATAGCAATATAAGCGTCCATATCTTTCATTCTTTCAAGTTCATATTTAGCCATCATTTCTATTTGCTCTTTGCTGCATCCTTTTAATAATTCTCTTAGTATAGTTTGATCTTTATTTGTTACAAATGGATACCCTCCAGCTGCATATGTTTCTTTTATTAAAGCTTTCACTAGATTTTTAGAAGCCTCTCCAAAAGATTCTATTAAAACTTTTTCGCCCTTCTGTACTCTGCAAGAATGGCTGACAAGATTTTTTGCTAATTTTTCAATTCTTTGATCCACAATATTCACCTCATAAGTATTTTTGAAATCTTTTTTAAATTATACTATATATATTTAAAGAATACAATATTCACTCTTTCTAAATAATGAAAAAAATATGAAATTCATCACATAATATCATAAAAATAAAAAAAGAGTGATACCAGAACTTACAACACTTTAAATGCTGCATCTCAGTAAGTACAGCACTAGCTGCTTAATTACTGAAAATTTGTTCTAGCTTTTAATCACTCATTTTCAAAGAAACTATATAAAATTATACTGCATAAATTATAAACTTTTTAACATAATGAATCATTTTAATAAATACAGCAGCAATAATTATAAAGGCAGAAAAAGATAAAAATAATCCAATATTATGCCATAAAATATAATTTTTACTGTTTAAAGAGTAAAGATAATTTGAATATTTTAATACAGCAGTTGCTCCTATTGCCAGTGGAAATGTAAATGAAGCATATGTTGGATTAAATGATATTCTTAATATTCTGAAAAAAGATACATATACAAGAACTGTCATAAATATAGCAAGAGGCAGAAGTATATATATTATAATTTCAGAAGGATTGCTAAATACTGTAAGATATCCTGCAAGGCATAAACTAGGTGGAGCTGCCATGATTGCAAAAGTTGGAAGTCTTCCTTCATCTATAGGTTCAATAAAAATTATTCTGTACATCATTATTGGAAGCATCACCAGATATAGAATGAAGCCTATATAGAAAATAGTATGAGTAAGTCCGGGAAAATTCATACTGGCACCAGAGACACAAGCTACAACTATTCCAACTGGAGGAATAAACCAGCTGGGAATAACATGATTTAAATCAAAATCTTTTGCTCTGTGGTAAAAAAAGATAAAGCAGAATATGACATGGACTGCTATTGCAATTAACCATAAGATTCTTCCAAGAGTTAAATAATAATTAGCAATAAATCCTGCCAAAACCATTAAAGTCATATCCAAGGTAGGAATAAAACTTCCTAGTGTAGGGTGGCTTAATTCTTTTTTTAATTGATCAAAGTGAAGACAGTCTTTAATAAAGATTACAATAACAAGAAAAAACGATATAAGATCTCCTACATAAACTGGGATATCTCCAAGAAACGTGCCAAATGCACCAGATATACCTGATATTCCCAATGCAAGACCTGTAAGAGCTACCGGCATATCTCTGAATTTATGAATCACTTTTTTCATTATAACCTCCATAAAAAATTTCGTTATTTTCAATTTATATTATCATAAAATTTCAATAAAATAAAATTATAAAAAATTATATTTAGATAAGTTAAATTTATAAAATGAAATATGGAGATATTAAAAAAGGGAGATGTAATTATCTCCCTTTAGTTTTTAAAATATATTGCTTATAGTTTTTATAAGCTCATTTTTTAATTGAGGTTCAGCCTCTGGTAATTCAAGATTCATTTTATTAGCAGTACTTACAACTCTAGTTTGATACTTATTCATATTTCCATCATCTTCAGTAGCATATATATTTCTTCCCTGAGTACCTTGTGTAGTTGTATTTACAGAAAGTTTATTAACTTTAGTATTTGATTTTTCACTAACTAGGATATCTGTTATCATAGTATAGTAGCTGTCTTCAACAAGAGCATCTGAAAGAACTCCAATAGCTCCTCCAACTAATCCCCATCCTACAGCAGTATTAACTGATCCAGTATTATATCCTCCAATAGCAGCACCTATTCCAGCACCAGCTATACCACTCAAAGCAGCTTGAGATTCTTTTAAATCCATTTTGCCTAGTTGCAGGATATTAACTTGAAGCCAGTAATTAGCATTTTTAGGAGCAGAAACTATTTTATACCCTTTTGCAATTAAAGTATTTTTAATTTCACTTTCCATATCCAAGTTACTTGTTGAAGTATTTTTTACCTGTACAAAAACTGTTTTGTCCATTATGTTTTCTGGACTTAGCCATATAGTTTCAGAAAGTTTAGTCTCTGTAGCTAAATTTCTTTTTTTAATGGCTGTTTCCAAAGAACTGCACCCTGACAAAAGTAATAACATAAGAGTCATTACAAGTAGAAAATATTTTTTCATTATTTTTCCTCCCTAAAATAAAAATGTCATATAATAAATATTATCATAAAATAATTTCTAAGTAAACTGAAAATATTTAGGTTTTTAAATTTAAAAGAGATTATTACAATAATGAGAAAATAATTTCAGCAGGAAGAAATACATTATTTAAAAAGTATATATTATTCCTCTTTCAAATATATTCTTTATTTCGAATTTTTTACCATGTTTTCATTGATTTATAGTGGATAAAATGGTATCATGATTTAAAGGTAGAGATAATTAGAAATGCTATATACAATAGACAATAAAGTTAAATTGTTAGGGAGAGGTATATGGAAGAATTGTTAAATGAGTTAAATGAAGTAGTTTATGTTGTAGATTTAGAAAACTATGAACTGCTTTATTTAAATAAGTATGGATTGAAACTATTTGGTTATGAAAAATTTGATGAAATAAAAGGAATTACTTGTTATGAGGTTTTTTATAAAACAAATTCTCCATGTTCATTTTGTAATGCCAGTCGTCTTACAAATAAAGAGTATCATGAGTGGGAATGTAAAAATATTTTGTTAAATAAATACTTTGTTATTAAAGAAAAACTAATAAAATGGAATGGAAAAAATGCTCATATGGCAGTGGCTATGGACATCACTAAAAAAGAAGAAGAAAGAATAACTTTGGAACAGACATTGGAAAATGAGAGAATAGTACTTAATTGTATAAAAATGATGCATTCTTCATTTGATATAGATATTTCTATTACTAATACTCTTGAAGTAATGGGAGAATACTTGAATGGTCAACGTACATATATCTTTGAATTAGCTGGAGACAATACTCTGAATAATACATATGAATGGTGTGCTGAGGGTGTGGAAAGAGAAAAAGAATTTTTACAGAAAGTTCCTTTTGAAGATTTAAACAGATGGATAGAAATTTTTAATCAAGGTTTGCCTGTAATAATGGAAAATATAGAAGATATCAAGGATCTTTATAAAGAGGAATATATAACTCTTAGTTCCCAAAATATAAATTCATTAATTGCTATACCAATAATGGAAAATGAAGTATTTCATGGATTTTTTGGAGTAGACAATCCTCCAGTTGAAAAAATAAAAAATATAGCATATATTTTAAAAATACTATCTTATTTCTTTTTAGAAATGATTCAGCGTAAAAAAATGATGGCAACAATGGAAAAACTTAGTTATTATGATACACTTACTGGAGCTTTGAACAGAAATGCTTATATCAGAGATCTTGAAAAAACATTACATAAAATTAAAAAACTGGGAGTAGTATTTGTAGATGTAAATGGGTTAAAAAGTGTAAATGACCATTTTGGACATACAGCTGGAGATGAACTTATTGTAAGTACTTTTAATGAAATAAAAGATGTGTTTCATGATGCTTTGAAATATAGAACTGGTGGAGACGAGTTTATAATATTTTGTAGGAATGAAACTGAAGAAGTATTTATGGGAAAAATTTCTCAATTGAAGGA
>ERZ838225.1967-NODE-1967-length-12831-cov-26.486537_pt1 | contig 12831 bp, 9 predicted proteins | sample MGYA00519684_ERZ838225 | MGnify/ENA primary metagenome ERZ838225 (study PRJEB31850, sample SAMEA3708829) | human gut metagenome | biome: human gut; feature: human-associated habitat; material: faeces | place: China | collected 2014 ...
TTATAATAAAAAGATAACGGGGAATCTTAAAAACTCAATCATCTTTTTCAGATTTGCCACAACGTTTCCAGAATACTCCATTATTTTATTCAAAACGGTACCGGCATGAACAAGATTCCCCTCTGTATCCTCTGCGTCCTCCTCTGTGGTGAATAAATGAACTTTATAAAGCGACTATTGTTTTCTTCAAACCTAAACTTTTAACGAATAAGCATTATGAAGATACAGACGGGACGAGGAACAATTCCTCTTATCACTTTAATTGCCATTTGGTCTATTTCGGCATTGACTTCATTGCCGGGACTCGCTGTTTCACCTATATTGGGTGACCTTACAAAGATATTTCCGAAAGCTACGGATCTGGACATACAGATGTTGACATCACTGCCATCATTGCTCATCATACCTTTTATATTGCTGGGTGGTAAACTGACGGAGAAAGTCGATTATGTCCGTGTATTGAAAGTCGGACTCTGGCTTTTTGCTGCAAGCGGTGTTCTGTATTTGATATCCAATCGAATGTGGCAGTTGATTGTGGTTAGTGCTCTGCTCGGCATCGGGTCCGGACTTATTATCCCTTTGTCTACCGGATTGGTTTCCAGATATTTTGTGGGAACTTATCGGGTGAAACAGTTCGGGTTGAGTTCGGCCATAACTAATTTTACGTTAGTGATAGCAACTGCCGTGACGGGCTATCTGGCAGAAGTCAGTTGGCACCTGCCTTTTCTTGTTTATCTTCTTCCGTTGGTTTCCATTCTGCTGGTGGGACATTTGAAAGAAGACCGGTCCGGAGAAGCCGCTTTAACGGCATCTTCTTCGTCTGATACTGCTACTACTACGGCGGCAAATGTAGCAACTGCGAATGCGGCGACGGTGACTGTGCCGGAGACGAGTTCAGCGGGCGACAGCAAAGCTGTCCGACAGTCTGCCATAGACATTGGAGGCAGTAAATATGGTATTCACATCAAGCATCTGATAGAATTGATGCTTTTCTATGGGGTGATTACATATATCGTAATAGTAGTGATCTTCAATCTGCCTTTCTTAATGGAAAAGCATCATTTCTCCAGTGGTAATTCCGGACTGATGATTTCGCTTTTCTTCCTGGCTATTACGGCTCCGGGCTTCTGTCTGGATAAAATTGTAGGCTTGCTTAAAGAACGTACGAAGGCATATAGCCTGTTGTCGATGGCATTGGGACTATTATTAATCTGGATAGCTCCGATAGAGTGGTTGATTATTCCCGGGTGTATTCTGGTCGGTTTAGGGTATGGCATTATCCAGCCCATGCTTTATGACAAGACCACGCAGACCGCATTACCGCAAAAGACCACATTAGCTTTGGCATTTGTGATGATGATGAACTACCTGGCTATTTTGCTCTATCCCTTTATCGTCGATTTTTTCCAGTGGGTATTCCATACCCAATCGCAAGAGTTTCCGTTTATCTTTAATCTGCTGATTACTGTTGTCACTCTTTTCTGGGCATATCGGCGCCGTCATACCTTTTTGTTTAACGACCAATTGAAATAAAAAATGAAGAATAAGAAACTGGAAGCCAATCTTAGCATGGCCGTCTCGAAAGTTTTTAGCGGGTTAAATATGAATGCCCTGAAGTATCTTCTGCCTTTGTGGATGAGTCCGCTGACAGGAGCAACCCTTCGCTGCACGTTTGCAGCAGCAGCCTTTTGGGTAATCGGGTGGTTTATGCCTCCGGAAAAATCATCCGCCAAAGATAAATGGCTCCTTTTCCTGTTGGGGGCCTTGGGACTTTATGGCTTTATGTTTCTTTACCTGGCCGGATTGAGTAAAACGACTCCTGTTTCCAGTTCCATTTTTACCAGTCTCCAGCCTATTTGGGTTTTTCTCATGATGATATTCTTTTATAAGGAGAAGGCGACCACAAAAAAAATAATAGGAATTTCTATCGGTCTGATAGGAGCATTGGTTTGTATTTTAACCCAGCAAAGTGATGATTTGGCGTCCGATGCTTTCACGGGAAATATGCTTTGTCTTCTTAGCTCTGTGGTATATGCTGTCTATCTGATTCTTAGTCAGCGTATCTTGACTGCTATCGGAGCAATAACCATGTTGCGCTATACTTTTTCCGGTGCTGCTGTATCTGCTATAATAGTAACGTTCATTACGGGATTTGATGCCCCGGTATTCTCCATGCCGTTCCATTGGACACCTTTCCTTATACTGATGTTCGTATTGATTTTCCCGACCACTATCAGTTATATGTTGTTGCCTGTCGGTTTGAAATATCTGAAGACAACGGTGGTTGCTATCTATGGTTATCTGATTCTGATTGTGGCAACTATTGCCTCCCTTGCTTTGGGACAAGACCGTTTTAGCTGGACGCAGACGTTTGCCATTATTTTTATCTGTATTGGAGTTTACCTGGTAGAAGTTGCTGAAAGCAAGGAGCGATAAAAGTTTCTCGGTGTGGAACAGGTTGTTTCTCGGTGAGGAACACTTCGTTTCACACCGAGGAACACTTTGTTTCAAGGCATGGAACAAAAAAAGAGCGTCCTTCACAGAACGCTCTTGCTTATTTCATCATCATGTTTTATAGAGAGGAGTTGATTGCTTGTGCTATGGACTTGAATTCTTCATCCGACAATTTCAGTTTCGGATTCGAGAACAACATATCCGATTCCTTTTGAATAGGAATTAAATGAATATGTGCATGAGGAACTTCCAGTCCGATAACCGCTTCGCCCACCTTTTTACAGGGGAAAGCTTTTTCAATGGCACGGGCCACTTTCTTTGCAAATACATGCATAGCAGCCAGGTCCTCATCGCTCAAATCGAAAATATAGTCTACTTCCTGTTTGGGCACCACCAATGTGTGTCCCTTTACCAACGGATTGATATCGAGAAACGCAAAAAACTTTTCGTTTTCCGCCACCTTGTAGCAGGGGATTTCGCCTGCGATGATTCTACTGAATATTGTTGCCATAACTTTTATTGATAAATGAAGGCAAGCCCCACAAGGAGACCTGCCTTTACGTTAAATTGATATGTTTACTACTTCCAATGCAATTTTGCCTTGTGGAACAGTGATTTCGGCTACATCACCCACTTTCTTGCCAAGCAGACCTTGTGCAATCGGGGTGTTAACGGAAATTTTTCCTTCCTTCAGGTTAGCTTCACTTTCGGAAACGATGGTATAAGTCATCTTCATACCGTTCTTTACATTCTTCAGTTCCACTTTATTTAAAATCTGCACAGAATCTGTTTTCAGCTTAGATTCATCAATGATTTTTGCGTCTGCAATGGTAGCTTTCAATTTGTTGATGCGCATTTCAAGCATACCCTGCGCCTCTTTGGCGGCATCGTATTCTGCATTTTCCGACAAGTCTCCTTTATCTCTGGCTTCGGCTATTGCCGCAGAGATCTTCGGGCGTTCCACTGTTTCCAGTTCCTTCAGTTCCGCCATCAGTTTCTTGTAACCTTCTTCTGACATATAAGCCATGATGTTTTCCTCCTTTAATTGTTTTAAATGGTCATATAAACAAAAAAGAATTCCAACATGAGCCATGTTGGAACCCTCTTATCATTATTTCTTTGCAAAGATAGACTTTTAAGTGATACGTGTCAAGTGAAAAAAGATGCTATGTAACATATTTAAATGAAATATGCTAAATTATAACAACTTAGAGCAATGACTTGACAGCTGCTTCCAAATTCTTGATATCTTCGCCGCGAAGCTTTAATTCGTTGTTACGGTTAATCAAAAAGATAGATGGAACTTGACGAACATTATATACAGCTACGTTGGTAGAATACACTCCGTTTCCATCGCGTACACAAACCCAGGGAAGGTTGTCTGCCGCAGTTTTCCAGTAGTGTTCGTCCGCATCGAGAGATACCTGATATATTTCCAGTCCTTGTTTTGCGTATTCATTATATAGTTCGCGAAGCATCAGGTTGTGAGGAGAACCGGCAGGCGACTGGAATACAGAGAAATCGAGCAATACGACTTTTCCTTTCAGGTCGGTCAGTTTGCGCACATTTCCTTTCACGTCACGCAGGGCGATGTCGATAATGCCGGTTTCCACTATTTTCTCTTGAGGAATTTCCAATGCTTTCGCCTGTGGCTGGCGCGTGTTCTTCATCCCCTTAATTACAATATTATAAAGGTTCTTGGAACGTACGGCATGAGGGAACGCATTGTTGAGGCTCGTAGCGACAGCAGCGAAACATTTCACATCATCTTTATTGTTCAACGGATCGAATATCAGATAATTATTGAGTTTTTGGAACAGGGCAAAGTAAGCGGCTGCCGTGTTGGGAGCAGCGAAAATATAGTTTACCTTGACATCTTCCTTGTAATTGTTGAGCAACGTTGCCAGACTGTCTTCAAATACATCGTGCCCCATTCTGTTACTGCGTAAAGCTGCCAGCAAGTCGTCCACCTCTTTTTGCAGGCGGATCTGCTTCAGCGTCAGCTCTTTTATCTTGTTGCTGTTTTCCGAACCTTCCACCGTGTAAGTAGTGGAGAAATCCACATACGGCGCTTTAATCTGAATCGTTTCGATAGAATCTACAGAAAAATTGATGATTTTGTCGTCAATCCGCAAGCGATAAAATTCGGGTGATTCGGGACGAGGCTGCTTGAAACTGAATGTACCTTCCCCCTTCAGCTTCACTGAATCGAGCGGAACAATACCTTCCAGACCGGAAGCTTCGAGATAAAGCATTTTACCGTCGGCTCCTGATACATCCCCGTTCACCTGGAATTTAGGGCCGGAACTACAAGCAGTAATAGTAAGTGCGGCGAGCGCTGCAAAAGTAACCTTTTTCATATAGTGTGTGTTATTAACGAGATGCAAATATACTTCTTTTCGAGATTAGTCAAAGCATTTTGCCGGGTTCTTCATCCTAATTTTGAAAAAAAATCAGTTCACCACTAACTTTTTACCTCATTTCCACCTGATTACCACGATAAATGTATATCTTTGCAGGAATTTTGAAAGAAAAAGTATAGATAAAACAATTTTTATGATTAACCCAATTGTTAAGACAATCGAGTTACCTGATGGAAGAACCATCACACTCGAGACGGGAAAGTTGGCAAAACAGGCAGACGGTTCTGTAATGCTTCGCATGGGCAACACCATGTTGTTAGCTACTGTTTGTGCCGCTAAAGATGCAGTTCCCGGAACAGATTTTATGCCTTTACAGGTAGAGTACAAAGAAAAATTTGCGGCATTCGGCCGTTTCCCTGGTGGTTTCACCAAGCGAGAAGGTAGAGCTTCTGATTATGAGATTCTGACTTGCCGTCTTGTAGACCGTGCTCTCCGTCCTTTATTCCCCGATAATTATCACGCAGAGGTATATGTGAACATCATCCTCTTTTCTGCTGATGGTGTGGATATGCCGGATGCATTGGCAGGACTTGCCGCTTCTGCAGCACTTGCCGTTTCAGATATTCCTTTCAACGGACCGATTTCTGAAGTGCGTGTAGCGCGTATCGACGGTCAGTTCGTTATCAATCCTACTTTTGAACAACTGGAAAAAGCTGACATGGACTTGATGGTAGCCGCTACTTATGAGAACATCATGATGGTAGAAGGTGAAATGCATGAAGTATCTGAAGCTGAATTGCTGGAAGCAATGAAAGTGGCTCACGAAGCTATCAAGATTCATTGCAAAGCGCAGATGGAGTTGACTGAAGAGGTTGGAAAAACTGTAAAACGTGAATACAACCACGAAGTAAACGACGAAGACTTGCGCAAGGCTGTTCGCGAAGCATGTTACGACAAGGCTTACGCAGTTGCTGCTTCCGGAAACAATAACAAACACGAACGTTTTGCTGCTTTCGAAGCGATCCGCGAAGAATTCAAAGCTCAATTCTCTGAAGAAGAATTGGACGAAAAGGCTGCATTGATCGATCGTTACTACCACGATGTAGAAAAAGAGGCCATGCGCCGTTCTATCCTTGACGAAGGTAAGCGTCTGGATGGTCGTAAGACTACCGAAATCCGCCCGATCTGGTGTGAAGTAGGTCCTCTGCCTGGCCCTCACGGATCTGCTATCTTTACTCGTGGTGAAACACAGTCATTGACTTCTGTTACTCTGGGTACAAAACTGGATGAGAAGATTATCGACGATGTTTTGGAACACGGAAAAGAACGTTTCTTGTTACACTATAACTTCCCTCCTTTCTCTACAGGCGAAGCAAAAGCACAACGTGGTGTAGGCCGTCGTGAAATCGGTCACGGTCACTTGGCTTGGCGTGCTTTGAAAGGACAGATTCCTGCTGACTATCCGTATGTAGTACGTGTGGTTTCAGATATCCTCGAATCTAACGGTTCTTCTTCTATGGCTACCGTATGTGCCGGCACATTGGCATTGATGGATGCAGGTGTGAAGATCAAGAAACCGGTATCGGGTATCGCTATGGGATTGATTAAGAATCCGGGCGAAGAAAAATATGCTGTATTGTCTGATATCCTGGGTGACGAAGACCACTTGGGAGATATGGACTTCAAGGTGACCGGAACAAAAGACGGTATCACTGCTACACAGATGGATATCAAGGTAGACGGTCTGTCTTATGACATTCTGGAACGTGCTTTGAACCAGGCTAAAGAAGGACGTATGCATATCCTTAATAAGATTACTGAAACAATTGCTGAACCACGTGCCGACCTGAAAGAACATGCTCCACGTATCGAAACGATGACAATTCCTAAAGAATTCATCGGTGCTGTGATCGGCCCTGGTGGAAAGATCATCCAAGGTATGCAGGAAGAAACTGGTGCTGTGATTACTATCGAAGAAATTGATGGTATGGGACGCATCGAAGTTTCCGGAACAAACAAGAAATGTATTGATGATGCAATGCGCATGATTAAAGCAATCGTTGCTGTTCCTGAAGTAGGCGAAGTTTATAAAGGTAAAGTTCGTTCTATTATGCCTTATGGTGCATTTATCGAATTCTTGCCGGGCAAGGATGGTTTGCTGCACATCTCCGAAATTGACTGGAAACGTCTGGAAACAGTAGAAGAAGCCGGAATCAAAGAAGGTGATGAAATCGAGGTAAAACTGATTGATATCGATCCGAAAACTGGCAAATTCAAACTTTCAAGAAAGGTTTTGTTGCCAAGACCGGAAAAGAAGTAAGAAAGCGATAGCTTCTATATATAATGAAGGCTGTTTCAAATTTAATTTTGAAACAGCCTTCTTTTTTATTAGTATCCTCCGGAGTTGAACTGTTTTATATATAGAGTTAGTATATATTAGATTTATCCAGTTTATTAAAACCTTTAAAAAGATGAAAGACACCTTATTATATCCTCCCCAAAAAAAGAATCGGAAAGTACCCCCATACTTCCCGATTCGAAACAGTCAAAAATCGACCTTAATCAATTTATTAACTTAACACGTCGCAAAGATATGAGAAAAATTTCTTTGAAAGAGCTTTTTTATTTAAAAAGTTTATGATACAGGCAAATATACCTGTTAATAAGGTCGTTTTTCTTGCTTTAAAACCAAAGCTTCACTCCTTTTAAAGGAACGACCCCTTCCTTTAAAAGGAAGAGGCCGTTGGTTCTAAAGAAATCTGGTGGGGTGTTTATATAGAAATTTGGATTAATGATTTTTCAATTATATAAATCCGTTTACAAGTTTGTTTTATACTCCTCTTTTATTCGTATTATGTGTGCGAAGTTCTTTTCCAGTAATTCATTTAACTCATAATCTGAAAAACAAGCTCCTAAATAGATCGTGCTTTCTGCTTCAAAATCAAATGATTCGTTGTCTTCATTCACCACAATCTCAATTTTTCCTTGTGCATCTGTAGAGATCACTGCATTGTATTTAGTCATCAATTCTTTGAGCTCTTTTATGAACCTGTATTCTTTATTTGTCAATATTCTTTTCATGTTCGTAAGCTCTTTTGTTTTGTTGTCCTTTTGTGCGGTAAAGTTCGTGATAATTTAACACATTATACGCTGTTTGAAGTATTCATTTTATTCTATTTGTCAGGTTGTAATATTCATTTTATCCATATTATCACATCTATTCGTTTTTTTCGTATATTTGCTTCGAGCGAAACTTTTCATTTGTATATTTGTTGGATTTTAAAAAGAAAGAAAATAAAAATGGAAACAGAAGAATTGACAATTGGGAGAGTCCATCACGGACGCAATATACGTCGTACCCGTATTGAAAAGAATATGAACCAGGAGGGTTTGAGTGAATTAGTACATCTCTCACAACCTGCTGTTTCTAAATATGAGAAGATGAAGGTGATTGATGATGAGATGTTGCAACGCTTTGCACGTGCATTGAATGTCCCTTTCGATTATCTCAAGACTTTGGAGGAGGATGCACAGACGGTGGTGTTTGAAAATAATACGGTGAATAATTCAGAACAAAGTGCAGGTGGGGCAAACATCAGCATGGGTATAGTTAAGTCTGATACCGAAGATAGTATTAATGATAGTCGAGTTAACAACTTCAATCCTATCGACAAAATCACTGAACTCTACGAGCGTCTTTTAAAAGAAAAGGATGAAAAGTATGCAGCATTAGAACGCCGTTTGCAGAATATTGAAAAAAGTCTGCAGAAATAAGAGACAGATAAATTGAAAGGAATCGCAATATGATGAAACAAATACCTTACGGAATAACTGATTTTAGCCGAATTCAGAAAGAGAATTATTATTATGTAGATAAGACAATGTTCATTGAAAAAATAGAGATGCAACCGCCTTATCTGTTTCTGATACGTCCTCGTAGATTTGGGAAGAGTCTGACTTTGGCTATGTTAGAGGCCTATTATGACGTAAATCATGCTGAACAGTTTGACGAGTTGTTTGGTCAGCTATACATAGGTCGGCATCCGACGAAGCTTCACAATCAGTTTCTCATCATGCGATTTAATTTTTCGGAAGTGAGTTCCAATGTCAACGAAGTAGAGCTATCGTTTAAGCTGCATTGTTGTAGCAAACTTAAAGATTTTGTCTTTAAGTATGAAGATTTGTTAGGAAAAGAAATTTGGGATGTTCTTGATGAGAAAATACAAGAAGAACCCGGTGCTTTTCTGTCTGCGATTAATTCCTATGCTACCCGTAAGAAAAATATTCGTATTTATTTACTCATTGATGAATATGATAATTTCACCAATACCATTCTTTCAACTTACGGTACGGAATTTTACAGGAAAGCAACGCATGGCGAAGGTTTTATTCGTGGCTTCTTTAACGTGATAAAATCCGCTACTACCGGAACCGGAGCTGCTCTTGAACGGTTGTTTATTACCGGAGTGAGTCCGGTGACGATGGATGATGTAACTAGTGGCTTTAACATCGGAACCAATATCACAAATGATTCATGGTTTAATGATTTGGTTGGATTCAGTGAGAATGAGTTGCGTGAGATGCTGGAATATTATAAAGAGCAGGGAGTACTTCAAGAATCTATAGATGAAATAGTTGCCATGATGAAACCCAATTATGACAATTATTGCTTTAGTGAAGATACATTGGAACAGTGTATGTTTAATTCTGACATGGCACTTTATTTTCTGAAATCTTTTGTACTTCATCATAAAAAGCCTAAAGAAATTGTAGACCCTAACATTCGCACTGACTTTAACAAGTTGGCATACTTGATAAAATTAGATCATGGATTGGGAGAGAATTTTTCTGTTATAAAGGAAATAGCCGAGCAAGGAGAGATTATTACTGACATTGTTACTCATTTTTCTGCATTGGAGATGACGGACCCCAGTAATTTCAAGTCTTTATTATTCTATTTCGGACTTCTTTCCATCAAAGGTGTAGATATGGTGGGAAGACCCATCCTGCATGTACCGAATTTAGTTGTAAGAGAACAGCTTTTTAACTTCTTGATACAAGGCTACATCAAGCATGATATCTTTAAAATAGACATGAACAAGATGAGTGCTTTATTTGAGAATATGGCTTTCAGAGGAGATTGGAAACCTTTGTTCGATTTTATCGCCAACGCTGTTCGTGAGCAAAGCCGTATTCGTGAATATATTGAAGGTGAAGCGCACATTAAAGGCTTCTTGCTTGCTTATTTAGGAATGTATCGTTATTATCAACTTTATCCGGAATACGAATTGAATAAAGGCTTTGCAGATTTCTTCTTCAAACCTAGTCTGTCGGTTCCCGTACTTCCTCCTTTCACCTATCTGCTTGAGGTGAAATATGCAAAAGCCGGTGCTTCGGAAAAAGAAATACGTGCCCTTGCTGATGAGGCGCGCGAACAGTTACTTCGTTATAGTGAAGATGAGCTGGTGGCAGAAGCCAAGGCGAAAGGTGAACTGAAGTTAATTACTATTGTTTGGCGTAGCTGGGAGCTTGTTTTATTGGAGGAGGTAACTCTTTCTTAAGAAATAAGTACCATAAATGTTATTGTAAGGTTTGCGGTTCATCCATTTTACCTAATTCTTGAAATGCTGATAAATAAGGAGATAACAGATAAAAGTATAAAGTAAAATAAGGTGAAACCGATAAATCAATAGTTTATGTTACTTATAAACTTGTATCGGCAATTCTCCTTTCAATGCTCCTATGGCATTAAAAGCTAACGACTCCATTTCATTCTCTCCCGGATAAACATAGATGGGAGCCAGGAAAGAGATTCTTTTTTTCAGCCTTGAAACCACATAGTCCGAATAAGCGATTCCTCCTGTCAGGAGGATAGCATCTACTTTCCCGCAAAGTACAGTAGCACTGGCGCCTATCGCTTTTGCAACATTATAAATCATGGCGTCCAGTATTAATTCCGCCTTTTTATCTCCTTCTTCTATCGATTGGATGATGGCAGGCACATCGGTCGTACCTAAATGAGCAGTCAATCCGGCACGTCCGGAAATACGTTTCTTCAATTCGTCTTTGGTATGCTGACCGCTAAAACAAAGGTCGATCAGTTGACCGGCAGGAAGTGTGCCGGCGCGTTCCGGTGAGAAAGGGCCTTCGCCGTCCAACGCATTGTTGGCGTCGATGGCTCTTCCATGGTGATGGACTGCGACAGAAATACCTCCTCCTAAATGGCAGATGATTAAATCCAACTCTTCGTATTGCGTCCCTTGTTCTTTGGCGAAACGCCGCGCGATTGCTTTTTGGTTCAAGGCGTGCCAGATGGTAATTTTCGGCATTAACGGAGAACCTGTAATGCGGGCTATATCTTCCAGTTCATCCACCACTCCCGGATCAGCGATGAAAGCCGGGCAATCGGGTAGGGTGGCGGCCAGTTCACTGGCAATCAGTCCTCCTAAGTTGCAGGCATGGGTACGCATGGCATGCACTGTATCACGTTTCATGGCATCGTTCACCTCATACACTCCGCCCGGTATCGGTTTCACCAAACCTCCGCGTCCAATGATTGCGTCAAAGGAAAAAGGGATCTTGTTATTCTCCAATTCTTGTAATACCAGATTTTTCCGGAATTCAAACTGATCTATTACCTCGGGAAAAGCGGACAGTTCTTCTACGGAATGTTTTATATTGCTGATAAACAACGGAGTTTCGTTTTCGTAAACCGCAATCTTTGTAGAAGTAGAGCCGGGGTTGATAACCAGTATTTTCATGAATGGTGAGTTTTAAATGGTGAATTTAGAATGATGAGTTGGTGACCTGACTGGCCTGTTTTCTGCACTCGCAATCTCTTGACACTTGTAAGCATGCCATCGCAATGCTATAATATTTGGACAAGCCGGAATCGCTACGTGACGGAAGTACTACAGGACAAATAGGACCTTGCAGTAATCCTGCCATCTCTGCTTTTGCAAACAGGGAGACAGATTTGTAGAATGCATTGCCCGATTCGATGTTCGGGAATATCAGTACGTCTGCCTGTCCGTTGATAGGAGATACAATCCCTTTTATATCACCACTTGCCTGTTCGCACGCAGTACGTACATCCAGCGGGCCGTCAATAATCACATTTCCGAATTCTCCTGCTTCGGCAAGCTCTACGATATTCACATAATCTAATGAATGAGGGAACTTGGCACTCACTTTTTCCGTACAGTGAATCAAGGCGACACGCGGCTGCTCGATGCCAAAGTGGCGGCAGGTACAGATAGCATACCAAATCATCTCTATGCGTTGTTGTAGCGTGGGACGCGGAATGACCGCAGCATCCGAAAAGAAAAGCAGTTTATGATAAGTAGGAATTTCCATCACTGCCAGATGCGTGAGGATTTTTCCTTTCGGCAACAACCCTTTTTCTTTGTCGAGTATGGCATGCAATAAGTTGTCTGTATTGATAATCCCTTTCATCAAAATATCGGCTCCCCCTTCGCGAACGATACGGACAGCCTCGCGTGCCGCTTCGTCCGGATTTTCGATATGGATAGTTTTTACATATTCGGGATATTGTTTGAGCGTGGGATATTTCTTCAGAATTGTAGAATCTCCAATCATAAGAAATTCTGCAATTCCCTCTTCCAGCGCACGAGAGATGGCATACTCTGTGTTAGGATCGTTGGCACAGACCACGGCAATTCGTTTTCTATGGTTTAGCTTTTTGAGATGGGCCGTTAGCTGGGCAAAATTTAGAATAGGTTCCATAACGTTAGATTTTTAGCAAATATCAGAAAAATGATTGAAAAAATAACGATTATAACCCGAAAAAATGCATCCATTATGTAACATTTTGCTATATTTCATTTGTTTTGACTGTTGGATGTGCATGGAACCGTTTTTTCCTGTATTTTTGCAGATGAAAACAAATGCATCCGGGCAGTCTGGTATTTTATCAACGAAAGTCAATTAAATAAGAATATATATGGATATTCAATTTCCTCCCTTTTTGCAGAAAGGTGATAAAGTGGTTATT
>ERZ838225.1980-NODE-1980-length-12750-cov-18.894919_pt1 | contig 12750 bp, 10 predicted proteins | sample MGYA00519684_ERZ838225 | MGnify/ENA primary metagenome ERZ838225 (study PRJEB31850, sample SAMEA3708829) | human gut metagenome | biome: human gut; feature: human-associated habitat; material: faeces | place: China | collected 2014 ...
GCGAATGTGGGGGCTTTAATCTTCATAGTCACACTTTTCGGTAGTGTGCTAATTAGCATATCACCCATCTTTTGTGCAGAGATTCCTTAAGTTTTAGGTTCTCGACCTTGTTGTTTGCTGTTTTCCTATCTTTCTTCATATGTTCAAAAATTTCGTTTTGGTTATTTGTATTCCCAATTTGCGTTTTTTCGGCCTTGTACTCTCCCATTGCGGCCGTATACGGAGCCCCTGATTATCAATCTTTTATTTCGTTTCTTGCGACAGATTTTTCTGAAACGAGTGAATTTCTAAGTTTGGTTCCTCTTAAAGAATACAAAAGGTCTCTTTTAATTCTGGCTTTGGCTTTTTTGACTTATCTCCTAGCCAGAAAACTTTCGATTAAGCCGTGGAGAAATAAGACGTACGTCTTGTTTACCGTTGCTCTCCTTATTCTTGCTGTAGAACCGACACAGTTTCTAAAAAAAAATAGTGAGGCCAACAAGGAGGCGCAAGAACAGTTAAAGGAATTGAATAAATTTGCAACCACGACATCGTGGCGCGACAGCCGAAGCGATGGTCCTCTGAGGGATTACGTATTAATCATTGGAGAGAGTGCTAGAAAAGATTACTTTCATTCTTACGGTTATCCTGTTGCAAATACTCCATTCCTTGACAGTGTCCCCTCAATAAAAGTAGATGGGATGAAAGCCGGCGGAACCTATACCATCGGCTCACTGACAAATATGCTTACTGTTCCCGATAAAAATAATTGGAGACCTAGATATGACCGAACTCTCATAGACCTCGCAAAGACTGCAGGGATAAAGACTTATTGGATTTCAAGCCAAGGTATGGTGGGTAAATACGACACACCTGTATCTGCGATTGGAAAGAAGACGGACGTTACAGTATTCCTGAATAAGGGCGAATACTCCGCAAAGAACATATCTGACTACGCATTATTAAAATCGTTTAGGGCGGCGCTTAAAGATCCCATAAGGCAGTCTCGGCTCATTGTTCTTCATACAATCGGTTCCCATCCTGATGCCTGTAATAGGATCATCGACTTTAAAGATCCTTATAGGGTAAAGACAAGAATTACGAATATTTAGCCTGTTATGTCAGTTCGATAAAGAAGACAGATGACTTTATTAGTCGATTGTATGAAATACTGAGCAAAGAAGAACTTCGTACCGGCAGGCCTTTTTCGATTATTTATTTTTCAGACCATGGTCAGGTTCATAAGCTAAACGACGGGAAGATCTTATTAAACAATAATGTTGCCAGTAAATTTCACTACGATATTCCGCTAATTAAAATCGATTCTGATAATAAAGACCTTCGTCTGACTCTTTCTTCTGAAAAATCGGGACTTAATTTCACTGAAGGATTAGCAAATTGGATGGGGATAAGAAATCCCGATCTTCTTCTCTACGACCTTTTCGACGGGAAAAAGGATCCAACGGATTTCGGACTAAAAAGAAAGATTGAATCCATCAAAACGCCTCCGGATCCGGCTATAGATCTTTCTTCGCATCTTCAATAGAACACAGTTGGTTCCGAAGGGGCTAAACATCTGTTCATCATGAAAGACAGTCAAGTGAAAGATAAGAAATTTCCGACAAAAAAATGAGCGTAGGTTTAAAAGTCTTGCAGGAAGTCTAGTTTACTTTTTTAATTTTGATACAAACTTTCAATTGAAGAACTTTAAGGATCAGACGTGTCTTGACGCAAGATAGATTAAATTCGGAACCTAATATGGACTTGGAAAATTAACGAAAGATGGCGAGTAAATCCAAAACCAAAACCGCATGGGTTTGTTCAGAATGCGGATACGATGCCCCTAAATGGTTCGGACAGTGCCCTTCATGCAAAGCTTACAACACGATGAAAGAGTTCCGAATTGAGGCGGAATCTTCCAACCGCTATGCTCGTGCAGAACAAGCAGCATCAAACGCCACTGGGAGGGGAAGGGCGGCACTTGCAGGAACGAGCGATATTCTCGATCTTTCAGAGATAGAGGCTAAAGAGAGCCCGCGAATTTTAATCGGATTCAGTGAGCTTGAACGAGCACTCGGGGGCGGCTTTGTCCCAGGTTCCGTTGTATTAATCGGCGGAGACCCTGGCATCGGTAAATCGACCTTGCTTCTTCAGGCAATGTGCAAGATGGTTGCTCTTGGTCAGGTTTGCCTTTACGCAAGCGGCGAAGAGAGCCCAACCCAGGTCGCTCTTCGTGCACAACGTCTAGGCGTAAATACGAAAGGCTTGAAATTCATCAGCGAGATTCAGCTAGAAAAAATTGAAGCCATCATTGAGGAAACAAGTCCTCAATGGGTAGTCATTGATTCGATTCAAACGCTCTTTTCAGAAGATTTAAGCGCGGCGCCGGGGTCTGTCTCTCAGGTTAAAGAATGTGCAGCTCGTTTGACACGTATTGCCAAGCGCAAGGGGATCGGCGTTATCTTCGTCGGCCACGTTACAAAAGAAGGGGCTATGGCCGGTCCTCGTGTCTTAGAACATATGGTGGACACAGTTCTTTATTTTGAAGGCGATCCTGAATCCAACTATCGTATTCTTCGTGCCTGCAAGAATCGTTTCGGCTCCGTTAACGAAATCGGCGTATTCGGAATGACGGATAAAGGCCTTCGCGGTGTCAGAAACCCCTCGGCTCTTTTCTTAGCTGAAAGAAGAGAAGGCGTAGCGGGCAGCGTGACCTTTATAAATTTAGAAGGTACTCGTCCGATTCTTATCGAGATCCAGGCATTAGTCGACAAATCGATGCTTCCGAACCCGAAACGTCTCACTGTCGGTACCGATGCCCAGCGTCTTACGATGCTCTTAGCGATTCTTCATCGCCATGTCACGCTCTCGACTTACGACCAGGACGTTTTTTTGAATGCGGTCGGCGGCATCAAGATCAATGAAACGGCCAGCGACCTGGCAGTTCTTATCGCAATTGTTTCTTCAATGACGAATCAAGCGGTCAGCAGCAAGACGGCAATTTTCGGAGAAGTCGGTTTAGGCGGTGAAATCAGACCGGTTTCCAGAGGGCAGGAACGTATCAAAGAGGCCTCTAAGCTAGGTTTTACGAGGATTATTGTTCCGCTTAAGAACAAAGCCGCTGATATTCCTGGAGTTGAGATTATCGGCGTAGATAATCTTAGAGATGCTGTGAAGGTTGTATTCGGATCAAATCGTGTTAAACACGACGAACAAGTTTATCCCGATGAATAAAAAAGGCCGCCTGTCTAGGCGGCCGAAAACTATCGGAGTCGTTTACTTGCCGGAAAGCTTATTCAAGCGAGCAACTAATGAGGATTCATCGCCTCTCATCGGACGATGGGTTTCGCTCTTAGACGGAGAAGCAGCGGGCTTCTCTTCGATTCCGGCCTGAGCGTCGGCGTTAGCAAGATTTTCGTGCATGATTTCGTCCATGACGGAACCTTTTGCAGGTGTGTTCTGTTGTGTCACTGTTTCGTCTCCATTGGATTGCGGCTCATAGACAACTCTGCCGTATGGGCCGTAAATATCAGTTCCGGGTTCCGGAACTTTCTCTCCTGGGAACCGCGGTGCGCGAAGTCCATAATAATTCGGGTACGGAGAGGAAGGCAAGAGCAGCATCAGTAAAACCACGAGGTTCAGAAGCGGTATCAGCTGAGCGATCACCCAGAACCCGTTGTGATTTCGGTCGTGCAGGCGCCGAACCGTCACGGTAAGAGACGGAAAGAAAATCGCGACACAAAAAATCAGGTAAAGACTGCCAAAAATCAAGGCAAGAACCGGATCTTTCGGAAAAACCGGAATGCCCTGAGCCATCGCGTCCTCAGGCACGTCCACTAGTTTTGAAATGAACCAAAACACCCACAAAATCAAAAGGTTGATAATCGTGAAAGACCAATACTCGGCTCGAGAGGCTCGCCCTTGAAACGTAAAGTATTTGCTGAAGCAGTAGCGATACCACTGTAAAAACATTTTTTACTCCTTTGTTATGCATTCATTGTATTGTCGTTGCAGAAGGAGTGCGTTTCAGAACTCCAAAACGTGCAGTCAAAAAAGCAAGTCCAAGCCTGACGGACTGCTCGGAAACCAATAGAATCTCAAAAAACACAAAGGGCTATCCATGAACACCATTCAAAAACTTTTCTTTTCTGCAGCTCTGTCAGGTTCTGCACTTGTTTTAGTCGGCTGCCAAACCGCAGAGCCTTACGTTTCCTATCCTTATGAAGTGACGGCTCAAAACGCTCGTATTCTGAGGAAACTAGATGTTAAAGACGTCGCAGTGGACCAAGTACGCGTTGTTAAAGTCATGGATCTGGAGTGTGCCGGAAGCGTTATCCCGATTCCCGGTCAAGAAGAATTTAAAACCTTGAACGGTGCATTCTCAAATTATTGGAGAAATGCTTTAATGGCTGACCTAAACCAGGCCGGCATCCTCAACCAAAAGAATCCTAAGGTCAAAATCTATAACCTCATTGACAGCGTAAAGATTCAAGCCGAACCCACATTCCTGGCTTGGCGTATCAATATGGAATTATTTTCCTCTAACGGCCATTCAATGAAAATGAACGTGGTTTACAACGCGCCGACTGACGGATTAAAAAATATGCAGGAGGGCTGCCGTAGAGTTGCCGAGACTCTCAATAAAGCAGTGAAGTGGTCAGTGCTGAAAGCCGTCAGTGACCCGAGATTTGAGGCACTTGTGCAGCCGGGATTAGACTTCACACCTTCAATGAAGGCTCAAAGCTTCCAGACGATTTTCCTTGGTGAAGATGAAAGCGAGCGCTGGGTAGATAAGGCGCCCAAGAAGCCTGAGAATTAATTCTTATCAAACGACAAAGCGGCTTGAGAAATCCTCAAACCGCTTTGACTCATTTATTGTTAGGCAATCTTGAGAACCGTTTCCGGGTTCTGCCACAAGTAAAAGAAACGAGTTCTGGACTGGTTGTACCAGCGAGGATTGTTAAGATACCAGTTCACAGTCTTTCTCAAGGCATCTTCAAGCGAAGTTTTCCCCTGTAACCCCAGAACCACAAGGTTCGCCTCATCTTTTGCAATATCGGACGTGACCGGAGAAGTCGCAACTTCTTCAATTAAAGCTTGATAACGTCCAACCGGAGGAAGCAGCTCCTCATTCAAACTCTCGCAGATAACATCTGCGGCCTCGAGATTAGTCAGCCCGCAGGACGGACCGCTGAGATGATAGTGACCTCCGATCTTGCCGTTCTTTTCAACGAGGACGATCGCATCAACGACGTCTTTTACATAAACCAGATCGGAGACTTTTTCTTCCGGATTGACGACTGGAATCGTCTCGCCTTCAATTGCGCGATAGATAATCATAGAGATCGGACTATCGGGCTGCTGGAAGGGACCGAATGCCGGCGGTACGAGAAGGCTGCTGATCGGTAAACCGTCTGCAACATAACCATCTAACAGCTTGAGCAAGTCGGTATACATACGGCCGTAGGAGCCCAGAAGCTTGTAGTGCTCGGAGACGACGACAACGATTATGTGAAGCTTTGTGTCGGTCATGCCGTTGCGCCATTCTTTAACCGTTTCGAAGAATGTGCGGAAGTTGTCCAGACTGGATTCTTCCTCCGGGTTCTTCGGAGTGATGCAGAAAAAAATCGTGTCGGCAGCAGCCATGAGCAGAGCTTGGCGAATTTCCTCAGGATTGGAAATATCGCAGCGGGCAAAGCTGTGACGGCTTTGCTGCATGAGCTCGGCAATATTGAGTAAGTTTCCGAGACCGGAAAGATTGTCAAAATTGAAGACTTGCTGTCCGTCTTCAATGAGCTGATATACGAGGTTAGTGCCTATGAAGCCGGCACCACCAAAGACTGCTGAACGATTGCTCACTTTTTTCTCCTTATTTGTAATTTTAAGTGGGCTCCCCACAATCGCAATTGGTATTTGTCAGTTAGGTTTGACCCTAACTGAAGGGAAATTAGGCGGTATTTGTTCTTTTTTATGAACATTTCGGGATTTCCCTTAAGCCCGAACTCCGCAGACAAAATCCTATCTAGAACCAGAAGTTTGTCATTGGTCAAATGACTAACTTCTGAATCTCTTGGCGGGCACATCCACCCGGAACAGACATGTGAGCCAATCGCGAACCCTCTTTGGCAGCAAATCCACCAGCCAGTATTCGCATGATCTGTTCCGGCGTACCGTGTAGCGGTCCATGCTCATCAACAGCTTGTTGATTGAGTTACCCGGCAACTCCATCTTCCAATTCGGCCCACGTTCCTGTTGAAGCATCAGGTTGTGCCGAATCTGAAGCCTGAGGTCGCATCCGATGAGGTAGACCAACAGTTTCCCGAGATGCGAGGCTTCCGTGACACGCAGACGCCGGCCAGGCAACTGATTTTTCAGTTGGTCGAAGCCTTGCTCAATCAGTCCTCGCAAACGATATAAATCAATAGCAACAGAGGAATCTTCAACCACATTGCTCTTAATGTTCAGCCAACCGGCGCGGTCAGCTGTCCTATTAACCGCCGTCTGATCAATCACCCATATTTTTTTCGGGGTTTGATGCTGAGATCCCTTCGGATCGGCCACTTCCTTCAGATACGGTCTTGCCTCTTGGAACAGACGCTGATCGACCTTTCGTCCATGACTCAGTTCATCGAAGACCTGTACCACTAGGCTGTTCAGGTTCGACCTGACCGCCTGTGCGCGTTCCGGATCGTAGAAAAGGTGGCTGTAAACCTTGGCGGTAGTTTTGTTCGACTTCTGCCAACTCTCGGTGACGGTATGGCTATAAACACGATGAATTCGATCCCAGGCTTGAGTCCTGCGCTCAAGCTCACGGCCTTGTTCAAAAATCCACTTTTCCTCATTGCTGCCGGCTGCAATTGGACAACCGGTAAGAAAAGCCATGTTGTCATTGATCAGCTTGTTCAGCATTGAGTTTGACGGGTACCCGCGATCGCTGATCAGCATGATTTGATCCATCGGGAAGCCGGCCTGCTTCATGCGTTCATAAATATAGGAATACGATCCGCGGTCATTGATGGAACCGTTGTAGGCGAATGCGTAGACGATGTGTCCTGTCAGCTGATCGAGGACGGTCGCAAGATTCAACTGAGGTAGCCCTTCGTCCTGCTTGGCGTGGCCATATTCAATTTGCTCTGCAGATGAATACGAATTAATGCTGGTACTGTCAATCGCGCAGTATCGAATTGGAATTCTTCCGTCGACTTCGGCCTGCTTCTTCTGCAGAGTTTTGAAACGTTTCGCCCAGAACTCATCCCATGCTTCAGGCGTGCACGTGCGAAGCAGTTTGGTTACTTCCTGAGCGGAAAGATTCTGAGCCACTCGAGGAAGGATCTGATGGTAGGCCCAGTCGGAGTAGCAATCGGCCGAACCACCCTTGAGGATCTGATAAATCGCATAGCTGATCCATTGTTCGGCATGCTTGCTATCAAACACTTCAGCAAGCGCCGACACGATTCCTTGATGAATGGCAAGACCTTTCAGGGCATAGTGAGGCAGGAAAAATTTGAAATTTCCTTCCTCCTTGTCCTCCGGATTCTCATCGTCTGCCGCCTCGTCATTCAAATCGCCATCCGCCGCCGTGTCTTCTATCGCAACGTTTTCTTCGACAGGCTTCTTATTGGGGAAGCCTACGGATTCGGCGGGAAGCCGGTCAAAGAAGGTGTTCTCATCGACAAGATCGTGATTCAAGTAATACCAATCCTGTTGAGCAAATTCGGGATGGAGAGACAGAAATTTCGAGGACATCTTCACCATGCCGCTAGACTGGATCACACCCACCTGGATTTGGACAGCCGGAACAGAACGTCCTTTCTTCCCCAGCGCCGCCTCTTCCGGAATAGGAGCAATCCATTTGTTGCGATAAGCCCTGACATAGGTCTTGCCCTTGTTCTTATAAGACATGAGCTTGAGGTGAAGAATTTCCTGTCCCGTGGCCATTTTTAGTCACCAACTAGATTAATTGCTGTACATTATATCTTACTCTAGTTTGACCAAGAAAACAAGAGCCCTGCCAGTTTTTTTCTGTCTGGCAGGGCTCTTGAGGTTTCGCGTTATCCAGATAGTAGATTTACCGCGGAGTTCGGGTTTTAATCAAAAAACGGCGGAAAATTCCGCCGTTTATGATGTTTTGTACGAATAGGCACCCTCTGTCGGAGCCCTACTTCCTGCCCGCAAAGAGCCAGGGGCAGCACACCCTCTCGAGCAGTCCGATGACGCCGTAGATCACGAGACCAAGAAGGCTCATGCCCAGAATGGCGTTGAACATGAAGAGCACGTCCCCCATGCCCCAGGCGTCCATGATGAGGTAGCCGAGCCCCGAGGTGGTTGCGAAGCTTTCGGCCAGAAAGAGCACCGCGACCGCCGTGCCGCTCGCCACCTTGAGGGAGGTGAAGAGCGCGGGGAGCGCTGCAGGAACATAGAGATGTCGGACGGCCTCGGCCGTCGTGCCGCCCATCGAGCGGAAGGCCTTGACCCAGGAGGGATCGATGCTGAGCGCCCCCGCACGGATGATGACGAGCACCTGATAGCCCGTCGTAAGCGCAATGAGGAGAACGCGCGAGGCGTCTCCGAGCCCCACCAGCGTGAAGAAGACGGGAAGTAATACGATCTTGGGCAGCGGATAAGTAATGAAGAGAAGAGGAGCGGACTGCCCGCCAGATCCGCCGCGCGGCAGTGTCCGAGCAGAAGTCCCAGAGGAAAGGCAACCGCGACGGCCGCAACAAGGCCGAGCGTCAGGCGCCAGAGGCTCACGAGGATGTGCCCCCAGAATTCAGGCGTGCTCAGAGACTCGGCGAAGAGCCTGATCGTGGCCACGGGATCGGGCAGAAGGTCGGGCCCGAGCGCAAGCGCGCCCGCGTGCCAGCATCCGCCCAGAAAGAGAAAGCCGAGGATGTAACGCAGCACGATCATTCGTCCTCTCCCGAAGCGGCCGCCAGCCCCGCGTGAATGCGGCGCACGGTGTCGTAAAAGGCAGGCGAGGCCCTGTCGCCGCAGCCGAGCTCCTGCGAGTAGGCGGGATTTTCAAAGCATTCGGGCGCTCTGCGGCCGTGGGGCGCAAGCATCAGGACGTGCGAACCGAGCGCCACGGCCTCGCCGATGTCGTGTGTCACCAGAATCACGCTGCAGGGATGCCTGCGGCGGAGCGCAGTCAGGATATCCTGCATGCGCGCACGCAAAAGCGCGTCAAGAGCCGAGAAGGGCTCGTCCATGAAGAGAACCTGAGGCTGCACGATGAGCGCGCGGCCGAGCGCAAGACGCTGCCGCTGTCCTCCCGAAAGCTCGGAAGGAAAGCGCGACTCGAGCCCCGAGAGCCTGAGTTCGGAAAGCATGGCCGAGACACGTCCGGCCGAATCGGCGCAGCGTCCGGCGGAAAGCTCCAGTGGAAGCGCGAGGTTCTCCCTCACGCGCTTCCACGGAAAAAGACCGAGATGCTGCCAGACGAAGCTTGTGCGCATGTCCTGAATCGAACGGACTCCGCCCTGAGGAGAGGTCCACCTGACCGTCCCCGAAATCGAAGGCCTCAGCCCCGCAAGAGCGGTGAGAAGCGTCGACTTCCCGCAACCGGACTCGCCGACGATGGCAAGCGAGGCCCTCGGCGGCAGCGACAGATCCAGCCCCTCAATGACGGGCCTGCCGTCGTAGCCAAGCGTAAGCCCGTTGCAGGCCAGTCCCGGCGGCTCAAGCGCCTCTTCCCTTTGATTCTGCATGCGCACCTTCGAATTACGGACGGATCACCACGCTGTCGTAAGCGGGCACCGACTTGATCATGTTCTTTCCGACCATCCATTCTCCCACGCGGCGCACGTCTTCGGCGCTCGGCAGGGGAGGCAGACCGTCATTCGTGCCGAACATGGAGAAGCGGACCATCGTGTAGTTCTGCGCAACGGGCGCAGGCAGCAGGCCCTTCTTCACCATGACGGCGCGGAAGCGGTCGGGCTCCGACTCTATGAGTCTGGCGGCATCCGCCACGGCACCCCGGAAGGCGGCGACGGTCTTGTCGTCAAGTCTGTCCTTCTTGAGCGCAACGACGGCAAGCGCCTCGTTGAGACCGCGGTCATCCCAGATCACGCGTCCGCCCTTCGCCTCGACGACGGAGACGAGCGGCTCGGGCAGCATGGCCGTTGCGGCCTTGCCGGTCTGAAGCATCTGCAGGCGGATCGGGATCTGCTTGACCTCAAGGTTCCTGAGCGCGCCGTCGGAAAGCTTTTCCTCAGCCTTCATGCGGTCGAGCAGGTAGTCGATGATCGTGGCGGAGCTCATGGCCGTCTCCGTACCGTCGAGATCCTTGAGCGAGCGGATCTTCTCGGCGGCGGCAGGCGCGACGACGAGACCAAAGGCACGCTGCGCCCGGCTCGTATGGGTCGTCGTGAGAATCACGGCCTGGGGAACGCCTCGTTCATTCTGAGTGAAGACGTTCATCAGATCGCCGAAATGCCCGTCAAGGCGGCCCGCACGCATGGCGGCACCAAGTTCGAGAGCAGACTTGAAAGGAATCACCTCAACGTCAAGCCCTCTGGCATTGAACAGCTTCTCGTCGGCCGCAGCGTGGATCACAATGGCGTCGGCGGCTGGAAGCACGCCGATGCGAAGGGGCTCGGCGTCGACCGTCGCGGAAACCATCGTGCCGGCAGCCAGCAGGGCCGCCCATAAAGTCTTCTTCAAAATGAGCTCCTTAGGGAAAAGCTAGTCGCGCCGGCGCGCGGCCTCCCCCGCCGTCACAGACCCACGTTGAGATCCGCGTCGGGATCTCCGGCGTCGTCATAACGGTAGGGAGCTTCATCGTCGAACGGCACGTCGGGCGGCATGCCCGAGACGTCATATTCTTTCATACCATCGGGAACAAAATCAACCTTCTCGTCCGAAAGCTCAGGCGGCAGGCTCTCCGCAAAGGCGGCGGACTCTCCCGCGGTACGCCCTGCGGCGCTTGCTGCCAGAGCCTCCCTTACGGCACTCGTGGAAACACGGGAGGCTCCCTGAGGCGCGGCCTGCTCGCCCGAGACGGAAGAAGTCCCCGTGTCACCCCTGAGGAAGCGCTGCAGCTGCGCGACGATCGGATTGGACGAAAGGGGGGCGGACTCGCCGCCCCAAGGCTTTTCAGCCGCACGCTGGCTCTCGAACCTTGCCTGATTCTCAATGCGCAGGCGGTACTCGCGTTCCGCAAGACGAGCCTCGTCCGCAAGGCGCTGAAGCTCAGCCCTTCTGTCGTTGAGCCTGCGCATCGCGTCCATGTCACTCGCCGCATCATGGGCAAGCATTTCGATGCGGGCCTTCGTGCGCTCGAGCTCGATGAAGGCCTTCCTTACCTCAAGGCGGGCGCCCTCCTCGGGCGTGCCCGTCGAGAGCTCCTCGGTGAGGAGCTCCTCATAATAGGAAAGGCTGGCACTCTCTCCGAGCCTCATGAGAAGGGAAGCAGGATTGACGCAGCCTCCTTCCTCGTCCTCTGCCGCCGCTGCGCGCCAGACCTCGATGATGCGTTCGGCGGCGGGATGCGTGCTAGACAGGAACTCCTCCTCGATCGAGTGGCTGAATTCGCTCACGAGATGAGGATAGGAAAGGAGGCACTGGAGCATGCGCTCCCTAACGTCCTTGACGCGAACTCGAGGCTCGGGTGCGGGCTTCACGGGCCAGCGTGAAAAGCGGTCGTCACGCCTGCGGGCAAAGCCGCCGCGCCCCTGCTGCCGGCCGCCATCGAAGGACGGTCTGGAGGGAGCGGCACCGGCGAGTCCGTACTGGCGCTCGATGTCATCCGCCTACAGGCGGGCGATGCCCGCAAGCTCGCGGATGAATGCAAGCCGCAGGATGGGCGCATGCTGCATCGAGAGCACCCAGGGCTTGGCCTCGGCCACGAGCTTCGCACGCTCCTCGGCGTACATGAACTCCTTTCCTTCGAGAAGGAGCTTCTTCATGAAGTCCGTGAGTCCATAGGCCTTTTCAATCTGGCGCTCGAAACCCTCAGCGCCCTCTGCCTTGATGAGGCTGTCGGGATCGTGCTCGGGCGGCAGGATGATGAAGCCCGCCTTCTGCACGTCCGTGATGACGGGCAGGGCCGCCTCAAGCGCACGACGCGCAGCCTTGCGGCCGGCGGCGTCGCCGTCGAACGAGAAGTAGACGCTGTCGGTGAGCTTGAAGAGCTTCCTGACATGCTCGGGCGTGATCGACGTACCGAGTGCGGCGACGGCCTCCTCGAACCCGGCCTGCGAAAGCTGGATCACGTCCATGTAGCCCTCGCAGACGATGGCGCGGCCCTTGCCGTAGATCGCCTCCCTGCCTTCGAAATAGCCGTAGAGCTCGCTGCCCTTGTGGTAGATCGGCGTTTCGGGACTGTTGAGGTACTTGGGCTGCTCGTCGCCGTTCATCGTGCGGGCGCCGAAACCGATCACAAGCCCCTTGGCGTTGCGGATCGGGAACATGATGCGCCCTCTGAACGCATCGTAGCGCCTGTCGTTCCTGACGTTGACGAGACCGCACTCCTCAAGCGCCCTGTCGGAATACTTCTCTCCGAAAAGGGTCTGAAGGGGATGCCAGTCGTCGGGCGAATAGCCGAGACCGAACTTCGCGGCCGTGGCGGCCGAAATACAGCGGTTCTTGAGATAATCGGAGGCTCCTGCGTTCCGCCTGAGCTGCTCCGTGTAAAAGGCCGCGGCCTCTCCCATGTAGTCCGTGAGCGTGCGCGCCTTCTCGCGGGCCTTGATCTTTGCGGGCGAGCGGTCCTCGGGAACCCAAACTCCCGTGAAATAGCCCGTGATTTTTTTTAATCGGGCTATTTTTCTT
>ERZ838225.1983-NODE-1983-length-12741-cov-3.077093_pt1 | contig 12741 bp, 12 predicted proteins | sample MGYA00519684_ERZ838225 | MGnify/ENA primary metagenome ERZ838225 (study PRJEB31850, sample SAMEA3708829) | human gut metagenome | biome: human gut; feature: human-associated habitat; material: faeces | place: China | collected 2014 ...
GAAGCTTTCGACCGCGCAGAACAGAAAGCAATGCTGGTAAACGGAATTCGGGAATATTTTCCCGATAAAGTGCTGGTGGCAGGCAACGGCATGGCAGGATATGGAAAAAGTAATGAGATACAGACACGCAAGGTGGGAAAAAACTTTTATATTTGTGGAGACGGAGTTTCCCAGTCCGTGCCGGGTAGGGGGCTTATGGCGCCTCGTGTTGCTCTTTGTGCAGCACATCAGGCAAATTTGATTACAAAGTTAATTATTGAAAGTGAGGATATATAAAATGGAAACAAGAAAAGATACATGGAAATTAGGAAATTACGAATTTCAATCACGATTTATTTTGGGCTCAGGGAAGTATTCTCTGGAATTAATTCAGGCAGCGGTGGAGCAGGCAAAAGCAGAGATTGTTACCATGGCGCTTCGCCGTGCAAATGAGGGAGGACTTGCCAATATTTTAGATTATATTCCAAAGAATGTAACGCTTTTGCCCAATACATCAGGGGCACGAAATGCAGAAGAAGCTGTTCGTATTGCCCGTCTTTCCAGAGAAATCTGTCAAAGCGAATTTGTGAAAATCGAGATTATGAGAGATAGCAAATATCTGCTTCCTGACAATTATGAAACAGCAAAAGCAACAGAAATTCTGGCTAAGGAAGGGTTCATTGTAATGCCTTATATGTATCCTGATTTAAACGCAGCCAGAGATATGGTGAGTGCAGGAGCTGCCTGTATTATGCCTCTTGGAGCACCTATCGGCTCTAATAAAGGACTGTGTACCAAAGAATTTATTCAGATTTTAATTGACGAAATTGAACTTCCGATTATTGTCGATGCAGGCATCGGAAGACCTTCTCAGGCATGTGAAGCAATGGAAATGGGAGCAACAGCAATTATGGCAAATACAGCCATTGCAACAGCCGGAGATGTTCCTCTTATGGCAGAGGCATTTAAAAATGCAGTGGAAGCAGGACGAAGTGCGTACTTGTCAGGACTTGGCAGAGTAAAAGAAAAAGGCGGCAGTGCATCTTCACCGCTTACTGGATATTTAGAAGATTAGGAGAGAGAAAATGAGTACGGAAAATCATATAAATGAAAGCATTTTAAGTGATGAAATCAAGGAGCATCAGAAGAAAAACAGGATTGACCACATGAAGTATATGCCGGATATGGAGGTGTTGGAGTCTGATATTTTAGATAAGGTTTTAAATTATGTAGAGAATTACAATTATGAAACTTATACAGAAGCAGATGTAAAGAGAGCGCTGTCTCATGAAAGAAAAACACCGGAGGATTTTGCAGCGCTATTGTCACCGGCGGCACTGCCTTTGCTGGAAGAAATTGCTCAGTGTGCGAAGGTGGAAAAGGAAAGATATTTTGGTAATTCCGTGGCTATGTTTACCCCTCTTTATATCGCAAATTACTGTGAAAATTACTGTATTTACTGCGGATTTAACTGCCATAATAAGATCCGCAGAGCGAAGCTGAACGCAGAAGAGATTGATAAGGAAATGGCTGCTATCGCAAAGACAGGACTGCAGGAAATCCTGATTCTTACAGGAGAGAGCAGAGCAAAATCTGATGTAAAATATATCGGAGAAGCATGTAAGATTGCCCGGAAATATTTCAAAGTAATCGGACTTGAAGTTTATCCTATGAATTCAGATGAGTATGCACATCTCCATGAATGCGGAGCTGATTATGTAACGGTATTCCAGGAGACTTATAATTCAGATAAGTATGAAACTCTGCATCTTGCAGGGCACAAGCGTATATTTCCTTATCGTCTGAACGCACAGGAACGTGCTTTAAAGGGTGGTATGCGAGGAGTAGGATTTGCTGCACTTCTGGGACTGGATGATTTCCGTAAGGATGCTTTTGCCACCGGATATCATGCATATCTTTTGCAGAGAAAATATCCTCATGCAGAGATTGCATTTTCCTGTCCGAGACTTCGGCCGATCATCAATAATGACCGTATTAATCCTATGGATGTACATGAACCACAGCTGCTTCAGGTAGTATGTGCTTACCGCCTGTTTATGCCATTTTCGAGTATTACGGTATCAACCAGAGAGTGCTCCCGTGTGAGGGATAATCTGGTCAATATTGCAGCAACAAAGATTTCAGCAGGAGTCAGCACGGGAATCGGAGAACACGTAGAAGAGATTGAGAATAAAGGAGATGACCAGTTTGAAATCTCGGATGGAAGAAGTGTGGAAGAAGTCTATGAGGCACTTCTTGATGAAGGACTTCAGCCGGTTATGAATGACTATGTTTATGTATAAAGAACAGGTAATAGCAGTTACGAACCGAAAACTCTGCCGAGACAGAGAAGCGTTTTTGTGTCAGATAAAAAGAATTTGCATGAATCAGCCTCATGCTGTGATTCTGCGTGAAAAAGACCTTTCAGAAAGTGAATATACAGCACTTTTGTTTTCGGTAAAAAAGATTTGCGAGGAGCATAAGGTAAGTTGTATTGCACATACTTATACGGAATCGGCACTTGAAGTCGGATGCACGAAAATTCATGTTCCGCTTGCTGTTTTAGAAGCAAACCCTGAGATTGCACAGAAGTTTGAAGTGACGGGAGTTTCTACACACAGCAAAGAAGATGCAAAAAAAGCGCAAAAGCTGGGTGCTTCTTATGTGACAGCCGGACATATATTTGCGACAACCTGTAAACCGGGACTTGAACCGAGAGGAACGGCATTTTTAAAAGAAGTGTGCGATGAGGTGGAAATCCCGGTGTTTGCAATCGGGGGCATGGAAACAACGAGGGAATGTGTGGAGGAAATGTGAAAACTGGGCGCTTCAGGAATTTGTGTCATGTCTGAGTGTATGAAATGGATCTGACTGCGTAAAAGAAATTTCAGCTTGCAAGAACGTACAAAATATGCTAAGATTCCATCGAAAGCAGTATTATTTGAAATAAGAAAAGCGATGAAGAGAAATAGTAGATATTAGTCCTATGTACAGAGAGAAGCCGGTTGGTGGAAGGCTTTGATAAGATGGTATCGAACCGGTCTTGGAGCTGCAGGTTGAAATTGAGCCGGAAATTTGTCAGGCATAAGAAAGTAGACACTGTCGGAAGTCCCCCGTTAAAAGGAAATGATATCGAGGAAACTCTGTATCTATGAGTGTGGGAGTAATCCTGAATTCAGGTGGTAACACGGATGAATATTCGCCCTGAACTGATTGAAGAAATTTGTCAGTTCAGGGTTTTTTATTTCATTAATTAATTTCATTTTTTGTTGAGTTTAAAGATTTTTTAGGAGGAAGTAAATATGAAGTTAAGTAAACTTGTAGGAGACAGATTTAAAGAAAGACCGTCTGATTGTGTTATCGACAGTCATGCACTGATGGTAAGAGGCGGTTACATGAAGTATGTGGCAAACGGAATTTATTCCCAGTATATGCCGCTTCGTCGTGTATGCCAGAAAATTGAAGCAATTATCCGTGACGAGATGGATAAAATCGATGGACAGGAAGTACAGTTTCCGGTTGCCCTGCCGGCATCTTTATGGGAAGAATCCGGAAGATATGAAAGCGTTGGAAGTGAACTGCTTCGTTTCAAAGACAGAAACGGAAGCAAAATGGTACTTGGTATGACCCATGAAGAGGCAGCGGTTCAGTTAGTAAGAGAATATGGACAGACTTACGCAAAATATCCATTTATGATTTATCAGTTCCAGACAAAATTCCGTGATGAAGCACGTCCAAGAGCCGGTCTGATCCGTGTACGTGAATTTACTATGAAAGATGCGTATTCTTTCCACACATCTCAGGAAGATTTGGAAGAATATTATGACAAATGTTATCATGCTTATGAAAGAATTTTTGCGAGAGCCGGAATTCCGGAAACAATCGCAGTTGCATCTGACTCTGGTATGATGGGTGGAAGCCTTTCTCATGAATTTATGCTTTTGACTCCGGTTGGAGAAGATTCCATTGCAGTATGCCCGGAATGTGGTTACAAAGCAAATGTAGAGGCAGCAGAAAACATTGTAGAAAATGAAGCTGAAGAATATCAGGAATTAAAACTGGTGAGCACTCCAAATATGCATACAATCGAAGAAGTATGTGAATTCTTAAACAGCTCAGCAGAAAAATCCTGTAAAGCGGTAGTATATCAGAAAAATTCCAATGATGAATACGTTGTATTATTTATCAGAGGGGACTTGGAAGCAAATGAAACAAAACTGACAAACTTCTTAAAAGAAGAAATTCATCCGGCAGAAATTACCTTAGAAAGTGGATTACATCCAGGATTTATCGGACCTTACAAGATGGATGCAAATGTAACTGTTTTATATGACAGTTCTTTAAAAGGTGGATGCAATCTTTGCTGTGGCGGAAATCAGGATGATTATCATTACACAGGGCTTTGTATGGAAAGAGATCTTCCGGATGCAGAATATCATGATTTCGCAAAAATCGTAGATGGCGGAATCTGCCCATGTTGTAAGAAAAAAGCAATCAAAGTATCAAGAGGTATCGAAGTCGGAAACATTTTCCAGCTCGGAACAAAATATACGAAGAGCATGGGAATGAAATATCTCGATAAAGACAGCAAAGAAAAATATCCGATTATGGGATGTTATGGAATTGGTGTCGGCAGACTTGCTGCATCTGTCTGCGAAGCACATCATGATGAGTATGGTCCAATCTGGCCAATGACAATTGCTCCATGGCAGGTTCACCTTTGCTGTGTACGTCCGGACAATGAAGAAATCAAGAACTATTCAGATGGTTTATATGAACAGTTACAGAACGCAGGAATCGAAGTACTTTACGATGACAGAAAAGTAAGTGCCGGTGTTATGTTCAGCGATGCTGACTTAATGGGTATTCCGGTTCGTATCATTGCAAGCCCAAGAAATATGAAAGAGGGATGCTGTGAAGTGGTAACAAGAGATAAATCTGTAAGAGAAAAAGTAGCATTAGAGGATGTATTTGCAACTGTTCAGAAAATGGTACAGGAAGCACTTGCAAGATAAGTTAACCGAATGAAAGAGTGAAGTGGATTGTGAATATCCACCGGACAAATATAAGAAATTAAAAAAATGAAAAAATATATCGATGAAGCATTATATGAATACAGCAAAGGAGAGGTTTATCCATTTCACATGCCGGGGCATAAGCGTAGCTTCTGCCCTGAGACATTAAAAAATCCTTATGAAATTGATATTACTGAGATTACCGGATTTGATAATCTGCATCATGCGGAGGGAATTCTCTTAGAAGCACAGAAACGTGTTGCAAAGTTGTACCATGCAGATAAAAGCTTTTATCTGATAAATGGAAGTACCGCCGGGCTTTTAAGTGCAATTTCAGCATGTACCAGTGATGGGGGCAGTATTTTGATGGCAAGAAACTGTCATAAAGCTGCCTATCATGCAGTTTATTTAAGACGTCTGCATGCACATTATTTATATCCGGCTGTGTTTGAAGAGACAGAATTAAACGGCGGAATTACACCGAAAGCGGTAGAAGAAGCTTTGAACGTCTGTCCTGAGATAGAAGCAGTACTGATTACTTCGCCATCTTATGACGGAATGGTGTCTGATATTGCTGCGATTAGTGAGATTGTACATGCACATCAAATTCCACTGATTGTAGATGAGGCACATGGAGCTCATCTTCGTTTTTCAGATACATTTCCAGAGTCTGCACTTGAAAACGGCGCAGATATCGTAATCCAGAGTCTGCATAAAACTTTGCCTTCATTGACACAAACTGCCCTGCTGCACACGCAGGGCAGTCTTGTATCTGAAGAACGGTTGAAGCGGTTTCTTTCAATTTATCAGAGCAGTAGCCCGTCTTATGTTTTTATGAGCAGTATGGATGCCTGTATCCGACTGCTGGAGTCTTCTTCGGAAGTGTTATTTAAAGAATACACGGTACGATTAAAGGAGTGCCGCAGAAAGCTTTCTGATTTGAAGCATCTGCATCTGGTCAAATCGGATGAAGTAGTCGGGAAAAATGGCGTCTATGATATGGATTGTTCTAAAATTATTATTTCAACAAAGGGGACTTCTATTGATGGAGAGATGCTTCGGGAAAAACTGCTTGATAAATATCAGTTAGAAATGGAAATGACCGCTCCGTCTTATGTGCTGGCACTTTCAAGCGTGATGGACAGTGAAGAAGGATTTGCACGGCTTGCAGGTGCACTTTTGGAAATTGATTCGGCATTTGATTCTGAGATGAAAAATCAAATAAAGGAGAAAGCGCAGACAAAAATTGAGTTTACAGATAAAGATGCAATATGTACCATTGCAGAGGCGATGGATGCAGACTGGGAAGAAGTGAATTTAAAAGAAGCAGAGGAAAGAGTGAGTACAGAGTTTGCGTATCTTTATCCACCGGGGATTCCGTGTATTGTGCCGGGAGAAAGGGTAACAAAAGAGCTGATTGAAAAAATAGAGAGCTGGAAAATGCAGGGGCTTGAAGTGCAGGGATTGATTGATTATCATGCACAGAAAATTCGTGTGCAAAAAAGGTAAATTATGGGAAAAATATTTTATATCATGGGAAAAAGTTCTTCCGGAAAAGACACCATCTATCGAAAGCTTCAGGAATCAGAAAATTTAAAGCTTGGAAGACTGGTGCTTTATACCACTCGTCCGATTCGTGACGGAGAAAAAGAAGGACAGGAATATCACTTTGTAGATGAGGCAAAGTATTTTGAATTTAATAAAGCAGAAAAAGTAATTGAAGCAAGAACCTATCAGACACTTTACGGACCGTGGACTTATTTTACAGCAGATGACGGTTCGGTTGATTTAAGCAAAACCAGTTATCTTGCCATTGGAACGCTTGAATCCTATCAGAATCTGAAAGCATATTATGGAGTAGCGTCGCTGTGTCCGATTTATGTGGAGGTGGAAGATGGGGAGCGTCTAAAACGTGCCATTGCAAGAGAGGAAACCCAGAAAGAACCACATTATGAGGAACTCTGTCGTCGTTTTCTTGCCGATGCGGAGGATTTCTCGGAAGAAAAATTAGAGCAGGCAGGAATTGAAAAACGATTTTTTAATAAAAGTTTAGAGACGTGTCTGAGTGAAATAACAGCATATATCAAAAAACGCTTAATAGAATCTTAATAGAAATGTTAGAGAAGGAATTATTGAGTGCATTTCAATCGTGTGGTATAATGAGAACATATTCGAAATGGTATCACGTTATCATTTTGAGACATACAAGACATTATTAGGACAAGGTGGGTGATTGCAATGCAGGAAGTTGAAAAAGTATTGAAGAGGTAATCCGTCATTTGCAGAATGCAGTTGAGAAGGAACAGGTTTCACATTCTTATATTTTTGCAGGAGAAAAAGGAAGCGGTAAAAAACTTCTGGCAAAATTATTTGCCATGACATTGCAATGCGAGGAACATAAAAAAGAGCCGTGTATGCATTGCAGTTCCTGTAGAAAAGCAATGAGCCGGAATCATCCGGACATTATCTATGTGGAGCATGTAAAGCCGACTTCGATTGGTATCGAAGAAATCCGCGAACAACTGGTTTCGGATGTGGAAATCAAACCGTATACCGGTCCTTATAAAATTTATATCGTAGATGAAGCGGAGAAGATGACGATACAGGCTCAAAATGCCCTGTTAAAGACAATTGAAGAACCGCCGGCTTATGCTGTGATTCTGCTTTTGGCAAACAATAATACCGGACTTTTGCCGACGATTACTTCAAGATGCGTGACACTGAATTTTAAACCGGTGCGCGATGAAGTCATTCGTAAGTATCTGATGGAAGAACTGCATGTACCTGATTATCAGGCAGATGTCAGTGTGGCATTTGCACAGGGAAATGTAGGAAAAGCAAAACAGATTGCAACTGCAGAAGATTTTACAGAAATGATGGATGCGGCTTTCCGTATCTTACGTCGTGGAAGCGATATGGAAGTTTATGAAATGGTAGATGCACTGAAAAACCTTTCTGAACAGAAACATACGATTTATGAGTATCTGGATTTGTTTTTAGTATGGTTTCGAGATGTGTTGTTATTTAAGGCCACCAAAGAAATGGACAGTCTGGTTTTTAAAGATGAATACAATTTTATTAAAGAGAGAGCAGATAAGAGCTCTTATGAGGGACTTGAGAATATTATCAAGGCGATTGAGACTGCAAAAGCGCGTCTGCAGGCGAATGTTAATTTTGACTTAACGATGGAACTATTGTTCCTGACAATCAGGGAGAACTAATAAATGACAAGAGTAATAGGAGTCAGATTCCGTAACGTGGGAAAGATTTATTATTTTTCACCGAAGGATTTTGATATTTGTGTTGGAGACCACGTAATCGTGGAGACAGCGAGAGGAGTGGAATACGGGCATGTCGTGCTTGCTCCGAGAGATGTGGAAGATGAAAAGGTGGTACAGCCTTTAAAAGAAGTAATCAGAATTGCGACTCCACAGGATGACAAAAAAGAAGAGGCAAACCGGAAGCGTGAAAAAGAGGCGTATCAGATTTGTTTAAAGAAAATCAGAGAGCACGGACTCGAGATGAAACTAATTGATGTCGAGTATACCTTTGATAATAATAAAGTATTATTTTATTTTACCGCTGATGGAAGAATTGATTTCCGTGAGTTGGTAAAAGATTTGGCAGCTATCTTTAAGACAAGAATTGAACTGCGCCAGATTGGTGTGCGTGATGAGACAAAGATTTTAGGTGGAATCGGAATCTGTGGACGTCCGCTGTGCTGTCACACTTATCTTTCTGAGTTTGCACCGGTATCCATTAAGATGGCAAAGGAACAGAATCTGTCGTTGAATCCGTCGAAAATTTCCGGTGTATGTGGACGACTGATGTGCTGTCTGAAAAATGAGGAAGAAACTTACGAAGAATTAAATCGCAAACTTCCGGGAATCGGTGACAGAGTGACCACCGCAGATGGTTTAAGAGGAGAGGTGCACAGTGTCAGCGTGTTAAGACAGCTGGTAAAAGTTATTGTTGATGTGGATGGCGAAAAAGAAATTCGGGAATATCCGGTGGAAGACTTAAAATTCAGACCGCGTCAGAAAAAAGAAAAATTCCGCCTCAGCGATGAGGAAATGAGAGCTTTAAAAGAACTGGAGAAGAAATAAATGAAAGACAAGAATGAACGTCTTGATGACCTTCAAAATGGCTATATGCTCTTTCAGAATCCGAAACAGTTCTGTTTTGGGATAGACGCTGTCCTTCTTGCCTGGTTTGCAAAAGCCAAGCCGGGTGAGAGGGTACTTGATATGGGGACGGGCACAGGAATCGTCCCTATTTTAATGAAAGCAAGATATCCGAAAGGATATTTTACAGGACTGGAAATCCAAGAAGAAAGTGCAGAGCTGGCAAGAAGAAGTGTCGCATATAATAAACTGGAACAGGATATTGATATCGTAACCGGAGATATCAAAGAAGCAGGTGCAGTGTTTGGCGGCGCTTCTTTTGATGTCGTAACGACAAACCCTCCGTACATGATTGGAAGTCATGGACTAACCGGAGAAAACAGTGCAAAGACGATTGCAAGGCATGAAACGTTGTGTACACTGGATGATATCATAGCCCAGGCAGCGAAGGTGCTTGTGCCAAAAGGAAGATTTTATATGGTACACCGACCATTTCGTCTGGCTGAAATTATGTCGGTTATGGTAAAATATAAAATTGAGCCAAAGAGGATGCGTCTGGTACAGCCTTATGCAGACAAAGAGCCAAATCTGGTCTTAATTGAAGGACTGCGTGGAGGAAAATCACGGATTGAAGTGGAACGCCCATTGATTGTGTATGAAAAAACGGGTGTTTATACCGATGAAATTCTTGATATCTACGGAAGAAATCATGAGGAAAAATTATGAGTGGAAAATTATATTTGTGCGCAACTCCGATAGGTAATCTGGAAGATATGACGTTTCGTGTGGTGCGCACATTAAAAGAAGTGGATTTAATTGCGGCGGAAGACACCAGAAACAGCATTAAGCTTTTAAACCATTTTGAAATCAAAACACCAATGACCAGTTATCATGAATACAACAAGATTGATAAAGGGCATTATCTGGTAGAACAGTTATTAGAAGGAAAAAATATTGCGCTGGTTACGGATGCCGGAACGCCTGGGATTTCCGACCCGGGAGAAGAACTGGTTGCGATGTGTTATGAGGCAGGAATTGAAGTAACATCCCTTCCGGGACCGGCAGCCTGCATTACAGCTTTGACTTTATCCGGACTTTCTACACGGCGCTTTGCGTTTGAAGCGTTTTTACCGTCTGATAAAAAAGAAAAAAAGAAAATATTAGAAGAGTTAAAAACAGAGACTCGAACCATGATAATGTATGAAGCACCACATCGTCTGCTTCGTACCTTAGAAGAATTATTTGAAACCCTTGGAGATAGAAGGCTTACCGTGTGTCGGGAACTGACAAAGAAACATGAGACAGCATTTGTGACAACCATTTCAGAAGCCCTTAAGTGGTATGGAGAACATGAACCAAAAGGGGAGTGTGTACTTGTAATCGAAGGAAAGAACCGAAAAGAAATGGAAGAAGAAGCCCAGAAAAAATGGGAAGAGATGCCGTTAGAGGAACATTTGGAACATTATATGCAACAGGGAAACGACAAAAAAGAAGCAATGAAAAAGGTGGCAAAAGACAGAGGAATCAGCAAACGTGATGTATATCAGGCACTGCTGAAAAAGGAATAAAAATGAAGCAGATGGATAAAAAAGACTTAAGCAAAAAGGCAAAAATATGGTTCGAAAAGGCAAAAGAATGGCTTAAAAGAGCAAAAGAAGCCTTAAAGAAACTGGAATTAAAGAAAAAATATGAGTTGTTTAAGGAAAAGCTGCCGGAGGATAAAAAAGCAAGAACAATTATTCTGGCAGATATTGTATTAGTGGTTTTATTGATTTTTACACTGCTTCTGGTAGGATGTAAAAACCTGTTGACCGGAGGAAAGAAGCAAAAAGAAGAGACAGCCATTTCAGAAGAAATGGAAAAAACAACAAAACGGAAAAATAAAACGGTAAGTTTTACCATTAGTGCAGTGGGAGACTGTACATTTGGAACGGATGAAAATTTTGCTTATGAGGGCAGTATGCCGGCAAAATATGATGAGGTTGGAGATTTTAATTATTTCTTTGAAAATGTAAAATCTGTTTTTGAAGAAGATGATTTAACAATTGTAAACTTTGAGGGTACGCTGACAGACAGTACAACCCGTGAGGATAAACAGTTTGCGTTTAAAGCAGATAAAAGCTATGCGGAAATTTTAACAGATGGCTTTGTAGAGGCTGCCAATCTTGCGAATAATCACAGTAAAGATTATGGTGAACAGAGCTATAACGATACGATGGATGCACTTGATGAAGCCGGAATTACGAATTTTGGTTATGACAGGGTTGCAATCAAGAAAGTAAAAGGCATCAAGGTTGGTCTGGTTGGTACTTACGTGTTGGCAGATGGTCTGGGCGTGAAAGATTCCATGGAGAAAAATATTCAGGATTTGAAGGATGAGGGCGCACAGGTTATCATTGCGAGTTTTCATTGGGGAGAGGAAAAAGCAGAGTATCCAAATGATGTGCAGGTAGAACTTGCGCATGCTGCAATTGATGCAGGAGCAGACTTGGTGCTTGGACATCATCCACATGTACTTCAGGGAATTGAACAGTATAAAGGAAAAAATATTGTATACAGTCTTGGCAATTTCTGCTTCGGTGGAAATATGTATCCATCTGATATGGATACCATGATTTTCCAGCAGACTTTTACTCTAAAAGGTGGAAAACTGCAGGAAGATAATGTGACAAATATCATTCCATGCAGTATTTCTTCGGTAGAGGACTATAATAATTATCAGCCGACACCGGCAGCGGGAGAGAAAGAAACGGAAATCTTAAATAAGATAACCCAAAGAAGTCAGGGACTTTCTAATGAAAATACAGAAGAATCTGATTCGGAAAATGATAATAGCGATTCTGATGAAAGCTATGATGATTCGGAAGATGATAATAGCGGTTCTGATGAGTATGATGATTCTGACGAGTAATATTCCGATTCCTTCTTGTATAGAATAAAAAGAAGAGTCAAAACAGGATAAAAGTATGCTGAATCTTTTATGGGGAGCTATGATGCTCATCGGCATTCTGTATGGCGCAGTGACAGGAAGGCTTGCGGAAGTAACGGATGCAGCGTTGTCCTGTGCTAAAGAAGCGGTTGCACTTTGTATTGCGATGTCCGGAATTGTAGCGATGTGGATGGGAATCATGCAGATTGCGAGAAGTTCGGGGTTAATCGATAAGATGACAGAGAAAATGCAGCCGCTTTTGCATTTTTTATTTCCTAAAATACCAAAAGAACATCCGGCAATGGAATATATTTCCGCTAATGTCATTGCAAATTTTTTAGGGCTTGGCTGGGGTGCAACACCTCTGGGATTAAAAGCAATGGAAGAACTTGCAAAACTGGAAGAAGAACGAAAAGGGAAAAAACCCAAATCCGCCAGCAATGAAATGTGTACATTTTTGATTTTAAATATTTCATCATTACAGTTGATACCGGTCAATGTCATTGCCTATCGAAGCCAGTACGGAAGTGCAAATCCGGCAGGGGTGACAGGTCCGGCAATCGTGGCAACATTTGTCAGTACGCTTGTGGCAATATTGTTTTGTAAATGGATGGATCGATAAAAAAGCAGTCTGCTTAAAATTTAACCAAATCAAGTAAGTCCCCTGCTTCAATTGCGAAAAGCAATAAGCAGG
>ERZ838225.1984-NODE-1984-length-12728-cov-3.025645_pt1 | contig 12728 bp, 7 predicted proteins | sample MGYA00519684_ERZ838225 | MGnify/ENA primary metagenome ERZ838225 (study PRJEB31850, sample SAMEA3708829) | human gut metagenome | biome: human gut; feature: human-associated habitat; material: faeces | place: China | collected 2014 ...
ACAAACTCGGTGTTGACACGCTCTGGGAACAGCGGATGATGCTCGAACTTGGGTCCGATGCGCGTAAGGTCGAGGTCGTCCACATCTTCCTTCTGGAAGATAACGCAGTGCGGGTTGCCCATGGAAACGCAGGTCATGTGATAGACCTTTTCGTCCACAACGATGGGTGCGCTGATGACATTTTCGCCGTCCATATCAACGGGAATCTCCCGCGGAGCAAGAATGGCTGCACCCATGTCCACGCGGGCGGACTGCATTTTGCCGTCCTTGACGGTCAGCTCAAGCGTTTTTACGCCGGAAAGCGTGTCAATGGTGATGGTGGTGCGGCCATTGGTCATGCCGTTGTCATACAGGTACTTGCCCACGCAGCGGATGCCGTTGCCGCACATTTTTCCCTCCGAGCCGTCGGCGTTGAAGATACGCATCTGCGCATCCGCCTTGTCGGAAGGAGAAATAAGGATAATGCCGTCGCCGCCGATACCGAAGTGCGGCTCACTGAGCTTGATTGAAAGCGACTCGGGATCGGGCACAGTCTGGTCGAAGCAATTGAAATAGATATAATTGTTGCCGCAGCCGTGCATCTTGGTGAAAGCCAGCTTCACACGGATTCCCTCCTTAGAAAATAACAAAATGGCATATAGGCAGGGAAAGACAGAGCTTCTCTGCTCATACACCATTTAGTATATCATAATCTGTCGGGAATTTCTCTATAAAATCGAAAAAACCGAAAAAATTTTCGCGTGAGATATGAGATGTTTTTAAGCGGTATCGCACAAATCACGGCGTTTTTCCACCGATGATGTCCTCGGCGATGTCTCGCTTGGAGCGGCGCTGGTTCATAGCCTGCTGCTCGATGTAGGAATGCGCCTCCGGCTCGGTCATGCCGCAGCACTCGATGAGCAGACACTTGGCGCGGTCTACCTGACGGATATCCTCAATGCGCTTTTGCAGACGGCGGTTTTCGCTCTGCAGGCCGGTCAGGCGGCTGCGCGCGGCGCGCGTCATGCGGAGCGCCTGCATGAACAGCACGCGCGAGAGTGGCTTGGGTACGACGAACACGCCGTCGTCCTCGACCTTTTCGGCAACACTGTCCGCAATCTCGGCCTTAGCGAGCAGGATCACGCCGGAAAGCGTATCATTTGCAGCCTGCTGCGCCATATCATGCCCGAATTCATCGGGCAGCGGCGTGTTAACGAGGATTAGATCAAACGAGCCGTCCACCAGCATGCGCCGGGCCTCCGCACCGGAGGAAGCAGGTGCAAGCTGAGCCTGTACGCCGCAGGACGTTAAAAACTGAGAAAGCATGGTGCGGGATTTTTCGGTTGCAGAAACGAGAAGAATGCGTTCCATGCGGTGTGCTCCTCCTTTCAAACGATATTATGTGGGATTAGTAGCGTTCAAAATAGAGGGAGCGTTCGGCAGCCGTGCGGTCGTCGGCAAGTACGATGCGGTCGTGCTCGGCCTGCTTGGCGGCGAAAAAGGCTGTGCGTGCCTTTTCGGGCAGGTACTTGGTGATAAAGTCGCTGTCCTTGGCGATGCGGATCGCGTCGCACAGGGCGCCGGGCAGTGCTTCGTACCTGGCACGCACTTCATTGGAAGCGGTGAACAGGTTTTCGTCGCAGGCGGGCGGCAGGGGCAGTCCCTGCTCGATACCGTCAAGACCGGCGTGGATGAGCAGGGCAAATACGATGTACGGGTTAATGCAGCCGTCGAACGCACGCAGCTTCATGCGGTTGGCGGAGTGATCACCGGTCAGCGGCACGGTGATGAGCGGACAGCGGTTCTGGTGCGACCATGTGATGTACTTCGGCGCTTCAAACTCACCCAGACGCTGGAACGAGTTGGTGAGCGGATTACAGAAGATGGTCATCTCGGCGGCACGCTGCAGAATGCCCGCCACAAAGCTCTGGCCCTCGGCAGATTCTTCAAACGAGGGCTGGAACAGGTTCTTGCCGTTTTTGTTTATCGAAACAGACAGATGCAGTCCGCTGCCCGGCGCATGCGGGAGCGGCTTGGGCAGGAAGGACGCAAACAGGCCGCTTGAGGACGCCATGGACTTGACGACCCACTTGAAGGTGACGAAATTGTCGGCCGCTTCAAGGGCTTCGGCGTAGCGGAAGTCAACCTCGTTCTGGCCGGGGCCCTGCTCGTGGTGGGAGGACTCCGGCTGGATGTTCATCTCCTCGAGCGTCAGGCAGATCTGACGGCGCACGTTTTCCGCCTTGTCGAGCGGCGCTACATCGAAATACTCGCCGTGATCGTGCGGAATGGTGGTTGGATGGCCGTTTTCATCCAGCTCGAACAGGTAAAACTCGCTTGCCGTGCCGATGGTGAGCGAATAGCCTGCGCGGCGTGCACGGCGGTTAGCCTCGCGCAGCAAATGACGGCCGTCGCCCTCGAACGGCGTGCCGTCCGGATAGCGGATGTCGCAGTAAAAGCGCACTACGCGGCCCTGAGCCGGACGCCACGGCAGAACGGAAAGCGTTGCCGGATCGGGGAACAGCAGCAGGTCGGAGGCATCCACGTTGAGGAAGCCGCGCAGTGCGGCGGCGTTGAAGTGAATGCCCTGCTCGAAGGCGCGTTCCAGCTCGGTCGGCATGATGGCGATGTTCTTTTGGTTGCCGAAAATATCGCAAAACGCAAGACGAATGAACTTTACGTCGTTCTCCTGAATAAATTGTACGACTTCGCTCATGGTGGTATCCATAAAGTCATACCTCCTTTAAGAATGGAAGATTTTCTTCAGAGTGAAAAGTGGAGAGTTGAGAGTTGAGAGTGAAGAGTTGGTGTAAGGTAGGAGTTAGGAGTGAAGAGATAGGAGTTGACAGATAGGTGCGATTCGCAGGTGCCGTCCACAATCTCCAGATAAACGAGTTGCGCGACACGGGTATGTCGCGCCTGCGTAGATGAAACCACCGGTGTAGCAGTAAGCTATCTGTGAACTGCGAATATTTCACGAAAGACACGCAACGGTAACCCAACTGCCGTTCTCCTTTTCGCAGCGGTCTCGCCTCTCCGATTTTCGCCGTGTTATGATAGGAAAGAGGTGATTCACAAGAGGGTGGAAACCTTGGTGTCTACCCTCTTGTGCCCCTGCCGGGTAGGCAGGTTACGCCCGCTTCGTAAGCGGAAATTTCACGAATGGAAACCATTCAGCAGATTGCAATCAAGCCTCAAAGGTATAAAGCTGCTTATACCCTGCCTCCGGGTTCGGCGTGAGGACGAAATACTTCTGCGAAAGCAGATTCTCCGCGTCTGCACCGAACAGCTGCGCGTATTCCTTAATATATGGTGCAAATTCGGCCATATCGTCCGCGGAGACCTCGCTCACGAGGACCTGACGCGGCAGATCGGTCGGTGCTTTATCACATCTTAACACAATTTTGCCGCCGTGCATACCGGTGCCGCAGAAATTGTTGACCGGGTACGCGCCGTTCTGGCCGATGCCGAGCACAAGGATGAGACCGCCGGCGAGATACTCGCCGAGGAACGAACCCGCCTTGCCGCCGACTACCATAACAGGGAAGTGCTGTTGGTAGGCCTTCATGTGGATGCCGGCGCGGTAGCCGCAGTCGCCCTTGATATAGATCTTGCCGCCGCGCATCGCGTAGCCGCAGGCGTCGCCGACGTTGCCGTGCACAACGATCTCACCGGCGTTCATGGTGTCGCCGACGGCCTCCTGCGCGTTGCCGAAGACCTCAATGGTGGAGCCGTTCAGATACTGGCCGAGACCGTTGCCTGCCGTGCCGTGCACGGTGATCTTGCGGTCGGTGGAGCCGCAGCCGATGTAGCGCTGGCCGATCACGTTCTCAACCGTGATCTCGCTGTCCTGCGCTGCGCGGATCTGCTCGTTTACTTGTTTATAATAGGTAAGTCCTGCCTGTACAGTTGTCATTTTCGCGCACCTCCTGTGCTTATTCGCCTGCGTGCCTGATGCCGAGGATGTTCAGCTCACGGTCGGTCAGGCCGATGCCGCGCAGCATGAGACGGTTGCCGCGCAGTGCCTCGATGGAGTTGATGCCCATGCCGCCCATCATTTCCTTGAGCTCGTGATCCCATGCGGTAAGCAGGTTGATGAGACGCTGGGAGCCGATATCCGGATTCAGGCGCTTGACCAGCTCCGGACGCTGGGTTGCAATGCCCCAGTTGCACTTGCCGGTCTGGCAGGTGCGGCACAGGTGGCAGCCCATTGCCAGCAGAGCCGCGGTGCCGATGTAGCATGCGTCCGCGCCGAGCGCGATGGCCTTGAGCAGATCGGCGGAGTTGCGGATGGAGCCGCCGACAACGACCGAAACCTCATCACGGATGCCCTCATCGCGCAGACGCTGATCAACAGCAGCCAGCGCCAGCTCGATCGGGATGCCGACGTTATCACGGATGCGGGTCGGAGCCGCGCCGGTGCCGCCGCGGTAGCCGTCGATGCAGATGATGTCTGCACCCGAGCGGGCTACGCCGGAAGCGACTGCTGCTACATTATTTACGGCTGCAATCTTGACCATAACCGGCTTCTTGTATTCGGTAGCTTCCTTCAGCGAGTAAACCAGCTGACGCAGGTCCTCGATGGAGTAGATATCATGATGCGGCGCCGGAGAAATCGCGTCCGTGCCCTCCGGGATCATACGGGTCTTGGAGATATCCGGGCCGACCTTGAGTCCGGGCAGATGACCGCCGATACCCGGCTTTGCGCCCTGCCCCATCTTGATCTCGATGGCAGCACCGGCTTCGAGATAATCCTTATGCACGCCGAAACGACCGGATGCAACCTGCACGATGGTGTGCGGGCCATACTGGTAGAAGTCCTGATGCAGACCGCCCTCACCGGTATTATAATAGGTGCCGAGCGCGCTTGCAGCGCGTGCAAGTGCGGCATGTGCGTTGTAGGAGATCGAGCCGTAGCTCATTGCGGAGAACATGATCGGCAGGTTGAGCTCCAGCTGCGGCGCCAGATTGGGAACCAGATTGCCGTTCTCGTCACGCTCAATCTTGCCCGGCTTTTTGCCGAGGAAGGTCTTGGTCTCCATCGGCTCGCGCAGCGGGTCGATGGACGGATTGGTAACCTGCGAAGCGTTGATGAGGATTTTATCCCAGTAGATGGGGTGCGGGTCCGGGTTGCCCATCGAGGACAGCAGCACGCCGCCCGAGCCTGCCTGACGGTAAACCTCGGAGATGGCCTTGCCGGTCCAGTTGGCGTTCTCGCGGAACGTGTGGTCGGTCTTTACGATTTTAAGGGCACGGGTCGGACACAGCGCCACGCAGCGGTGGCAGGCTACGCACTTGGACTCGTCCGCCTGCATGCGGTTGTTGTCGGCATCCCAAAAGTGTACTTCGTTCGCGCACTGACGCTCACAGGCGCGGCAGTTGATGCAGCGGTCGTTGTTGCGGACGACCTCATACTGCGGATATAAGAAATCGATAGCCATTACTGGTTCCCTCCGTTCTTCAGATTAACGATGACCGGCTCGCCGCCCTTGGGCGCCAACAGCTTATCCAGCTCAGGCTGGATGACGCGGATCGCGCATTCCTCGGAGGCGATGTATACGGTGTCGTCCTTTTCGCCGACAACCATGCTGCGCAGCTTGAGTCGGTCGTTGAGCGCCATCAGGCCGCCGGTGTAGCCGACCAGAATGGAGAACGGACCGGTAACCATCAGGGAAGCGAAGGCATTGCGCAGATAGGTGAGACGCTCGCGCTCCTTCGGCTCCTGCTTTTCAATGGTGGACCAGAACGGAGCCGCAATGACATTTGCAATCTCGCTGTACGTCAGACCCAGCTTGCGGCCGAGGTAATCAATAATGTAGGTGATGACCTCGGTGTCGGTCAGCAGGTCGCAGGAGTAGCCGAACATCTCAATGAAGCGGCGGTTTGCATCATAAGAGGAAATCTCGCCGTTGTGAACGACCGTGGTGTCGAGCAGTGCAAACGGGTGTGCGCCGCCCCACCAGCCTGGTGTGTTGGTCGGATAACGGCCATGGCAGGTCCAGGAGTAGGCCTCGTAGTTTTCCAGCATGTAGTACTCGCCGACGTCCTCGGGGAAGCCGTTTGCCTTGAAAACGCCCATGTTTTTGCCGGAGGAGAAGATGTAAGCGCCGTTCAGCGTGTGATTGATGCGGATGACAAAGCGGGAGGTGAACTCACGCTCCTCGAGCTGGCTGGCTGCCAGCTTGGTCGGCAGGGGCATGACGAAGTAGCGCCAGATCATCGGGGCATCCGTGATGCGCGGATGACGTCGGGTCGGGATCTTGGACAGGTTTACAATGTCAAAGTGACGCTCGATCTCGCGCTCGCACTCTTCCTTGGCTGCCTGCGTATCATAGAATACATGGAACGCATAGTAGTCGGCGTATTCAGGGTAGATGCCGTAGCCGGCGAAGCCGCCGCCCAGGCCGTTGGAACGATCATGCATGGTGCGGATAGAGTCGATAATGCGGGTGCCGTTCTCACGGGTGCCGTCCTTGTGGAAGATACCGGAGATCGCGCAGCCTGCGGGGATGCGGACTTGCCCTTCTTTTTGTAACATGGTGCTTCCTCCTTATATGTTGCGCTGAAATTACGGATTCAGAGAAGCAGGCTTCGGCGGGTGCTTTCAGATAGAAGGCGATATGTACCGGCTGCTTAACAAAATAAAAAGGTGCTCGCCGCAGCAGAGGATCAAAAGCCTTAAATCCTCAGCTATGGCGAACACCTTTGTTCGCTTCATATTTTATAGCAGGGAACCGGGAATCGTCAAGCGCAAAGAACATAAAAAAGTGAATTTTCACATTTTGCACAGGAAGTGACGGTGCGGACAAGCGAAAATTAAGTATGTTGTAGCAAATCTTCCGGAAATGAAAAAAACACCATAATCTCCCTTGACAAAGCAAGGCAGGACGGCTATAATGCAAAGTGTAAACAGCAAAGGCGCTGTGGGCACACGACCCGCAGCGCCTGTTTTGTTTTATTCAGTTTGTTTGCTATTAAAATTAACATATGTAAGGAGCGAACCATTCATGAGCATTACGAATGTTCCCGAGCTGTTCGGCAGCATGGTGTTTAACGACACTGTGATGAAAGAACGTCTTCCCAAGGACGTTTACAAGAAGCTGAAGAAGACCATGCGCGAGGGCACCGCGATCGACGCCGATGTTGCTGCTGTTGTTGCAACGGCAATGAAGGACTGGGCGATCAGCAAGGGTGCAACCCATTACACGCACTGGTTCCAGCCGATGACCGGCATCACCGCCGAGAAGCACGACTCGTTCATCACGCCGACCGATGACGGCCATGTGATGATGGAGTTCTCCGGCAAGGAGCTGATCAAGGGCGAACCGGACGCATCGTCCTTCCCGTCCGGCGGTCTGCGCGCAACCTTCGAGGCACGCGGCTACACCGCATGGGACCCGACCAGCTACGCATTTGTAAAGGATGGTTCCCTTTACATTCCGACCGCATTCTGCTCCTACACCGGTCAGATCCTCGATAAGAAAACGCCGCTGCTGCGCTCGATGGACGCCATCAGCACGCAGGCGTGCCGCATCCTCAAGCTGTTCGGCAAGGATGTTAAGCGTGTAACCACCACCGTAGGCCCGGAGCAGGAATATTTCCTGATCGACCGCGAGGACTACGCAAAGCGCAAGGACCTGATCTTTACCGGCCGCACCCTGTTCGGTGCAATGCCGCCGAAGGGTCAGGAAATGGATGATCACTACTTCGGCGCACTCCGTCCGCGTGTAGCTGCTTTCATGCAGGAGCTCGACGAGGAGCTGTGGAAGCTGGGCATCCTCTCCAAGACCAAGCACAACGAGGTTGCACCGTGTCAGCACGAGATGGCGCCGGTGTTCTCCACCACCAACATCGCGACCGACCACAACCAGCTGACCATGGAGGTCATGCGTACCGTCGCGCAGAAGCATGGCTTCACCTGCCTGCTGCATGAGAAGCCGTTCGAGGGCGTAAACGGCTCCGGCAAGCACAACAACTGGTCCATTTCCACCGATCGGGGCGAGAACCTGCTCGAGCCGGGCAAGAACCCGAGCGAGAACACCCAGTTCATCCTGTTCCTGACCGCTGTTATCAAGGCTGTTGACGAGTATCAGGATCTGCTCCGCATCTCGGTTGCATCCGCAGGCAACGATCACCGTCTGGGCGCGAACGAGGCGCCTCCGGCTATCATCTCCATGTTCATCGGCGATGAGCTTCAGTCGATCCTTGATTCCATCGAGTCCGGTGCAGAGTACACCGACGTTTACAAGACCAAGATGGATCTGGGCGCTGCTGTTCTTCCGCCGATCCCGAAAGACACCACCGACCGTAACCGTACCTCTCCGTTTGCTTTCACCGGCAACAAGTTCGAGTTCCGTTCGCTGGGTTCGGCCGTCAACATCGCGTGTGCAAACGTTATGCTGAATACCGCAGTTGCCGAGGAGCTCCGCCAGTTCGCTGACGAGCTGGAGGGCGCTGAGGACTTTGAGGCTGCTGTATACGCACTCGTTAAGCGTGAGATCAAGGCGCACAAGCGCATCATCTTCAACGGCAACGGCTACGACGAGTCCTGGGTTGCCGAGGCGGAGAAGCGCGGCCTGCTCAACTTCAAGAGCGCGGCAGATGCATTCCCGCATTACGTTGACCAGAAGAACCTCGACCTGTTTGCAAAGCACAATGTTTACACCTCTGCGGAGATCCATTCCCGTATGGAGACCCAGCTTGAGGAGTACAACAAGATCCTGCACATCGAGGCGATGACCATGAGCGACATGGTACGCGAGGAGATCACTCCGGCGTGCATCGCATTTGAAAACGAGCTGGCAGGCACCGTCAATGCCAAGAAGGCAGCAGGCGTTACCGGCGGCATGGAGGCAGGTCTGCTGGGCAAGGTTTCCGAGCTGACCGAGGAGCTGTACACCAAGAGCGCAGCGCTCGACGAGGCTGTTGCAGCCGTTCCGACCGACGACAACGAAAAGGCAGCACATTACTACCACGATGTTGTCATCTCCGCGATGGACGAAGTCCGTGCACCGGCCGATAAGCTGGAGGGTCTGGTAGGCAAGAAGTTCTGGCCGTTCCCGACCTACTCCGACATTCTGTTCTACGTTTAATAGAGCAGACATCAATTACATTCGTTAGAAAATATATTTCTATACACAATGGCGTGTATTTCCACTGTTTCTTCGGGGCGGTGGAGATATACGCCATTTCTATTTCCAAGGGGGTTATTAAAAATGGATATCATGGAACTTGCTACGTCGATGGACGTAGGCTGGACGCTTGTTGCGGCGGCGCTGGTATTCTTCATGCAGGCCGGCTTCGCAATGGTTGAGACCGGCTTCACCAGAGCAAAGAATGCCGGCAATATCATTATGAAGAACCTGATGGACTTCTCGCTCGGCACGCCGATCTTCTGGATCCTCGGCTTTGGCATCATGTTCGGCGCGGCAAGCCCGTTCTTCGGCGGCTTTGATTTCTTCGCTGACGGCGTTGTCGGTGAGGGCTACGACTGGACGACCCTGATCTTCCAGACCGTATTCTGTGCAACTGCTGCGACCATTGTTTCCGGTTCGATGGCAGAGCGCACCAAATTCTCTGCATACTGCATTTACTCAATGATTATTTCTGCGGTCATCTATCCGGTTTCCGGTCACTGGATCTGGGGCGGCGGCTGGCTCGCAGAGCTTGGCTTCCATGATTTCGCCGGTTCCTGTGCAATTCACATGGTAGGTGGTATTTCCGCACTGATCGGAGCAAAACTGTTAGGACCCCGTATCGGTAAGTTTGATAAGGATAAGAGTGGTAAGATCGTAAAAGTAAATGCATTTCCCGGACATAACCTTCCGATTGGATGCCTTGGTGTATTTATTCTGTGGCTTGGTTGGTACGGATTCAACGGTGCCGCTTGTACTTCCGTAGAGCAGTTAGGCTCCGTGTTCCTTACCACCACTGTAGCTCCTGCAATCGCAACTGTAGTATGTATGGTATTTACCTGGATCAAATATGGCAAACCTGATGTATCTATGTGTCTGAATGCATCTCTGGCAGGTCTGGTAGCAATTACCGCTCCTTGTGATGTGACTGACTGCTTCGGCGCTATCGTAATCGGTGCAGTAGCAGGACTTCTGGTAGTATTTGGTGTATGGCTTCTGGATTATAAGCTTCATATTGACGATCCTGTAGGTGCTGTTGCAGTACATTGCATGAATGGTATCTGGGGTACTATCGCAACCGGTTTATTTGCAACCACTTCCGCACCCGGCAATGACAGTGTGGTAGGCCTGTTCTATGGCGGTGGCTTCAGGCAGCTTGGTCTGCAGCTGTTAGGTTTTGTGAGTGTAGCGGCATGGACTGCAGTAACGATTACTATTGCTTTCCTGATCATCAAGGCTACCGTAGGCTTACGTGTATCTGAGGAAGAAGAGATTGTTGGTCTGGACTCCTGTGAGCATGGTCTTCCTTCCGCATATGCAGGCTTCAGCATTATGGATATTTCCAACACTATGACCATGGAGGTAAATGAAAATACCAGCCTTGGCGTAAGCGATTATGACTCCGCTCCTGCGGCCATGAAGGAAGCGGCAGTAAAGGTAGAGACGGTTCCCGCAGCAATTCCTGCAACCGGTATCTACAAAGTAGTTGTGATTGCAAAGCTTGCAAGATTTGAAGTTTTGAAGAAAGCGCTGAATGATCTGGGCGTAACCGGTATGACCATGACACAGGTTATGGGCTGCGGTGTCCAGAAGGGTGCCGGCGAGATGTATCGTGGAGTGGAAATGGATGCGACCCTGCTGCCTAAGGTGAAGGTAGAAGTCGTAGTCAGCAAGATCCCTGTAGCAACTGTGATCGAGGCTGCCAAGAAGGCTCTGTACACCGGACATATCGGCGATGGCAAGATCTTTGTATACAACGTAGACAAGGTTGTAAAGGTTCGTACCGGCGAAGAAGACTTCGCAGCTCTGCAAGACGTGGAGTAATAATGCCAGGGTTATAATCCCTAAGACACAACGTGCCTGCACGGGAGTGGCTTGCCCCTAACTTAGCTTTTATCTAATCCCTCAATTTGGTATATACAGGGCTGTGCCCGGATGCTGCGACTCATCCGGGTGCAGACAAGGATCCCCGGGTGCTTCCACCACCCGGGGATTTTCCTGCCCTGAGCTGTGGATAAGATTGCCCTCTTGAAAAGGTTCTGTGGAAATGATACTATCATCGTAGAAGTACAGATTTTCAAAGGGCATGATTTATATGGAAGAAAATACAAAGAAAACACAAAAGCAGACAGAAAATGCTATAGGGAAAGAAAACAAGATCGTAACGGGAGTCATCTGGCAGCAGCTGCTCCTGTTCTTTTTCCCTATTTTGTTCGGAACCTTTTTCCAGCAATTATATAATGCGGCAGATGCAGTGATCGTAGGGCGTTTTGTCGGAAAAGAAGCTCTGTCGGCGGTAGGTGGCGGCACCGGTACGCTGATCCAGCTGTTGGTGGGATTTTTCGTAGGATTGTCCAGCGGTGCCACGGTCATTATTTCCCAGTATTATGGGGCAAAACGTGCCGAGATGGTAGGCTATGCCGTACATACCTCCATTGCGTTCAGTCTGGTGGCGGGAGTCGGCATGATGATCGTGGGTATTACGGCGGCACCATGGGCACTGCGTGCGATGTCTACACCTGAGGATATTTTGGGACCGGCGACAACCTATATCCGAATCTATTTCCTGGGAGTCATCGGAAACCTGATCTACAATATGGGAGCCGGCATCCTGCGGGCTGTGGGGGATTCCAAGAGACCGCTATATTTCCTGATCGCCAGCTGCCTGACGAATATTGTGCTGGATATTGCATTTGTCATCGGACTGCATATGGGTGTGGCTGGAGCCGCACTGGCGACCATTCTGTCGCAGGCACTCAGTGCGGTACTGGTATTGTGGGTGCTGATGCGGACGAAGGATATGCATCGTCTGGAACTGAGAAAGATCCGTTTTGATGGAAGAATGTTCCGCAGGATCATCCGGATCGGACTTCCGGCGGGATTGCAGTCGGTGATGTATACATCGTCCAATATTCTGATTCAGTCCAGCGTGAATGCACTGGGAACGGATACGGTAGCGGCATGGACAGCCTACAGCAAGATCGACAGTCTGTTCTGGATGATCGTTAATGCCTTTGGCATATCGATCACTACCTTTGTGGGGCAGAATTATGGTGCGGGGAAAATGGATCGTGTACACAAGGGAGTCCGTACCTGTATGGGGATTACAGCCGGGGCAACCGTACTGTTGTCCGTGATCCTCTATAATTATGCATCGATCTGTTATCAACTGTTTACCACGGATGCACAGGTGGTAGTGATCGGAGAACAGATTCTGCATTTTTTGGTACCTACATATTTTACCTATATTGCCATTGAGATTTTGTCCGGTACTCTGCGCGGTATCGGCGACAGCTGGCTTCCCATGATCATATGCTGCCTGGGGATCTGCGCACTGCGCGTGGTATGGATCCTGACAGCCGTACCTCTGAAAAATGACATTCTCACCATTGTATTCAGCTATCCGCTGACCTGGACGGTGACCAGTATTGCTTTTATTGTGTATTACCTGTTTTTCAGCCGGCTGAAGATCGTGGAACGTAAGAGATGATTTGTAAGATATTGCACTTTATTCTATAAAATTTGCATAGAAACGGGATGAAAATAAATTTATAATAATGTGTAACTATTCAGAGCCATGCAAAACTGCGTTCTGCGAATGCTTGCATTCAGGCA
>ERZ838225.1985-NODE-1985-length-12720-cov-3.411133_pt1 | contig 12720 bp, 11 predicted proteins | sample MGYA00519684_ERZ838225 | MGnify/ENA primary metagenome ERZ838225 (study PRJEB31850, sample SAMEA3708829) | human gut metagenome | biome: human gut; feature: human-associated habitat; material: faeces | place: China | collected 2014 ...
CAAAGCACCACTGCGTGGCAGGCCCTTGACACGCGTCCCACCCTCAAGTCCTGTGAATTGATATATCAATAGAATCCACACCTATCAAATAAGGATTATTAAATATTCCACTTTTTATATATAGACGAGAACATTCCATTAATTGTTCCACTGCTTTAACAGAACCATAACGTCCTAATATATATTCATATTTTCTATGATCTGTCATATTTGACAAATCAAATTTATATGTTTGAACAAAATTAATTATTTCACAGTTAAATATATTATCACTGTAGTCAATTAAGGATAATGCCACCTTATATAAGTGACTTGTATTTTTTAATTCGAATGAATATAGCTTTTCTCTCATAAATCTATTTACCAATCTTTTTTCGTTTGAATATTATTAAATATATACACACACACATTAGTGTCAATATTTCAGAAATGGGAATAGATAAAAATACCTTTTCACTCATAAATAAATGATTTAATAGTAAAATAAATAGTATAGGAAGAACTAAGGATCTTAATGCAGAAAAGACAAATGATAACCCTGCCTTCAAAGTACTTGTAAAGTAACCTGTTATCACTATGTTAATTCCGCTAATCAGAAAAGCTGGCCATATCATTCTAATATATTCTACTGCAAGTTCGCCTACCTGAGCTGCATTATTTTTCAAAAAGAGAATGACCCAGAAATCACCAAACAAAAACAGCATTCCTGCAATACAAACCCCTAACCCAAAGTTGAATAATAGCGATGCTCTCATAAATTTCATTACCCTTTTTTTATTGTTTGCACCGTAATTTATGCTGATTGGTCCATTCATTGATGCAACCACACCATAATCAATCAAACACCCACTATATAAAAAAAAGTTAATAGTAGTAAATGCCGCTACTCCATTTACTCCAGATTGCCTCATTAATACAAGATTAAAAACTAGCGCTACTAATCCGCTTGATGTTTCATTTAAAAACTCAGAAACTCCATTAAAAATGGAATAAATTATATCCTTTGAAAATTTAGTTGGTTTAATTACCCTCAAGCCACTTTTTTTATTAAAGAAAGTCGGGAAAAGTATGAAAAAGGTCATTGATTGAGATATTCCAGTGGCAAATGCAGCCCCTCCTATCCCCCAACGCAATAACACTACAAACAAATAATCTAAGAACACATTCATTATCGCACTTAAAAACAATGCAAACGACGTTAAACCCGGGGTTCCATTAACCCTTGCAAAATAGCTAACACCTATTCCTAATAACTGAAATGGAAGAAAATAAGTATAGTTTTTCAGATATATAGTCAGATCGTCTACTATATTATTGTCCGCTCCTAATATATATGCAAGATGATTAGGGAACGCAAGTACCAAAGTCCATACAGAAAAAACTAATAATACCATTATTAGGAAAATTTTTGAAAATACCCCTGATGCTAAATCAATTCTTTTTTCCCCCATTAACTTTCCACAAAGAACACAGCCACCAGCAGCAAGCATCGTTATAATCCCAAGCAGCAGTGAAACATATGGAATGGTCATATTTACTACTGCCAATGCATTCGGACCAATATACCGACCAACAAACATACCATCTACTATGGACGCTGAAGAAATAGCTACCATCCCAAGAATAGTTGGTATGGAATAACTAAAAAATATCTTAACAACACTGTCTGTTGTTACATCTAACTCTTTTCGCACAATAGTCCTCCTAAACTTCACCTTTTCCAGCGCATGTGCTTAATACTTTTGGGTTATTTATATGCCACTAATGCCGCAAAAGGTCCATCTAAACTTAATAATTCATACCTTTTGAAACCAATTTCATCACACCATGATTTTAACTCTTTTGCTGTAAAATCAAATGCCTCTCCAAATTCCAATAACATATTTAAAGATTGCAAAAAACCTGCACAACACCTCCTGCGCTCATCATCTATCATCATTTCAATAACAATATATATTCCGTTAGATGGCAAAGCATTATATGCAGCTTTAATAAGTTGCTTTTTTACCTCAAGATTCCAATTATGCAAAATCATACTCATACTAATTATTTCAGCTTTTGGCAATGGTTCCTTTAGGAAATCTCCTGATATAATATCTATACGATTTTCTAAACCATACTTTTTTACATTTTTATTCGCAATCGATTCCATTGCAGCCAGATCAAAACTTTTACATTTTATTTTAGGGTAACTATTTGCAATGCAAATTGATAATAATGCTGTTGACCCACCTACATCACATAAAGAGCCATATTTTGAAAAATCAAATTGTTTAGACAGCAGCCGATAATTCTCACCGGATGCTCCAGCCATTGCATTAGCAAATTCTTCCGTCAGCTCAGAATTAGAGTAAATCGTTTCATAATATGTCTTTCCTTCATTTAACGTTTCATTCTGAGGAGCGCCATTTTTAATAGCATCTTCCAGATTCCACCATAAATTGTATAATCTGGAGTTTGCAAGTTCCAGTAAGCCACCAGCATAGAATGGACTTTTTTTATTTAGATATTTATCTGCTTCAGCCGAATTACTATATATGGAAGTCTCACCTGTACCTGTACGTTCCAAAAAGCCCATACATAGCAAACAATCTAAGAAATCCCATAATCCACGAGGATGAATATTTAAGTTTAACTTTATTTGATCACCAGTCATTCCTTCTTTATCCAATAGTGTAAATAAATCAAATTCTAATGCTGCTAACAATACCTTTGCTTGTTGAAAAGCAAATCCTGTATCTATAATCTTTCTTAATCCGCTTCCAATTATCACTTTTCTACCTCCAAATAAGTTTTATCCATACACAAAATATCATTCATCAGAATCTGACATTGGCAGATATGGTAAATGGCTCCTAGAAAATACATTTTTCATAAGAGTTTTTATAATAGGTCTATTTTTTGTTTCTTTTATAAGACTTACCAATTCGTCCCCATACAAACCAGTTTGACAAGTATAATCATACCACACCCCCAAATCCTCATCAGGAGCATAACCTTCCCTTATTTCAATTCCATATTCGTTAGGATTATTAAAAACTGGTGTATTTTTTATTAAAGTAAACCTATCATAAGCAATATAATGTATTTCCTTTTGATGTTCTTCAATAAAATTAATTGTTTTCAATGCCTCGTCCCTTGTTTCCGTAGGAAACCCTAAAAAGAACATCAAAAAAGTTTTTATACCCGCCTTTTTGCAGTTTTTTATAATCTCCGGTATAATAATTGGGTTTGTATTTTTTTTCATTTTGTTTAAAACTCTTATTACTATTGATTCAAATCCAAAGCTCAACATCAAACAACCGCCTTTATTCATATCATTAAGAGTTTCTTCTGTAAACATTTTTTCCAACCTTGTATCTCCAAACCAATGGAATGGCAATTTCTGTTGTTGAATTTCTTCTGCCAAACGTCTGGCCACTGTTGGCGCCAGGGCTTCGTCAACAAAATAAAAGTCTTTTACATCGTATAGCGAATATAAAGATTTTATATCAGCCAATATTCTTTCTGCTTTTTTTTCTTTATATTTACAATTTGTTATTAATACTGAGCTGCAAAAAGTACACTTAGCCCAGAAGCACCCCAAATTTGTCTTATACGGAAGAATCTTACACGGAGCCAAATATAAATCTAATGGAAAATGCGAAAAATCTGGTAAGCATAGACCAAATGCTGATTCTTGATCTTCCAATTCTATATATTTTGCTATACCATGATCAAATACTACGGTTCCAGGTATCTTACTATAAATTTCATTATTTTCTAGAGCATTTATCAAATTCAAAAAAGGCTTTTCACCCTCATCTGGAATAATGAAATCTATCAAATCACTAAAAGGATTAAAAACATTCCAGTTCTTAGTATATAATGTAAAATAAGTTCCACCAACTACAATTTTCAAATCTTTCTTAGCCTTTTTTAATAACTTAATTAATGTAAGTGCTGGTATAAGCTGCTCAAAATAACAAATAGAAATACCAACCAACCCAGCTCTCTTTTCTAATATCTCGGCTAATTTTTCTTTATAAAAATTAATAAACGGGTTTTCTTTACTATCATTAATAGCCTGCAGTATTTCATTCGTCTTAAATACAGAATAGCGAAATACAAACTGTTGTTCAATACTCCAAGTTGTAGGATATATCGATGCAGATACATATTTTTGTGCCAATCTCATGAAGTCTGTAAGTTGATAATATGTTGAGAGTTTATTATATGTCTTATGATTCTTCAAGGCCTTTACATTAACATCAATATTATTGATTAAATAATCAGCATTAGACAGAGCTTCCTCCAGTATATTCTTTTTTCCTTTCTCATAATCATTTAATGATTCTTTTATACATAACCGCCTATATTCATCATTTATGACTGTATATATATCACGAAAATATTTACTATTAAGGAAATGATAGTGAGCTTCTAAATTCAAATCCATAATATCAACTTCTTTATTCCCAATCTGCCTCAAATAGCCAGCAATAGTCGCTATGCCCAATGGAGGGTGCACCGCATCTACCATTGGCGGAAATATTAATAATGTTTTCATTTTATACTTGTATGATGTTTATAGAAGCTAAACATATACTTTCCTTTCTTTTTTATAGTGACTTATAATACATTCAGTTCACGGGTTTATCTAAATCATTTACAAGCTGGATGTGCCAATGGGATATCCCTGTCAGAGCACTTATTTCAAACAAGCCTATGAGGGTAAACACCAGTGGAACTGTCACAGTGTCACGCTCAGAATAAGCTTGATATTTTTATTATTTCTAAAACTTTAATGATAAATCCTCACCGTATCTTCTATCTATCATGCATCTGAAGGATTTAGGACGTTTCAGAATGAAACTCCATAAAAAATGCACTCAGGCTAAGAACCAGCTCCCGCCTATGTTGATCAGGCTTTTCCTGAATTACAATACTTTTAATCTTTCAAATCCAACAGATCACTACTAAACTTATCATATGCTTTAGAATTAACATACTCTCTAAATCTGTTAACTTTGCTAACATCCATAACTTTATCAACAAAGCTGTCGCAATAGCCACAATTATTACACATATTTTTGCAAAAACCACTTTTATCGTAAGCGATGAATAACATACCGTATAGAATTACTCATCGCTTTGTGTTTTAATTGTATGCTAAGCCGGCAACTGTGGGTGATTTTCCACAGTCACAGTTTCTACATCTATTAAACCTGTACAGTGTTCTTTTATAAAATCACTCCACGGTAAAAGATGTTCTATGCCTACGGACCCATTTTTACAGCCCGGCATGTACAGCAATAACGTGTAGATATATTGGAACACATTTAGGTTGTTTGCTTTTGCTGTCTCTACGAGACTATAGATGATGGCACTTGCGTTGGCACCATCGACAGATGTATGGAAGAGTGAATTCTTTCTTCCAATAGCGTAGCTTTTTGCACATCGCTCCGCTGCATTATTAGAAAGTTCACAGCGACCATCTTGTAAGTATGCTTGTAAACTATCCGCATGATTTTGGGCATAGTTCACCGCCTTTTCCAACTTACTTCCCTTGGTTGGATTTAATCCGGAAACCCACGTCAGGAATGCGTCCCAGATAGGAACTTCCTGCTCTAACCTTTTTGCTTTTCGCTCATCGGGTGCCAGATCTTTAAATGTACGTTCCAGGTAGAATAGTTTATTGCAATAAGCAACCCCTATTTCTGCTGGAATGTATTTGTCCAGGTCTTCCTTTGGAATCTCTGGTTCCTTTAGAGCTTCTGGTGAGTTGATATCAAGAAGTTTTATGCTTTTCTTCCTTTCTGCTGGAAGTGCTTCGTAAAACTTTCTTCTACAGTGAGCCATGCAACAGATAAGAAGGACATCTTCTACTTTGTTATAGGCCTGATAGCCGTCACACTGAAGAAGCCCGTGGAACCCTTCCAGGAAATTTCTCGGATAATCGCCACTTCTTCCCGGCTGATACTCATACATCACGATTCCGGGCAGACCGTCTGATCCTGATCTATAGATCCACATATAGGAAGTGGATTGTGCTGTTTTACCGTTTTCACGCAACACCTGACATACCGTTTCATCTGCATGGATGATATCGCGATGGAGCAATTCGTTGTGAAGCAACTCATAAATAGGGTACAGATAGTCTCTGCTGGCGATAATGCACCAGTTTGCCAGGGTTTCCCTCGGGATTTTTGCCCCTAACTGATCAAAGAGCGATTCCTGTCTGTAGTATGGAAGTCCCATAAAACATTTATGGAACATGGCATATGCAACAGAGGATGCAGATGCAGGACTATGTGGAATCAGAGCAGAAGGAGCCGCAGCCTTTTTAAAAGAGCCGTCATTATCTTTCTTACATTCAGGACAGATCAACACTTCCTGCATGTATCGGATTCGTTCCACCTTAGCAGGCGTGATACGAAGTTCCTCTCTTACAAATGTAGGTGCATTAAGAGAAACCATCTCGGCCTTACACCAGTCGCATTGGCGGTCTTCTGTTGGTACTGTGCATAAGATTTCACGGACCGGAAGATTTGCATAGAGTTCTTCACGTGTAGCTTTCTTCTTACGCTGGGCAGTATAACCTTTTACCTGAATGGTTTTCTTTTCAGCTTCCTCTTTTTTTGATGCAGAAGTTTTTTCACTGCGTACACCAAAGAACTGACGACGGAACTCCTCCAGAGTTTCTTCTAAGTTTGCCTTGAGAGAACGCAATTCATCTACCATAATCCGAAGTTCCTTAATAGTTGCTTCCTGATCTGCGATACGAGATGCCTGCGTCTCGATCACCATTTTTAAAAGTTTGATTTCATCTTTATATGACATATAGGCACCCCTTTATTTCTCTACTGATTATAGGAAAAATCAGGGGTTTTGACAAATCTGTCATAAAAAGCGTTCGGCATTTTGACGGTGGATAATGGTTGCCTTTTTCATTATTAATCAGGTGTTTTAGCTGATTATCAATGTCGTTATCCACAGCAATACACTGAAAAGATCCGCTATCCGCAAACAGGTCTTTCTTTCAGGGCATTGCTGTGGATAACCGAAAAAAATATGAAAAATCGGTTATCTACAAAAATTTTATTTTCTCCATACTGCACAATTCAGAACACTCTTTTTGTTGTTTGAGGAACAGGACGGATGGCTTTAGGCTGATCAATGGACAATCCTTCCATCAGCCAACGGAATTCCTGTCTGGTCAATTGACGGACTTCTGATGAATTTCGCGGCCATTGAAAACGACCATCGCTGTCCAATCTTTTTGACAGGAGACAAAAACCGTCACGATCGAAGTATAAAGCTTTCAGGGTATTCTTTCTCTTTCCACAGAAAAGATAAACTGCTTTTTCATATGGATCCATTTGATAAGTATCCCGGATGATCGCCATTAATCCATCAAAACTGCGGCGCATATCTGTGGTTCCTGTCACGCAGTAGATTTTGGAAATTCCGGAGATATCACCTAACATAAGTTTCGCAACGCAGATAAGGTATTTTGTATAACGGTCTGCGATGCTGAGTTTGAGATCTCCACACAGATGCCACGAACCTCGAGACGGACAGCAACAGCATTATCTGCAGCCTCCGGAATTGTAGTTTCTAATGGAGCAGTTGGAGTAGAAAGCTCTTCATCTTTGAAGAAAACAGGAACGACTTCCTGGACTTCCGGTATGGAGGCTCTTTTCGTAGCTTCAGGCAGTTCGCATGCTTTCTTACGAAGCTGCTTTACGTGATAATAAAAAGTAGGTGATTTGATGTTGTTATCTTTTAACCACTGATAATCTGACTTTCCACTGGTCCGGCATTTCTGTATGAGGTCATACCAGTAACGATCAGATGCATTTAAATTTTGAGGATAATCCATTCGGGTATATCAACTCCGTTCCTGATATACTTTGAAGTAAAATACTCTAGATCAAGGGGTGTAGTTATAGCAAAATGCTTTAACTCAATATCAAAATCTGGATTTATACTTCATGTGTTTAGATTATCTCATATGATTATGAAAAATTGGAACGGTAGGTAATTCATCGCTTACCTTTTATCAACAAATGGCCGAATAAAACCGTTAAGTTTTTTATTATCAATATAAACCGACGGTATGAAATTTTTGTCGAAGAGCATTATGAGCTGCCATAGATTACCTTCAAATTCCCCCTTAAAATAATATTCTAATGCCTTTGCCGGATCAGCCGTTTTTATAATGTCACGTCCCTGAATTTTAAAATGGTTAATACCAATTTTTTCGTATTCACAAATATCTTCTGGACGTATCCAACTATTTTTCAGAAAGATACTCGGATTATTTAGCATCCTCTGGCTGCACCTAGTTATATAGTACTTATAGCTGGAACCATATTCTATAGAATCAAAAATATAGCTATTATAATGAAATTGCCTATATATACAGTTTCTATAACAAACAACGTTAGTTATAACTTCAACATTATCCCCAAAGCTTTTAACAATATTTTTTAAAGTCTCAAAATCCCTGTTAATAGCTTCTTCTACTACAATTCTATCAACCCCCATCATTTTATAGTCCAGTGCTTTATTCGGTGTATTAATGGTTGATATAGCCGAAACCTTTATCTTTATCTCTGGGTTTAATGTCTTTACTATTTCGACCAACGATGGAAGACTGACAGTTATAGAATCGATCCCCATATCGCATAATATTTTCAAAAACTCTTTAATTTTGGGAAGTCCCTCTTTTGTTATTTCAAGATTCTTAAGTGAAGGGGCATTTAACGTATAATCAAACTTTATTCCATGTTCTAAAGAATATTTTACATACTGACGTAGTTTTTCCTCATCTAATGCAGGAAGAGTATCTGCTGACCTCCCTGAGCCATAAATATTTCCAAGGGTTACATTCCCATAAGTTTCCTGAACCTTTGATTCCTGATAGTTTTCATTTAACCTCATGTATTTATCAATTGTTTCTTTTTTAAAGTCTGATGGAAGACTATAATATTTCATTTATTTCACCCAAGATTTAAAATCTTTTATCCTTTCATGAAGTAACATCTACATGCTTTTGACTATAAACGACTGTATTTCACCTAATATTGGAAAGAAATCGACTTTTATCCCCTTCCAATATTTTTTTGTTAGTTCCTGTATCTTTATTTCTTCATTTTGACGACTAATTGGCCATTTTATTGATACTCTATTGAATCCTTTTTTTATCATGTGAGCCGGAATGCGAAAATAGTATTTATGCCAAGTAGTATCCGCCATAATTGAATTAACGCATTGATTATTTATAATTATATTAATCTCCCTTTTATCGATTATGGCATTATCAATAGGTATTCTGCACGTCAATTCCACGGCCAACTCATGTTCTCCATCAGCAATTAAAGAAAAATGAGAGCAAGGCCACCATGATTTATAAAACGGAAGTCTTCTACGTGTTCCATTCTCAGAATCCATCGACATCTTTATGTATGAGTTGATCCATTCCACATACGCTGGTTCTGTCAGATCAATACCATCTTTCAAAGACTCAACATATGGATATTGATAGTCCTCTACAATCTTTTGTATATTACAACTATTATTTTTTAACGTTTCACAAATAGATTGAATAGTTATTCTATCTACACCTAGTGCCTCTTGTGCAACAGGAAAATCCAAAGGCGAATTCATAAGTTTTAAAAATTTTTGTCCGGCCTTACTTAAAGTAAAGCCTAACCCCTTTTCACAACTTCTTCCTTTTATGTACAACATCATAAGTTCAATAATTGATTTATCATATTCAATAGCTTTTTGAAATAATCTACTATACTTACTAATATCAAAATCATCAGATATAGGCCTGTTTAAATGAGTATTGTATAGTGCCGCACAAAAATATGATACTGCCAATGCCTTTGAAGAAACACTACTCAAAGGCGTATTTTGAGCTAACTTAATCCATTCATCTTTTTTATTATTTTCATCACTTAATAGCAAGTGCGCAATAGGTGCCATTACAACGTGGAACCCCTCAGGATTCAAATGACAATAATCAACAAATACTTCCTCTCCTAACACTTTTGAGCCATAGTAATCTCCTAATATTTTTTCAAAGTCCATAAATTTAATATGAGGACAAGCTGCATTGCCTTTTCCATATTCCCTTCTAATAAATGAAGGAACAGCCGGGAATGATGTTATCTCATCAAAATAAAGTGAATTGTCACATTCCATCTTACTATGTTCATATGCAGATTTCTCATCGCCTAAAGCAATATAACAATTTGCTAGTATTCGATTTGAAGTAGAGTTTTTCCCATTATCAATATCAAACATCTTTTTTCCAAAAACCAATGCTCTTTTGAAATCGTTATCATTCAACGCTTCTAACGCAGAATTATAATATTCGTACCACTCCATGGTTTTTCCATTATTCATCCAATGCACCGGCACCCGCCTCTCCCAACTAGAATAATTCAAAGCAGGAATAGCAAACACAAATTTTGTTTGACTCTCTGATGCCATTTTATTAATCTGTGACATTACTGTTTTAGCCAGTTTTTCAGCTTTACTTTTATAAATCTGAAACATTCCTAAAAGCCCATCTTTTTCTAAAGATATTGCATAATTCCTACGGCGTGAAAGTGGCCCATTATGCTCAATCATGATATCAGAAAACCAATTATTACCAGCAATAATTATTATATAATCCGGCTGCAACTGTAAAGTGTATTTGCATGTCTCAATCAAAGCCCCCGCATTCATACAGTTTCTTGTCAAGTCAACAACTTCCCAATTATTTTTTTTGTCTGTCTTCAAATAATTGTATAACGCCTTGCTTGGTGTTATATATGGAGTAAAAAACATTCCTGCAGCTGCGGACTCACCAATAATACATACTCTTTTATCTGAATTCTTTTTATTCAAATAAATATAGTCTCGTGTGCTTTCCCAAAATACTGTATCTGCTTGTTCTTTTCTTTTAAACACTATTTCGTCCCCGACTTGTATGGGATGCCACGTACCAATTGCATGAAAACCATTTTCATAAATTCTCGAATTAGGAATATTACTAATCATTATACTGCTTTCATCTTCTTCGTTTTGGTCTAAAAGATATAATTGCATAATTCGTAGCAATTCCAATCCTGACTCATCTTTGGATTGTAAAATCTCTATAATTTTATCTATATTACTTTTTTTCCCTTGCACTTTTCTCTCCTCCACGGTTAAATAAAGGTATAAATAGCTTCTATTTTCCTCCCATTAAAGAGATCTTCTGGTGGTTTTATAAATTCAAAATCATGTTTCGCCATTTGAATAAACTTATCTGACAACATTGTCCTATCAATTATAAAATCTTCTAATACAAGAACATCTATACCAGAATTTCCAAAACATCTCAACGCATCAATAGGACTACATACTATTGGTTCACCTCTCACATTAAATGATGTATTAACCAATATTGGACATCCCGTTTTTTTGTAAAATTCCATAATAAGTGAATGGAATGTAGGATTAGTATCAGCAGAAACTGTTTGAGGGCGGCAGGAACCATCTACATGTGTAATTGCCGGCAAATCAATATCTGATTGTACCTGACAGGTTTCTAACATAAATGGTGACTTAATTTCTAGATCAATATGTTCTGCAGCATGCTCTTCCAAAATTGCTGGTGCAAATGGACGAAAATTTTCACGTTTTTTCACTAAATCATTCAGTCTGTTACGCATACTTGGATTTCTTGGATCTGCCAATATACTTCTTGCGCCTAATGCCCGTGGTCCAAATTCCATACGCCCTTGGAACCAGCCAACAACCTTCCCACCTATTATCCTATCTACAACCTTTTCATTTAACATATTCCTATCATTCCGACAATCCAATGCTTCTATTTCCAACATATCCAATAAATAGTGTATATGCTCATATTTATATTGTGGTCCAAGATATACATGTTCCATTTTGGGGCACCCGTATTTATGACCATTCAACTCTATATAGGCAAGTGCTGCTGCACCTAGTGCAGATCCAGAATCTCCAGCCGCCGGTTGAACAAAAATATTATCAAACAACTTTGCTTTTCGAATTGCATGTGTCGCCACACAATTTAAAGCAACTCCGCCAGAGAGACATAAATTTCTCGAGTTAACTCTCTTCTTAAGTTCGTGCACTTGCCGCAAAAGTATTTCTTCTAAAACAATCTGCAAACTTTTTGCCAAATCCATATATTCTTGTGAAAGATCAGATTCTGGTTTTCTGGGAGGAAAACCTAAATAGTCAACTAAAGCATCCGTATACATCCGTTGAATTTGTCCAAAATCAAAATAATTCATATTCAATTTAAAGTCTAATTCCCCAGAAACAGAATATAAATCATGTAACTTATCAACGTATAACGGTTTTCCATATGGCGCCAATCCCATAACCTTGTATTCCCCACTTAACACTTTGAAACCAAGATAGTTGGTGATTGTACTGTAAAACAAACCAACAGAATTGGGATACTATCAAACAAATTTATATCAAAACCATGAGCCTCACCATATGTGGTTGAATCCCATTCTCCCACTCCATCCGTAGTTAAAATTGCAGCATCATTGAACCCCGAGAAAAAATAGCTACCAGCCGCATGTGAAAGGTGATGATCATAATACTTTATCTCCCCTTCAAACCCTAACACCTCTTTTATTTCACGGAATGGCCTATGACAATCAATCCAGTTAAGTTCTTTATCATTGGATTGATTAAAAT
>ERZ838225.1989-NODE-1989-length-12696-cov-2.792738_pt1 | contig 12696 bp, 13 predicted proteins | sample MGYA00519684_ERZ838225 | MGnify/ENA primary metagenome ERZ838225 (study PRJEB31850, sample SAMEA3708829) | human gut metagenome | biome: human gut; feature: human-associated habitat; material: faeces | place: China | collected 2014 ...
TAACTATTAACCAGTAGTCGTTCTTGACTACACCATTATTATACTAGGAGGAAAAACTGATGATAGTAAAAGCAATTATCTGTGAACGCATGAAATGCAGAGGAACCCTGATATGGCCGGCCTTTCTGCTGATTCCTGTCATCCCCATCCTGCTCGGCGCCGGAAATTACCTGTCCAATCTTGATTTGTTAAAATCCGGATGGTATTCCTACTGGACTCAGGTGACATTATTTTATGCCACATTCTTTTTTGCTCCCTTGATCGGCGCATACTGCGCGTTTTTATGGAGATATGAGAATTTTAACAGCTGCCGGAATACCCTGTTCGCCTGCCCGGTATCCTATCACACCATCTACCTGTCCAAGTTCATCCTGGTATGCGCTATTTCCGGACTGACACAGATATGGTTTGCCCTTCTCTTTTTCGCCTCTGGAAAAGTCATTGGCCTGCCGGGTCTGCCGCCCGGTGATCTCTGCTTCTGGATGATCCGCGGACTGGCGGGAGCCTTTGTGATTGCCGCCCTGCAGTTTCTGGTTGCCACGGAAATACGAAGCTTTGCCACTCCCATTGCCGTTGGCCTGGCAGGCGGCGTTACAGGCCTGATTGCCGCCAATACGAAGGCCGGACTCCTGTGGCCCTATTCCCAGATGCTCCTGGGCATGAATTCCAACAAATCGGAGGATGTGCTGGGGCAGAATACCGTGTTATTCTTTGTGATATGCGCGGTTTATCTGTTGGGGGTATCTTTGACGGGAATTGGAAGAATAAAGAATAAGAAAGGATAGATTTCCTATAATAACGAAGGAGCCGGAAGCCCATTCCTGGGCTTCCGGCACTCAAGCGCTTTTACCTCCGCTCTTTATCCAGCTATCTCTTTTCTGTAAAAACAGCTCGTCAAAGCAGCTTCACTTTCTCTTTCTGACTTTTCCGATATTCAGTGGGCGAAACCCGGAATCTTTCTTTGAACACTCGGTTAAATGTCCTCTGACTATCAAATCCACTGTCCAAGCAGATATTAGTAATCGAATCCTCCGTGTTCTCCAATCGGTGGCGAGCATAATCTAACCTCGTATCATTCAGATACTGCTTAAAATTACTATGAAACGTCTTTGAAAAAATGCGAGATAAAACATACTTACTAACCCCTAAGTCTTTCGCCATATCTTCTAAAGAAAACGTATTTTTGAAATTGCCTGACACATAGGCAACTGTCTGGTAAATGAGATCATCGCTTCCAACGCTTCTTTTTTCTACTAATTTAAAGTTTCTGAAACATCTTGCCAGGACAATCTGTAAATATGCTTGTACAATCGCAAATTCCGTCTGTTTTGTTTTCATAACCGCCCCAAGCGCACGATACGTTTCTCTGTCCACGTCACCAGCTTTTATTATCGGATATTCCGGCGCATAGTTTAGCAATATCTCATCAAAAGTACTCAAAACAAACGGCGGGGATTTTATAAAAACAGCCACACTCTCCCTATTCGTAAAAACCTGATAATGGTGAATGATATTGGGAAATACAAAACCTATATCTCCATTCTCCATATGATACAGTTCCTGCCCAACTCCCAATTCCAAAGCACCCTCTGTTACCCATACAATTTCCAAAGCATTGTGCAAATGTGGAGATACATGTCTTGCCACTCTTTTTACTGCCAGAATTTCTTCTTCCGTATCTACAAATGATAAATGCACTGATAAATTCCTCCTCTCCCTTGCTCATAATTCTGCATTGTCACCTTATATCTACTGCAAAATATGGCTATTCTTTCTTTTCTTTTGGCAAGCAATATTATTTCTCCTGTCATATAATAAACACATAACCAAGAACAAGGAGGAAGGTAAAATGAGTAAGCTTAAACAGTATTTCAATATCCTTTTAACTTTTTACGCCAACTATTTTAACCATATATATCGCGCATAGTTATCAAAAAGACTGAGTATTTCCTGATACCATTCCTTTTTTCGCCCGGATTTTATCATTTGCTTCCTCAACATTTATCCTGGAGAGGACAAGCATAATAAGCACATCAAAAATCAGCGGCAGCCACAGATACATAAACTGAAGCATACTGATACAAGATTCCGGCTGCGTTTCTGCCGTTCCTACATAACCGCTTAATTCAAGCAGCCATCCTACAACAGCAGTTCCAATACCCCCGCCAAGCTTAACCCCTAATGAGGTACAGGAATACATGGTTCCTTCTACCTTTTTCCCCTTCGTCAGATATGTGTATTCTGAACAAGATGCAATCACTGCATTCATATCTCCCTGCCAAGGCCCCTGGCCAAACGCTGCCACCGCTGTAAATAGCAGCATCAACGGAACACTTTCCATATACCCCGCAACAACTACCAGGGCTCTTCCAGCCACCGCGAGCATATAACCTCTTAAGTTCAGCTTATACATTCCATTCCATTTTCCTACCAATGTGGGCGTGAAAATCAGAGCGATAATCAAAGGAATGTTTACTGCCCACGAAAATACTCCGAACAAATTTTTATTCTTCAGAACCCATGTTGCATAGAAAATACCCGCTCCGATCATAGCAGAGTACAACTGCTGTAAGATATAGACTCCACAAATCATGAGATAATATTTATTTGCAATAATCAGTCTAAACGCATCAACGGCACTGTATTTTTCTTCCTTAGATTGATCCGCTGAAATTAATTCTTCCTCTGGAAGTTCCTTTACAGAAAGCCCTGAAATAGTATTTACAATAAGGCCAATCACGGCATAAATAATCGCAACCGTTCTCCATGCTTCGGCGCCTCCACCACAGAAATCCACGAAGATCACTGTGACAGACTGAATGAGCAGGCTGGTTGAAAATGCAAAGATGAAACGATAAGACCCCATCTGTACACGTTCTTTGCTGTTTTTTGTCACTAGAGAGGTGAGGGCTGAATACGCAATATTATTTGCCGTATAGAACACTCCATTCAGTAGTGTATACGCAATAAAAAACCATGCGTACTGTGCTGTTTTGCCCCAACTGATTGGAACTGCAAACACAGCGATCAGTGTGATTGCACACCCGATATACCCATAAATCATCCAGGGTCTTGCTTTTCCCAGCTTCGTATGGGTTTTATCAATCAGGGAACCGAAAATAATATCCGTAAATCCATCAAAAATCTTAGATACCGCAATTAGTGTTCCGATTATCCCGGATGCCAGCCCAATCGTATCTGTTAAATAAATCATAACGAACGATGTTAAAAAAGCGTATACCACATTTCCGGCAATGTCGCCCGATCCGTATCCCACTTTGTTATACCACTTCAAGTACGTTTTTTCTCCCATAATACGCTCCTTCCCGAAGCTGCCTGAACGTTCAATGCCAGGCAGCGATTTTAGATGTTTTCATTGTCTTATGACTGCTCACCGTTGTTACTTTGTGCCTTTCACAAATGGAACCAGAGTAAGTCCAAACTGAAACTCGGTTTCATCAAATCTGTACTTTTCCAGGACAGCAGGGCCACAACTATTCGATCCTATTCCATTTAATGCATAATCCAAACAAAGTATTGTACTGTCAGCTGCGCATAATTCATAGTTATGCGCAGCTCTTTCCAATTCTTCCTGCGTGTAATGCGAAGCATTTAATGAAAAGGACTTCTTTGCAACAGCCGCAATTCCATACTGTGAACCGGAAAGCTCCAGATAATCACAGTCATAGTGACTTCCATTTTCCTGCGGGCGAATGTAATCCTCATGTAAGTCACATACCTTCGACCGATAAAGCCCATGACTCGCTGCTCTATGTTTATCTCTGTAGCTTTCCTGAGGACCCATTCCATAATAACAGGCATTCTCCATGCTCTTATCAAGGAAAAGCCTCAAACCAAATCTCGGAAGTTCTGGAAATTCCCCATCTTTCAACACTGTAAATTCAGAAGATACTTTTCCGCTGGCGTCTACTATCCACTTTATTTTTACGTCCATGATTTTTTGCACTGTTGCAGCGACTACCGCTGTATAAGCCAAAATTTCCACACCATTTCCGTTCTGGCAAACCTCAATATCATAAGCTCTCGTATATGCTTCATGGTAATGGGCCTTTTTCCAGACTTCTTTCATATACATATCGTTATCCGTTGGTGCTCTCCAAATATTCAGTTCCATAGGACGCTTCAGATAATTTCTTCCGGCAAACTGAATTTGCTCAAAAAGGGCTGTTCGTTTATCTATGATGTAAACAAAGTCGGCTGCCTTTATTTCGATTTGAGTGTCTTTTTCCTTTACCCGGATTTCTGTACCCTCTGCAATTCTGTTTAACCACTGTTCTGCCTGACGGGTTTTTAAGTGGCTGCCAGAAAGCTGTATCTCATCAAAGCCCAGCACATGATTTTTCTCCAAAAGAGCAGCCGCTTTCTTCAACCGGTAAATTAGTTTTAAATAAACCTTCCCATTCCCCGGTATAGAAAGCTCCAGCTTTGTTTTTCCCTCTTGGTGGGGCGCTGCTGAAAAAGCGGGCAATTTCCCTTTACTGATCATCAAGCCATTCTGCGTCACTTCATAAGAAATTTCCACATAGTCCTTCAGATCATCAAAATCCATATAATTGTGTAAAATCAACTCTCCGCTGTCCAAATCATAGGAAACAACTCTTGCCGGACGATACACATTTTTATATTCCAGAAGTCCGGTATGGGGAGTACGGTCCGGGTAAACCAGTCCATCCACACAGAAATTCCCATCATGGATGTTCTCTCCATGATCGCCGCCATAATAATACATAGGCGTTCCATTTTCCGTTTTTCCATGTGCTATCGCATGATCGCACCATTCCCAGACAAAACCCCCGCGTATCCGGTCATCGCTCTGAATCATTTGAAAATAATCTTCAAAATCACCGGGGCCATTTCCCATGCTATGACAATATTCAACCAGCAGAAATGGCTTACTTCCATCCTTCTCCAAATATTCCTCTATTTCTTCCAGTGACGGATACATACGGCTATACAGATCCAGATTATGGTACTGATAGGTTACGTTATAATTCCGATACCTGGCGCTTTCGTATTGTGTAAGTCTTGCGGGATCGAATGTTTTTGTCCACTCCAGTGCCTTTTCAAAATTGCAGCCATAAGCACTTTCATTTCCCATAGACCACATAACGATGCAAAAACGGTTCTTATCTCGCTGAATCATACGCTGTACACGGTCAAGAATCGACTGCTCCCAAGCCGGATCATCCGCTATCTTCTCATTCCAGCGACTAAAGCGGTTATAATCGGTATCCTCTTTCCGATATAACATGAACGGCCCATGCGCTTCAATATCCGCCTCGTCAATAACTATAAATCCATATTTATCGCACATCTGATAAAAATACGGCGCATTCGGGTAATGGCTGGAACGAATCGCATTAAAATTATGCTGTTTCATCAATATCATATCCGTCTTTATCTGTTTTGCACCCACAACTCCTGTTTCCGGCTCAGAATCGTGACGGTTCACACCGCGGAATTTGATTTTCTCACCGTTGAAATAAATCACTTTATCGTAAATTTCAATCGTGCGTAAAGCTACCGCATCCACAATCACTTCATATTTCGATTCCAGAATCACCGTATAAAGATATGGATTTTCCGTATTCCAAAACACCGGACAAAAAATCTCAAATTCTATGATTCCATCTTTCTCTATCGTCCCTTGAGAAACAACAGCTCCGTTTTTATCTTCAACTCTTATGTTCAGATGAATCGGCTGATAAAACCGTATATCTAACTTTATCCTGGCGACTTCTTTGGAAACCTCTGTCATTATGCGATAATCGCACACAGCCCGTTCCGGACGTTTTAAAATGTACACATCTCTGAAGATTCCACTCATTCGGAATTTATCCTGATCTTCCAGATACGAACCATCACACCACTTCAGAACCAACACTGCAATGATATTCTCTCCATCTTTCAAAAAGGAAGTAACATCAAATTCACTCACTGCATGAGATATCTGGCTGTATCCTACATATTTTCCATTCAACCAGACATAAAAGCAGCTATCTACTCCCTCAAAATTCAGGTATGCTTTTGGCGCCGTTTTTTCACTCTGGTAAAAAAATGTATGAACATAAGCTCCGCACGGAATATCCTGCGGAACATAAGGCGGATCAAACGGAAATGGATAACGGATATTCGTGTACTGATGCATATCGTATCCTTCCATTTGCCATATGCCCGGGACTCTCATTTCATCAAAATCTGATACGTCATAATCCGTTTCGTAGAACGATTCCTTCACATCGTAAATGCTTTCAAAATAACGAAATTTCCAGTTTCCATTTAATAGCTGCAAACGATCTGACTTTTCTCTATGCTCTGTCAAATCATCCATTCTTTTTGATGCCGGCATGTAGTACGCTCTTGGCGGCATTGTGTTTTCATGCAGCACGCTTAAATCTTCATAATAACGTGGTACGATCATAAATTCCCTCCTTGAATATGCACTTTTTATCACACAATAAATTTTCTTTCATCGGCTGCGCTTTATTTGTTACTGTAATCATACGTCAGTATTCAAAATATGTCTATAAACCGGAATAGACATATTATGCACAAAATGATACAATATAAAAAGGCAGCGTCATCACTTATTTTAAAGGGGGTTCTCCGCCATGTATATGAACAACGGTTACTTAAATCAATCTCATCTCGACTTCAAAGACAAAAGCCAGCCACTGATTGTTGGAAGCTGCGGCACATACAGACTATCTACGCTTCCTAAATTACCAACCTATCGTCCGCGGGGGCGCTTGGATTTTCAAATCATCTACGTTGCCTCCGGATGCGGCCATTTTCATTTCGACAAACCGGAAAATGAAACCATCGTTCATGCCGGCAATATTGTTTTATACCGTCCAAAGGAATTTCAAAAATATGAATACTACGGTGAAGATAAAACCGAGGTGTACTGGATTCACTTTACAGGAAATAATATAAAAAATATCTTGCGAAAATATGGGTTCGCAGACAACCGCAGAATCTTTCCGGTAGGTACTGCTTTGGAATATGAACAAATTTTCAAACGTATCATATTAGAATTGCAAAAATGCCAAAGTAATTATGAAGAAATGATGACGCTCTTATTGCGCCATTTATTGATCATTTTCCAGCGGGAATTAACCAAAGAACATACCTTAAAAAATGACTATATGATTCACGAAATAGATAACGCTATAACTTACTTTATGGAAAATTATAATCGGGAGATTAATATAGAGGAATATGCCTCATCCAGAGGAATGAGTGTCAGTTGGTTTATTCGCAACTTTAAAAAATATACAGGCTCCACACCCTTACAATATATCGTTTCTATCCGCGTCAATAACGCACAGACTTTATTGGAAACCACAAATTATGCAGTCAATGAAATATCGCGTATCGTAGGGTATGATAACCAGCTGTATTTCAGCCGCCTGTTTCATAAACTAAAGGGATATTCTCCAACAGCATATCGCAAAACCAAAAAAGGTGAAATTTTATAATCTACCTATATTCCTATTTTTTACCGTATATAGGATAAGATCAAAAAAGCATAATCATACCTATCAACAGGCATTTTAAGGTTGTTTCATCGTTTAAATTGGCAGGATAAAATAGTATCTAAGTGAATGATTATGCCGATTGATGGTATGACTGCTTTAGGACCTGAACTGTCTCCTCAACGATAGACGGGGCCTCCGCCTCCAGTACAGCCAGGACTTTGTCACGGTTCTCCTCTGTTCCATTCAACACCGGCTGCAGCGTACTGGCTAAATAATTGAGTTCCCGCACGGAAGCACCACAGGGCAATCTGGAATAAAGTCCGTTCATATTTTCCTTAGAAGAAAGCGATGCTCTTTCATCCACATGGAAAAATTCAAGTTTTTTTATCATTTCTAGCCTGTATTCCGTTTCCGGCAAATACAGGGGCAGATAATTTCCGTTCAGGCGGATGTAAAAAATGATAGGACTGTTTTTTTCAAAGCAGGAATCAGGCAGGTTCTGTCCATCATATCGCGCAATTAATACCTCCTCCAGTTTTATGCCCCTCTCCTTCTCAAAGTAAACGGCTATTCCAAAGGCTTTCAATTCCCGGATGGCTTTGATGCTGTCCACCGTATTTCTGGCAAACCGGGTCACAGACTTTGTCAGAATCAAATCAATTTTTCCCTGCCAGCAGTCCTGCATCATCTGTTGAAAGTCATCCCGCCGGTACAACTTAGTTCCGCTTCTGGCTTCATCTGCATAGATACCGGCCAGTACCCAGCCTTCCTTTTCTCCAATTAGCCGTGTGTAATAGTCTACCTGGGCTTCAAAAGAATTCTTCTGGTCTACTGAGTTCGTACTGACACGGCAGTAGGCACCGACACGTTTGACTTCCACCGCATTGGCGATGGGACCGTTGCTAACAGGCTCAATTTTTGTGATTTTCTTTACACCCTTCTTCGCCATAGGATTCTCTCCTTCCTTCCTTTCTTTGTTCTCCTGTTAGCACCATACAATACCACAAGTTTCCAGATATATCTAGTGTTTTTACCCATATACGTTCGACAATTCAGGAGAAAATGTTTCCCGGTTCAAAGCATCGATTTTTTTGTATTCTTCATCCGTGATAAAGCCATTTTCCAGCATCAGATTCAACAGTTTCCGGGCTACACTATACCGGACCTCGTTCGTTTCTTTCTTCTGTTCCATGGCCTGCCTCCTAATCTCCTAATCTCCTAATGAATGGATAAATTCGGACTGTCTTCCGGTACCGCTAATGCCGAGTCCTTTAACACAGAAGTGCAAAGCACTTCAATCTTCCCCTGTTCCGGCGAATAAGCCTCCACACCAAAGTTCTGTAAAAACTCTGCATAGGCAATGATATCCTTTGCATTGCGGCTCAGGCGGGATCGCTCACCACCAGAATATTCACACCCCCTTGTGATACCGCATCGGTCAGCGCCTGGAGTCCGGGCCGATTCACATCCCGGTAGGAACCGGTGTCCTGGAATGTCCGACTACCTCCCATCCCATGCGTGAGGCGTATTCGGTCAATTTCTGATCCTGCTGTTTCAAACTCCCATACCAATCCTCTGGCGCATCAATCCGGGTATATACCCATGCCTTTTTCTTCTCGTTCATAAGCTCCTCTCCTTCCTTTTCTGAATTTCCATGTTCAATCGAACTTCAAATCTATTTTTTCGGCTTAATTTGTCGCTTCGTTATTCTCTGTCATACTAAGGCTGATACTAATTCGCAGTGTATAATCCACCTGCTTCATATCCTGCTCCGTCAACCAGCCTATGTATTCTCGCAGACGAACACGGTCGATGGTTCGGAGCTGCTCCAGCAGTACAACGGAGTGCTCTTTCAGTCCGCAATGGTTAGGACTGATTGGGACATGGGTCGGCAGCGGATGCTTGTCCTGTCTGTTGGTCACAGCCGCCACGATCACAGTTGGGCTGAACCGGTTCCCCATGTCATTCTGGATCATCAACACCGGCCTTACGCCACCCTGTTCGCTGCCGATTACCGGTGTCAGGTCTGCATAATATAAATCGCCCCTTAAAATATTCACTTTGGTTCTCCCCTCTTTTTCCTAATTTTCCTGAAACAAAAAATCCCCTCACTCGTATTTAGCAAGGGGATGAAACTCTATGTAGTTTTATCCAGTTCTTTTTAAAGCCTAACTTTACTCAAGGGATATTTTTCCTGCTCCTTTCGATAACTTTTTGTTATCATTCCTCATGATTTGCTTCCTCCTCTGATGGTCTATTCTTTCTGTACCACGGCATATCTGAATTATCCTAAAGCAGCTATCACCATATCCAATAAAAATGGATGGCATTATTAGCCAATCTGACAAAAGTTCACTGTTTCGATAAAACATATCTGATGGCGGCGGTTAAGAAGCAGCCGCCGCCATACAGGATAAAACGTACTTGTTCTTCATTTCATTGTTATTTGATACATTATACTCCTATTCGGCACACCTCCCCGGAGCCTGGCAGTCGATTACAACCGGCCCTGGCAAGGCCGTCATGGGCACAGCATTTTTTGCTGCCCCAGCCGGGATCTCCGGCTGCCGCCCTCATTGCGTGATCCCTCGGTCAAGAGGGGCTGTGACTGGACGGAAGTATCATCATAGGCTGACCAGGTCATGGCGGGATAGCCCGGCCACGGGCCATTTAAAGAACAGAAAAAAATCGCTCTGCACCTTCGATATGTTCGGATTGACAGGATACTAGAGATCCTGCAGGTGGTCGTGGCGTATCTTTCTATGCCGCTTTCGCTTTCGCGCTGAACAGCTAACGTATCGTAATCGCTGGATATGAAGTTTTCAAGGAACAACGGGGACTGAATAAGCCCCTTCACTCCTATAAAGGAAAAAGTGAAGGGGCCCACAACCTTAAAAGTAAAAAATTTATTCTATTTTTTCACGGAGCTTTCTCAGAAGCCGTTTCTTCCGCTTACTTACTGTCTGCTGGGTAACTCCGAGACAGGCCGCCAGTTCGCCTTCCGTAATCCCAGAAAAGAACAAAGCATCAATTAACAGCCGCTCCTCCACGTTCAGTTCATCCAGCGCCTGATACAGTCTGCGGTTATCTTCGGCACGGATCATTTCCTCCTCAATTCCCGGAGTCCAGCGAACCACATGGTATTCCGCATTCACTCCTTCCTCCTGGAACCGTTCCAGCGACATCTCTGTCTGCCGGATGACACGATTCTGATATCGTTCCGCCTCACGGGCTTTATGATAGGTATAATAAACTTCTCTGCTCACTTCCACACGTTCTCTCTGCACAATAATGGTATAGATCCTTTCTTCCACCATAGGGCTTGTCCTCCAATTCTTGAAATTTGAAATGAAGAACAAGCCCGGTGGTGAACGGCACCGGGTGTTATGGGCAGAAACACAGAATGTATGATAACTGGCTGACTCATAATCTCCTGTATTTTTCTGTCTATGTCTATCTCTATTCTTTATCAATGGCTTATCTCTTCCCACAGTCAGAAATAGAGATACTTCTTGCCTCTGTTTTAGGCCGATTCTATTTTCTGTGTTACAGCTGATTTATAATATCGCTGCTCCTAATCAGCAGCGGCAACGAAATCAACCAACGCAAAAAAATCCCCCCTAGCATCTGCTATATTTAGGGAGATTTTTTTGAACATGTTAACAAAAAACTCGTGGTATGACTTTTTAACGGCCAAGTACATATTAAATAATTAACAATATCAGTTTAATTAAAATATGGATGGTGCTATTGAGGGGAATATTAATGAAAAATCAAGGAAGCACTCGGCACCCTACGATAAAAATGCTGAGAAGCATAATGTATTCATAGTATTTTAGTACTATTTATTATTTCTATCATCAACAAAACGGTATCCAATCCTTTAAACATTTTTATAAAATTTTCAAGTACTATAGCAAACAATGTGAATTCTTTCTACGATATAACAGATAGGCACAATAATTCTTTTTTATACTAATAACACGCATTTTCCACATACAGGAAAATGTGTTCTCTATCATACGATACAGTGGCCAGACTACCATAGGTATTGTCAACGAGGCTTCTTTTTGCCACTCTTCTACATCTAAGGATATACAACCAGACCTCTTTACCGAGTCTCATATAATTACGGTTCCTTTTTTATAGCTGGCTACAACACACATCATGAGCCGCTATATCAAGATACCCCTCCCCCTGGAACCTTCAGTCAGTGTCATCTGTTCTCATGGTGCAACCGAGCCTTATGCTATGAGACAGATAACATTGAATAAAGTCAACTGCCATAACAGCAGAATCATAATCACGCACCATAATTTTAAAGACTACAAAATCAGAGAATACAAATATTGCAACTACTTGAACAGCCAGTGTTACTATAAGCAGAAAGCGCCAGCTCCATGAGCGGCCACAGCTACAGCCACGCCAGAGCCATTGTCAGGAACTGATTCAAAGACATATAACCGACTACCTTCATCTCCTCCATTGGAAATTCGTGATAAATGGCGTCCACGATGTTACGTAAAATCGCCGCCACGATCATTGCTCCAATATATCCAGGGAATGTAAGTCCGATACTAAGCTGGGCACCAACAAAATTGCCAATTCCCAATGCAAACATCAACAACATAAATGGCAGACAAATTTGGGTGAAATGGAGATAACGATATCGTCTTCATCTTCAACATCGTTTACATTGATGTTTGGGCATTCAGGACGATATTTTTCAATACATTTACGTGCTGTAAGCCCAAACATGACAGAACCAGCTACAAGGCTAAAAGTGGCGGATACTAAACCTACAACTGAAGCTCCAGTAATCCCCATTCCATCTATCAGTTCTCCGTATAACGCAGCCGTCCCCAGTCCACCAATCATTGCAATAGAACCTACACATAAACCTAGATATGAAATAACTCCAAGCGCGCATTGAAAGATATATAGGTAACTCCGGCAGCACACATAGCAATATTTCACAATGAGAAACAGAGTTCTCCTACCAGCGAAGCAGGAATACAATATTTGTTATAAACAGGCACTTTTTTACACAATATATTTCCCAGCTAGAATAGAAACACCACTAGTGCCACTGTGTGATACATGTTTAAATTAATTCTCAACATAACTTTTCCCTGCGACCTTTATGAAACCGATATACCGCTGGAAATACAGGTTAGGCAGAAAACGAAGGTCA
>ERZ838225.1992-NODE-1992-length-12678-cov-2.960390_pt1 | contig 12678 bp, 9 predicted proteins | sample MGYA00519684_ERZ838225 | MGnify/ENA primary metagenome ERZ838225 (study PRJEB31850, sample SAMEA3708829) | human gut metagenome | biome: human gut; feature: human-associated habitat; material: faeces | place: China | collected 2014 ...
GCCGCGGCGTGGTGGAGACTGACCAGGTAGTGGAAGTGCCTGCCGACACCGTAATTGCCGCTGTAGGCGAAAAGGTACCGGGCGCATTCTACGAGAACTGCGGCATTGTTCTGGACAGCAGAAGACGTCCCCAGGTGAACCAGGAGACACTGGAGACTTCTGTGAAGGATGTCTATGTTGCCGGCGACGGCCTGTACGGTCCCGCCACGGTAGTGGAAGGAATCAGGGACGGCAAGATGGCAGCAGAAGCCATCATCGGAAAGGCCCTGGCAGAGGACCTGTTTAAGCTCTCGGACGCAGAAGCCATCTATGAGCGCAAGGGCAGGCTGGCCGAGGAAAATGCTCATGTCATCGACAGCACCCGCTGCTTATCCTGCAACAGCTACTGCGAGAACTGTGTTGAGGTATGCCCCAACAGAGCGAATATCTCCCTGGTGGTTCCGGGCATGGAGAAGCATCAGATCATCCATGTGGACTATATGTGTAATGAGTGCGGCAACTGCAAGAGCTTCTGTCCATGGGACAGCGCTCCCTATCTTGACAAATTCACCCTGTTTGCCAACGAGGCCGACATGGCTGACAGCAAGAACCAGGGCTTCACGGTACTGGATGCCGCCGCCGGTGTATGCAGGGTAAGGCTTCAGGGCAAGGTCATGGATTACACAGCCGGTTCCGCAAACGCAGATGTGCCGGACGGCATCCGGAAAATCATCCAGACAGTCATTAACGACTATTCATATATGCTGTAGATAGTGTCTGAACTGTTATAATGTGTGCGAATTGCCGTACAAAGGAGTCCTCAATGAAAATGTGGGGACTCCTTTGGCAAAGGCTTGTTAAAAAAGTAACGTTATTCTTTTGCAAGAATAATGAAAGGAGAAGAACAAAATGGCACAAAAGCGCAATAGAAAAGTAGCCGTGGTGCAATGCCTGGGGGGCTGTCACGCAGAGGCGGTTATTCCCCGTGGGGACCTGGCAGGGGATTGCCGCCAGGTCTTGGCAGAACATCCGGACGGCATATTGAAATGTAAATGGGGATGTCTGGGCATGGGAAGCTGCGTGACGGCCTGTAAGATGGACGCCATTCACATAAATGGTCTTGGGATTGCGGATGTGGACCGGGGCAAATGTGTGGGCTGCGGCCTGTGCGTGAAAGCCTGTCCCCTTGGTCTGATTCGCATTACCACACCGGAATACCCGGTTTATACGGCATGTATGAACCAGGACGGGGGAGCCCAGACAAGAAAGGATTGTTCAGTGGGCTGTATTGCCTGCGGTATCTGTGTAAAGAACTGTCCGGCGGATGCCGTCAGGATAGATAATAACCACGCGGTAATCGATGAAGCAAAGTGTATCGCCTGCGGTATGTGTGCAGTCAAATGTCCAAGAGGAATCATATTGGATGCCGACGGCATTTTCACGGTAAAGGCGCAGAGGCAGGAGGAATAAAATGGGAGAGAGCTTTTGTTTTACAGTAAATGGAGTGGAACGCTGCACCAGCGAGGACAAACCGCTTCTGCGCTATCTGAGGGATGACCTTCACCTTCATTCTGTCAAAGACGGGTGCAGCGAAGGCGCCTGCGGTACATGTACAATCGTAGTGGACGGAAAGGCCGTCAAGTCCTGTGTCCTGACCACCAGGCGGGCAGTGGGCAAAAACATCATTACCACGGAGGGATTAAGCGACGCGGAAAAGGAAGCCTTTGTGTACGCCTTTGGAGCGATGGGATCCGTGCAGTGCGGATTCTGTACGCCGGGCATGGTGATGGCCGGAAAGGCGCTGATTGACCGCGTCCCGGACCCCACTGAGGAGGAAATCAAGGTTGCGCTAAAGGGTAATATCTGCCGCTGTACAGGATATAAGAAGATTATCGAAGGCATCCAGCTGACGGCGGCCATCCTGAGAGGTGACGCCCGGATTGAGGAGTCCCTGGAAAAGGGAGACGAGTACGGCGTGGGCAAGCGCGCCTTCCGACTGGATGTGCGGGAAAAGGTGCTGGGCTACGGCGAGTACCCGGATGACGTGGTGATGGAGGGAATGGTATATGCTTCGGCTGTACGCTCCCGGTATCCGCGGGCGCGGGTTCTGGATATCAACTACGAGAAGGCGGCGGCGCTTCCCGGCGTGCTGGCTGTGCTTACGGCCGAGGATGTCCCCAATAACAAGGTGGGCCATCTCCAGCAGGACTGGGACGTAATGATTGCAAAGGGAGATATCACCCGGTGCGTGGGCGATGCTATCTGTCTGGTGGTTGCCGAGTCCAGAGACATCCTTGAGAAGGCAAAGAGGATGGTAAAGATTGATTATGAGGAGCTGGAACCCGTGTGCTCTGTCCAGGAAGCCATGGCAGAGGACGCGCCCAAGGTACACGAGAAGGGAAACCTGTGCCAGAGCCGTCATGTTACCAGGGGGAATGCAAAGAAGGCTCTGGAGAATTCCAGGTATGTGGTGACCCAGACTTACCGCACGCCCTTTACCGAGCACGCTTTCCTGGAACCGGAATGCGCGGTGGCCTTTCCTTACAAGGACGGCGTGAAGGTATATTCCACAGACCAGGGCGTCTACGATACCAGGAAGGAAATATCCATCATGCTGGGCTGGGATCCGGACCGGGTGGTTGTGGAAAACAAGCTGGTGGGCGGCGGCTTCGGCGGCAAGGAGGATGTATCCACACAGCACATAGCAGCCCTGGCAGCCCTCAAGGTGCAGAGGCCGGTAAAGGTGGTATTCTCCAGACAGGAATCCTTAAGCTTCCATCCAAAGCGCCATGCAATGGAGGGCACGTTTACCCTGGGATGCGACGAGAACGGTATATTTACAGGACTGGATTGTGAGATTTATTTTGATACAGGGGCCTATGCGTCACTGTGCGGCCCCGTGCTTGAGAGGGCGTGTACCCACTCTGTTGGGCCTTACTGCTACCAAAACACGGATATCCGCGGTTTCGGCTATTATACCAATAATCCGCCCGCGGGCGCGTTCCGCGGATTCGGTGTGTGCCAGAGTGAATTTGCCCTGGAGTCCAACATCAATCTGCTGGCGGAGAAGGTGGGGATTTCCCCGTGGGAAATCCGCTACCGCAACGCCATTGAACCGGGCAAGGTACTTCCAAACGGGCAGATTGCGGACTGCTCCACAGCCCTTAAGGAAACCCTTCTGGCTGTAAAGGATGCCTATGAGAGCAATCCCGGCAGGGCCGGAATCGCCTGTGCCATGAAGAACGCGGGCGTGGGCGTGGGGCTTCCCGATAAAGGCCGGGCAAAGCTGGCGGTCCGCGACGGAAAGATTGAGCTGTACAGCGCTGCTTCCGATATCGGGCAGGGGTGTGCAACCGTATTCGTACAGATGGTTTCCGAGACAACGGGGCTTGGAAAGGAAATGGTCAGGAATATGGGGGCCAATTCCGAGGTGGCGCCTGATTCAGGAACCACATCCGGTTCCCGTCAGACCCTGATTACAGGCGAGGCTATCAGGATGGCTGCCGCTGATTTGAATGAGGCATTGCAGGAAGCGGGAGGGGACTTAAGCCAGCTGGAAGGCCGTGAGTTCTTTGCGGAATTCTTTGACCCCACAGATAAGCTGGGAGCAGATGTACCCAATCCAAAGAGCCATGTGGCTTACGGATTTGCAACCCATGTGGTGGTGTTAGACGACGACGGCCGGGTAAAGGAAGTATATGCTGCCCATGACTCCGGAAAGGTAGTGAATCCCATTTCCATACAGGGCCAGATTGAGGGCGGTGTTCTCATGGGACTGGGCTACGCCCTGACCGAGGACTTCCCCTTAAAGAACGGTGTTCCCCAGGCTAAATACGGCACCCTGGGACTCATGCGCTCCACCCAGATTCCTGATATCCATGCAATCTATGTGGAGAAGGAAGAGCTGCTGCCCTTTGCGTACGGCGCAAAGGGAATCGGGGAGATTGCCACCATACCGACCGCCCCGGCGGCACAGGGAGCTTATTACGCAAAGGACCATATTCTGCGGACAGCGCTTCCCATGGATGACACTTATTATTCAAAGAAGAAGTAAAAATAACATTGGAAATGAACAGCGAAAGGCAGTCCATCTGCTTTTCGCTTGTTCCGCATGAGGAGACGATATTATGGACAACAACCTTGAAGAGACAGGGCTTGAAATGGAGCATGAAATGGAGCACGGAATGGGACATAGAATGACGGATAAGGCCGTTGAATTCCGGTTTGCAGAACCTCAGGACGTAAACCTGATTCTCAGGTTCATAAAAGAGCTGGCTGATTACGAGGGAATGCTGGACCAGGTGATGGCTACAGAGGAGCTGCTGAATCAGTGGCTGTTTGAAAAGGAAAAGGCAGAGGTGATTCTGGGGATGAAGGATGGGGAGACAGTTGGATTTGCGCTGTTCTTCCATAATTTCTCCACATTCTTGGGCAGGTCCGGCATTTATATGGAGGACCTGTATGTGCGTCCGGAGTACCGGGGCCAGGGCTTCGGAACCGCCTTTTTGAACCGGCTGGCAGCCATTGCCGTGGAACGGGGGTGCGGACGCCTGGAGTGGTGGTGCCTGGACTGGAATAAGCCAAGCATTGACTTTTATCTGGGAATGGGCGCCCAGGCCATGAGTGACTGGACCGTGTACCGGATTGACGGGGAACGGCTGAAGGCCATGGCAGTTACTGCTCAAGGGTAACACGTCCGAAGGCCATGGCAGTTACTGCTCAAGGGTAACATGTCCGAAGGCCATGGCAGAAGGAAAGCAAGCTGGGAAATATATTTATATTGACAGACGGAACAGGAGAGTGATGGATATGAAGCAGGTATTAAAAGGCGGAATTGTTGTTGGCGGAAGCGGCAGTTTCAAGGCAGATGTGCTCATTGACGGGGAAAAGGTGACGGCAGTGGGAACCGGGGAGGAAATCGGGCATCTGGCAGACAAGGATACCCGGGTTGTGGATGTGGAAGGCTGCCTTCTCTTTCCGGGATTTATTGATGCGCACACCCATTTTGACCTCCATGTGGCGGGAACGGTTACTGCGGACGATTTTGCCACAGGAACCAGGGCGGCTGTTCGGGGCGGCACCACCACCATCGTGGACTTTGGGACCCAGTATGAAGGGGAGAGCCTGGCGGACGGCCTCAGGAACTGGCATGAAAAAGCGGACGGCAGGTGCTCCTGCGATTACGGATTCCACATGTCCATATCGGACTGGAACCCGTCGGTCAGCAGGGAACTTGACGACATGATGGAGGCCGGAATCACCTCCTTTAAGCTGTACATGACATACGATACCCAGGTGGACGACAAAACCATCTTTGAAATTCTGCGCAGGCTTAAGGAGGTGGGAGGAATCACTGGTGTTCACTGTGAGAACAGCGGCATGATAGCTGCCCTGCAGGCAGAGGCAAAGGCTGCCGGAAGGATGGGCGTGGAAAGCCACCCGGCCACCCGGCCCGCTGCCGCAGAGGCGGAGGCCATAGACAGGCTGCTCAGGCTGGCGGAAGTGGCGGATATCCCTGTGATTGTGGTGCACCTTACCTGCCGGGAGGGCTGCGACGTCATTATGGAGGCCAGGAGAAGGGGCCAGAAGGTATACGCGGAGACCTGCCCCCAGTATCTGCTTATGGATGACAGCCTGTACGGGCTTACGGGCATGGAGGGGGCAAAATATGTGTGCGCGCCTCCTTTGAGGAAACCGGAGGATTCCCAGTGCCTGTGGAGGGCTCTGGCGGACGGGACCATCCAGACCGTGTCCACGGACCACTGCAGCTTTACCACAGCGCAGAAGGCGCTGGGAAAGGATGACTTTACAAAGATTCCGGGAGGAATGCCGGGGGTAGAGACAAGGGGGGCGCTGCTCTACACCTACGGCGTGGACGCGGGAAGGATTACCAGGGAAAGGATGTGCCAGCTGCTGTCGGAAAATCCCGCCAAGCTCTATGGAATGTACCCCGAAAAGGGAGTCATTGCCCCTGGAAGCGACGCGGATATCGTTGTCATGCGTACCGGTGTAGAGGATACGGTCACGGCAGCGGACCAGGTGCAGAATGTGGACTACGCCCCCTTTGAGGGAAGGAAGCTGACGGCACGTATAGAGAGCGTGTTCCTGCGCGGCACCCAGGTGGTGAAGGACCATCAGGTGGTAGTAGAAAAGGCCGGGAGGTTTGTGAAGCGCGGGAAGTATGCGCTGTAGGCAGCATAATACCATTGATAGTCTGTAAGACCACTGGATCTGCATTCCATAATCAGGCGGTATTGTCATCGACAGAAACAGGTTTAGCCCACATAAATTCATCCTCCATCCATAATGTAGTAAAATGCTTGCATCTCTAACAACTATTATGAAAGAAAAGTCAGATGTTGTCACTCTGTGGGTTTATTTTGCGCTTACGAATATGCTTCTCTTCTGGCAGAGAAAAAAGAGAAGTATGAAGAATTTAAAGAGGCCAGGAAAGCAATGGTTGAATACCAGACAGCAAAGGATAACGTTGACCGGATTTTAGGCGTTGCACCATTGGAAAAAGAACTGGAAAAAAAGAAAGAATTCCATCGCTGACCACAAAAAGATCCCATGCCGGGCAGAGTGTCCCGGCATGGGATCTTTTTGTGATAAAACAGCCTTTTTTGTAAATGCTACTGTGACCCTCCGTTTACATAGAAACCCGTAAGGGAATCTGGGAAAGGAGGGCTAAGCCATATGGATATTTTAGGACTTATGGCGGTGTTAAGCTTCGGCCTGACCTGCTTCGGACTCGGATATACATTAGGTAAGGATAGTAATAAAATGCAGAAATAACCGCCCCAGCGTCACCGCCGATGTGTCGGCCAGCAGGGGAAGCGCCTCATTGATGAACACCAGGTGCGTTTTGTCCTGGAGCACGAAATGCTGGGAGGTGACGCCGTATAGCTGGAAAATATACCAGGAGGAGATACAGTTCTCCATGGAGGACATCAGCGGGGGAATTTGCCGAAATCTGCCCTTTGCGATAACGGGACTGTGCTTTGTGCTCCTGTTTTTCCTGTCCGGTAACACTGGCGGTGCGAAGGGCATTGAGAAATGTATCTGCGAAGAATTTGAAGAACAGAGAGCAAAAGTGTGTGTCATCGACCTGTTGGACAACCCCTCCCCTGGCTGGATCGACGTAGGGTATTACTGATTGTGACGCTCCGCTTAATGCCAAGTTCATTCGGATTATAGTTCAGATGGCGGACTATCAGTTGGGGCAGGGGCAACACTTCCTCGGGACACCAGTTCGCAAGGAACCACAATTCGCTTGCCCCGGACATTCCCCTGCCAGAGAAGCTGCATACAGAAGGCAGCAGCCCGAACATTTTCACGCATGAACAGTTCAATAGAAGTGAGAGGAGGATCAGAATACTCCGACAATACGGTGTTATTAAAGGTGACGATGCTGATATCCTCGGGCACCCGCAGCCCCCGTTCCCGCAGAGCCATCATGGCTCCTGGTGCAATGGAGTCGCTGGCAATAAACATCGCTTCGGGCGGCCGGCCATACGTTTCCAAAAAGTTCCGCATAGCGGCATAGCCGCTTTTTGCGTTCATTTCACAGTCCAACACCAGCGATGGGTCATAACTGTCCCGGTTAGCCTGACTGGCCCGGTAATAGTAAAAACGGGGGTCCATCGTCAGCTCTTTGTGGTCGCCGAAGGTGTTGACGCCGCCCAGATAGGCAATCAGCTGATGGCCGTTTATCCGCAGATGCTTCAGTGCCAGCTGGACTGCCAGATGATAGTTGGGTAAAATACTATAATACCGCATAGGCTCCGGATCCGAGTCCAAAAAAACGATGTTGTCCGTATACTCGTGGAAGCCGGCCACTTCTTTCTGTGTGAAGCGCCCTATGGCAAACAAGCCATCCAGAGGCGCCTGATCCCGCCGGACAAAACGACGCCGCTCATCCCGGTAGAGGGGGACTGTAATCCACTGCCGGGAGAAGCATTCCTCATCCAGGATATTTTTCAGGGCAAGGTAGTAGATATCCTCCCGCAGCTCCTCCATATCAAACATTTGCACAACGCCGATCCGCTTCTCCTGCTCTGTTGGAGCTGATGATGCGGTCCGGAGTGTGTTTTTTTTATAGCCCAGGGATTCTGTGATACGCATAACTCGTTCTCGCGTCTCACCAGTGACGCACAAGGTTGGATCCTGATTCAAAATACGGGAGACCGTACCCTGGGCTACACCGGCAATTTGAGCAATATCCTTCAAGGTGGCCATCGTGTCTCACTCCTTGTCTTTACAGCTAATTATTTACTTTATTTTACTGCTTTTTTACAAAAAGTCAAGTGCATAGCGGCCAACCGGATTGCAGTCGGTTTATTACTCCGGCAATTAGATAATCGTGATTTTCCAAAATGATGCCCGGAAACGCTGAAATTTCAATAGTTCTCATGCCGGAGTTTGCGATTTTTTAATTGCCAGAGTAATAAGAACAAGTCCTGATAGGATTGGGGTGGTTGACAGCAGAAATTTCAAGATCAAGATAACGTTCTTCCTACATGCTCTGGCTTTAGATGTCAAAAATACACCCTAAATTTTGTGTACTTTTCACGAAAGTAAAATATTTAGTAAAATATATTTGTATAATCTATTGACTTTTAGTAAATATAGAAGTAAAGTTTACTTGTACTTCAAAGAATGCCTTTTTACGGGAGGGCCCACCGTAAAAAGAGCGCTCGGCGAAAAAATACTATAAATTTATGGAGGTAAGTTATGCAGCAGCTGGAAAAACTGTCTTGGCGCTCAAAGCTCAGCTTTGGCGTCGGCGCCTTTGGCAAGGACCTGGTCTATGCTTTGGTTGGCAACCTGTTCATGTTCTATATGACCGATGTGCGCTTTGTCGCTCCCGCCTTTGTGGGCACCCTGTTTATGGTGGCCCGAATCTGGGACGCTTTTAACGACCCCTTTATGGGCATGGTGGTGGACAATACCCGGAGCAAATGGGGCAAATTCCGCCCCTGGATCATGATCGGCACTGTACTTAACGCCATTGTCCTGGCCCTGATGTTCTGGAACGTAGACTTTGAGGGCAACACCTTCCTGGCCTTCTGCGCTGTACTGTACATTCTGTGGGGCATGACCTATACCATTGATGATATCCCCTACTGGTCCATGGTTCCCGCCCTGACGGACGATGAAAATGAGCGCAGTCAGGTGTCCGCGATCCCCCGTCTGTTCGCCTCTTTTGCCTGGCTGATCGTAGGTTCCTTCGGCTTAAAAATTATCGACACGGCTGGCGGCGGCGACCGTAAAATTGGTTTTGCCTATTTCGCCATGATGGTCAGTGTGATTTTTGTTGTATGCTCCGCCATCACTGTGATAAACTGCAAAGAGAAAGTTGTCACGAAGAGCGCGGAGAAAACCACTGCCAAGGGCATGCTGCATGTTCTCATCGCCAACGACCAGGTGAAGGTCATTCTGGGCATTGCGCTGTTCTTCAATTTTGCCTATCAGTTGTCCAACTCCTTCTCCCTGTACTACTTCAGCTACGCGATTGGCATTGAGGCTCTGTACCCCGTTTACACTGGCGTGGCCGGTATTGCCCAGATGGCCGCTCAGTTCACGTTCCCCATGGTTACCAAGCTCATTGGCCGCGGAAAGGCGTTCTTCCTGGCTTGCTTCCTGCCGGTGGCCGGCTTCCTGCTGCTGTTCGTTGTGGGCATCGTCGCTCCCTCCAGCATCGCCGCTGTGGGCGCCTCCTCCGCGGTGGTAAACTACGGCATCGGCTTTATGCTGGTCTTTATTACGGTCATGCTGGCCGACGTGGTGGATTACGGCGAGTACTCCCTGGGCACTCGGAACGAGTCGATCCTGTTTTCCATGCAGACCTTCATTGTGAAATTCGCCGGCGCGTTCTCCGGTTTCGTCAGCGGCATCGGCCTGACTCTTATCGGCTGGAAAGCAGGCGTTACGCCCGGCGCGGGCACCATCATGGGCCTGAAGGTTATTATGATCATTATCCCCGCGATTCTGTCCGCTCTGTGCTATGTGTTCTATAAGAGCGGCTACAAGCTGACGGGTGAGTTCTACAATAAGATGGTCCGCGAGCTGCGGGCCAGAAAGGAGCAGTAAACACATGTGGTTAGGCGTTGACTACTACCCTGAGCAGTGGGACCCCGCCCTGATGGAGGCTGACATGGACACCATCCGGGAAATGGGCGGAAATGTGATCCGGATCGCTGAGTTTTCCTGGCATCTGATGGAGAAGGTTGAGAGGCAATATGACTTCTCCTTCTTTGACGGCGTCATCGCCATGGCCAAAGAAAAGGGTCTGAAGGTGATCATGGGCACACCCACCGCTGCCATCCCTGCCTGGCTGGCGAAAAAGCACCCCAGTATTCTCTCTCAATTTGAGAACGGACAGAAGCGGACGTTCGGCGGACGTCACGTCTACTGCTTTAACAGCCCGGAGATGTATGAGTATTCTGAGAAAATCATTCGCGCCCTTGTGGGCCATTACAGAGGTGAAAAGCAGATTGTGGCCTGGCAGATTGACAACGAGATCGGCCACGAAGGGAGCGATTTGTGCTGGTGTCCCCAATGCCAAAAGGCGTTTCAGAGTTTCCTGAGCGAAAAATTTGGGGGAGACATTGACAAGCTGAACGATACTTATGGCACCACCTTCTGGTCTCAGGAGTACAACAGCTTTGAAGAAATTCCTCTCCCCGCTGAGACCATCACCACTCACAACCCTGCCCTGCGGCTGGACTGGGAACGGTTCCGAAGTCTGAGCATTTGCCGTTTCATGGACTTCCAGGCCCACCTGGTCCATGAGGTGGATCCCCAAGCTGTGGTCATGCACGATTTCCCCGGCGGCGGCCTGGATAAGCATGTGGACTACTCCCAGGTGGCCAAGAGCCTGGATGTCGTGGCTTACAACAATTACCCCGTCTGGGGTGGGCAGAAGGTGCCGATTCCTCCCCACGAGATCGCCTTTGGTCTGGACTATATCCGGGGTCTGAGCAGAAAGAACTTCTGGATCACCGAGGCCATTATGGGTGCCCAGGGCCACGATGTTACCGGTTTCCTTCCCCGGCCCAACCAGGCAAAGATGTGGTCTTACCAGGGCATGGCCCATGGATGCAGCTCCATGATGTACTTCCGCTACCGGGGAGCTGCCAAGGGGGCCGAGCAGTTCTGCTACGGTGTGTTGGATGCGGACAATGTGAAGGGGCGGAAATTCTACGAGGTCCAGAGCTTCTTCCGGGATATCAGCCAATATGCCCAGGCCATGGACGCCCCCATTCACAGTGACGTGGCCATCGTCTATGACTATGACTCCCTGGCCAGCTTCCGTATCCAGCGCCAGAGTATTCTGCTGGATTGCGCAGGGGAGATGAAAAAGCTGTATAAGGCCTTTTATGATGGCAATATCCCGGTGGACGTTATCCCGGCAGAGGCAGATTTGTCTGGCTACAAGGTTGTCTTACTGCCCCAGCTGATTATTACGAAGCCGGAGTTCCGGGCTAAGGCGGAAGCTTTCGTCCAAAATGGCGGCACCCTGGTCCTCACCTATCGGAATGCGGTGAAAGATGCCGATAACAATATCCCCTTCGGTGAAATTGTCCCCGTAGGCTACACTGGGCTGACCGGGGTAACGGTTACAGAAACCGAGAGTCTTCAGGACCTGAACGCCTTCCCTGTAGAAGGCCAGGGAGCATTCGCCGGCAGCCAGGGCTTCGGCGGTATCTTCCGGGACATGTTGGAAGCCCGGGATGCTGAGGTGCTCTATCGCTACGGGGACACCTTCTACACCAAATTTGCCGCTGTCACTCGGAGAAAACAGGGCGCGGGAACGGTGTACTACCTTGGCTGTGCCTTAGATGAGGGTACCACTGCCAAGCTAATGGGTACCATATTGGCCGACAACCAGATTGAGACAACTCCCTCCGAGGACGGGGTAGAGATTATGATCCGGGGGAGTGCGGAGCAGAAGGTTCGCATGCTCATCAACCATAATGACCACGAGGTACATTTCCAGAATAAGATACTGCCTCCTTTCGGTTGCACAGTGGAGCTGCTTTAAGCCTTACACATAGCAGGAACGCTTGTTTTGAGTTCGCCACAGAGCCTGATCCAGCATGAAAGCCCTATCGATATTCACTCAGCATGTCTGGAATAAGTATAACCCTCAATTTGATTTCCATTACTAGATGCTCATAAAAACAATCGCTGCAAGCCATCAAAGTGATGACTTGCAGCGATTGTCATTTGTTCCTTTTCAGGAAACTTCGCAAATCGGCCAAGATAGTGTATAATAGACTTGAAATAAAAAATGGCATAGCAAAAAGGTGAAGATGTAACTTCGCCATGACGTTGCCTATGTAGTTTTTTGTTTTTGGTTTAGACTGCACTATCTGACGGTAGAGAAAGAATAAGGCGTATGGAGCTATCCATATCCCATAGCAGCGGACCATTTTAAAGTGTCTGTCAGGGATATGTACAATCAGGCGTTTGATAAAGTCAATGGCGGGGATGCATTCGGTTACAGTTTCATGGTCTTCATGGCGCTGATAGTGGAAGGTCACAGAAGTCCCATTATAGGCATCAATCCTGGAAGTGGCAATGACGGGCCGGCCCAGATATCTGCTGATATATTTAATAGTGGTGTTAGTATATAAGTGTGGACAGGAAAAGTTGAACGACCTATACTATGAAATGAAAGAGCAAAGGAGATGT